>Ga0102934_1002894_pt1 | contig 11803 bp, 11 predicted proteins | sample SalPonR2_A_D1_MG_FD_78175 | JGI IMG/M metagenome (GOLD analysis project Ga0102934, IMG submission 78175) | Salt pond soil microbial communities from South San Francisco under conditions of wetland restoration - Salt Pond MetaG R2_A_D1_MG | ecosystem: Environmental > Aquatic > Marine > Intertidal...
CAAGACGAACGAAACGCCCGGCACCGGTGCCATCGGCCGCAAATCGATCCCTATAACCCGACCCTCTCCTGAGGCAGGAGGAAAAAGGGAGCGCGGAGTGTTATTTGCTGCTCTTACATGGTTATCGCTGGTGCCGGAAAGGGAAGAGGACGCAGAGGGCGGGTGGATGGCTTGCATTACGACCTGACTCCAGCCTCCAGGGGCGCAGCCGAGGTCAATTACACTACACACAACCATGTTGGGTGATGAAGGTGAGCAAATTTCAAGAGAAACGGGTGAAGCAGGAAGGAAAAGGTTGAACATCGATGGACACATGGGTTCCATCCCATCGATGTGAAGGGCCAAGCACTCTGGCAGAGCAGCTCAACGGCTTTCAACACTCACCAGTCACCGGGGCGCATGATACGGCACTTTTCTTGCATTTCCTTTGCAAGGACGCATACGATGATGTGCATGGAAAATTCGCAGTGTAGATGTTAAAGGGATGAGAACGCTGAAAAAACAAAAGAAGGCAAGGACTGGTTTTCAATCACGTACAAGTACAAGTGTATTATCGTGACCAGCTAAAACACGAATAACATGTATCCATTGACTTGCACATCGACTCCTTCAACCTCGCAAGCCCGTACAACTTGTATACATTACCTTGAGCTTGAAAGCAGCACGGGAACGGAGCTCTAGCTTGCGGGAGGCTTTGACGTAAGGATCGTTGACGTGGCGACGAATCCATTGGTGCACAGAAACAATGGTGCCAACACCATGACTGGGGCTATTGCCCGCGTGACGCTCTAGCAAGGAAAGACGACAGTCGAGACCCGCCCCAAATACCCTTGGTGCGGCAGCGCGCTGAAGAACAGAAATCATGCTAGGTCACAATGGTAATAGTTCTGCTCAAAATACTGTACATTCTTAAATTGCAATTTTCCACTTGTAGCATCAATTTATGCTGAGGTACTTAAAATAAACTGGGTGGGGAGGTTGTTGGCTACTTGTAGCTATCTGCGTAAGTCAAATAGGTTGATTTATGCAGGATGTGAGCAATCGCATTACAACCCGGCCGTGAGCACTCTTATCGTGGAGGAAGATCAACTATTGTCAATCTCTTCTCTATTACAATAGAAGCGCAAAGCGAGGCCGTACTGAGTGGAACTGAGATTACGTAAACCCCGGGAAAAATGACTGAGGGCAGGAAGAAAGTTATTTTCAGCGTTTACATTTCTGCCGTTGCGGTTTCAATATACATAGATGCAATTCTGTATCGAGTATTTTGTCATTTCCTAGCTTTGAGCAACTTGTTGCGGCGAGTCGGCTGATGGCAGTGACCGCGACTGTAATGGGCTCGGCCTTGAAGTGAGTAAACTTGGCAATCAGGAAAAACTTTAGTATGTCTACAGTCCCTTATTATGAGAGATGCATAGTAAGAAGGCAGCCTTCAATTTTTCCAATCCCCCAAATAGTCGGATGGGGCCATTGCGGGGGCCATCTCCTATCCCAAAATTGGTTTCGAGAAATTAACGACAGCAAATCCTTAATTTGGCGTGCATTGTATTTCTTTCCTTTACAGTTTGATGAAGAACATGCCACCTACACCTATCTGTGTTCAATAAATGTCATTTCTCCTGTGTAAGTGCTGCAACGATCTCATTCAATTTCTCCCCCCTCGTGTTGGAGGCATTACTCGCGCGCCCCCCGGCTGTCCGAAATCGGGGTAGAGGGCCCGCAGCACGTGTGCTTGCGACAACAAAGGTTCGATTTCATGCAACGTCCACGAATGTGTGGGCAGGTCCTGCAAAAAGAGGACCAAATCTTGGAATGGGAGCGTCCGCAGATGATCGGCAAAGCGGAGAAGGAACGCTGCGCACAGGTAGACATGAAAGGCCTCGAATCCTCCCAATTCCTCCGCCAGCTCCGTGTCCCATACCCGGATGATCGCGTCCAAGGACAACTCCCTCATCAAGAGGCAGTTCATCCAACGAAAGGCGAATTGCACGTATTGCAATCCCTCGCTCTCCAAGTGCCGATGGAGGGGAGGGTCATGCCTCTCAACCAGGGCCTGTAAGCGGATCATCATCCGTTGCAAACCTGGCTGGCTGAATGTGTAGTGGTCCTGGATGTTGTCCAGCAGCTTGCACATGCACCAGTACACGTCCGCCTCCACCTCCTCCAAGACTTGGCGGGGTACCTTAGCGACGTCCAGAGACTGCGCCTCGCCTGCAGCCATCCCGCTGGCCGACCGGCCCGTGCGCGGGGTGGATGCCCGGGAAGAAGGGGGGGAGGGGGAGGGCAAGGATGGAGAGACCTGGGTGGGAGAAGGAAGGGAGCGGTCGTGGTGGCCACGGTGCGTGGCAGGGGGGGAGAGGGAAGCGGAGGGCGGGAGGGAGGACGAGGACGGGTGTACGAGGCGCTCGGCCAAGAAGACGAGGATGAAGGGCGTGATCAAATCGTTCATGCCCTGCACGTAGCCGCTGGCGGGGTGACGCACGGCCCACAGGTAGAGGACCCTTTCCATGCACCGCTGGGTCTCCTCCTGGTGGAAGAGGGGCATGTCGGGTTGGGTCCGCGGGAGGTCGACCAGGATCTGCCGAAGCATTTCTTGCTCCTGCATTGTTCGCTCCTCCGCCGGGACGTTGAAATACGAGGGCAGGATCTCCGCGTATTCCCGTCGTTTCCGACGCAGCGTCGCCGCCCGCCGGTCCCTGTGGGCGGGCAAGTACCCCAAGAGCAAGCGCCAGACCATCCCCCGGTGCCGATCAGGGATCCCGCCCCAGCTCTGTTCGCGCAATAGTGCCATGTCCACCACCTCCGCCTCCATCAACTCGTCGAACTTCCGGTCCACGTAGGAGAGGGCCCGGCGCCCGTCGGCCTCGACCTCCTCCGGATCCGGACTGGGCAATCTCCCCTCGCTGCCAGAACTCCCTCCCCCCAGGGCCCCCATTATGGTGGCTTGTGCGAGCTCCCCAAGCCCCCGTCGAATCCCTTTCCCCCTCCATCCACTGCTGGCCTTGTCCGGTTGCCTCCCCTGTTCCCTCCATCCACTGCTGGCCTGAGAGGGACTCCGCGCGGCCCCTCTCTCGATGGACGGCACTGCCTTCCTTTTTTCGTCCCCGTCGGCTTTGGTCGATGGCTGTGGCTCCCTCCTCATTTGCTTCTGCTCCTCTTGGCCCACGCCCGTCAGGTCGATCTTGACCTCCGCCCCCGAAGCCTCCCGCGGCCCTTGCCTGTCTTCCTCTTTCGTTTCTCCGCACCGTGCGTCTCCCTCCGACAACGGGGCCTTCCGCGCACCGGGTGACAGGTGCGCCTCCAGCATCGAAACGGTTCCTCCCTTCATGGCCTGATGGACCGGCCTCGGCCACGACGGGGACGGGTCGCCGTCCGGAGCCCCCGGGCCCTCCGTGGTACCTGTTGAAACGGACGCCGACCCCGAAGATGCGAAAGCGGGCGTGGAATGTGTACGCATTTTCAAATGTCCGGGCACGGCCAGGGTATTGCTACCCTTTCGAGGCGATGGGCCAGCCAGGGAGGTGCTGATGAAGGTCGATCGGTGGTTGGTTTGATTAGCGCTGACCTCACTAAGGCCCTTGGCGTCCTTTCGGGGACTTCCTGCTCCGCTGCTTCCGATTCCAATCCAAACATCCTTATTCCGGTTTGCAGCGCTGCCAGCCTGGTTACCGTCACCGCTGCTACCTGTGATAAGTGCCTTCTTCTTTGCGTCATCCTCCTCCTTCGCGATGCTGTTTGAGGTTGCTGGGGAGGAAGGAGACCGCAACGCCCGCCGAGTTTTAGGTTTTCCTAACTGCAAGCGTTCAAAAATGTTCGGGACGGCGCGCGCAGGCGGCACTTGCGGAGGATGCGATGGGGCAAAGACAGCAGGATTGCCAGTACTCTTGCGGTGAGAGCCCCCGCTGTCGGAGAGCTGAGACAAAAGACATGCATTTGTGAGGTCGCAGACATGAAGGTCCTGAGCAAACGATAAACAACGGCATTGATTACTTACTCTTTGCGTCATACTCGCAGCGTCAGGAGTCTCTCGCTGGGACAGTGCAGCTTTTCGTTTCTTGTGGCTTGCCTCCAACGTTTGGCTCCCTGGCCTGGGCAATTGCCCCGTTCCTGTCCGGCACAACGGTGCTCTACCCGACGATAGCTCTTCTACGTCCGGAACGGATAAGGATTTACAGGTTCAGAACATGACCTTTTTGGAGTTTGAGGGGTATACGCATTTCCTAGGCGCTCCGTTTTTCTACATCCGGGTCCCCTTTCATTGTGCGCCGGCCTCGCTTGCTTCAATCAGCGATACCGCCAGGTTGGGCTTTTGAGTCCCTTTTTGGTGGCATATTCTCGTTTCTTTCATAAGATTCCCTATTTTGAAATATCGTGATGTACGCATTGTCGAGAAAACGTAGGATGGTTCTCACCGCGGCACAGGCAAAGAATCGATAGCATCTTGGCTTCACGTCCTCGTAGCCGTCCGAGGACTAGAAAGATGTGGACAATATAGAAAGCGGGGAAAAACGGGCGAATAAAACGCATAAATGATGATGTAATTTGACAATATGACGAAAATCACATCCGCCTTCACACAATTCGCGCGTTTCAGCGTCGAAGGTCGGAGCGTATAGTAAAGTTCAAAAACTAACATGGAGAGGTACACTACTCGTGACCAACTCATCGATTTCGTCCAGCGAACTAGCAGGGGTGCTGCAAGCGGTAATTTATGCACTTACTTTATATCAGACCAATTCGAAAGGGACATAATGGAAAATACGACGTGTCCCCTCAATCACCGGCTACTTGTCTTTCCTGAGACAGGCGCTCATTCACCCCGTCCAGTGCAGACGACCTTTCGTTCAGGAGCAAGATAATTGAGCCTCCAGTACTGGCACGAGCGATGGCCAGGCGCTGCTTCTGCCCTCTGCTCAAATTGATACTCCCTTTATCCACCATGATCTGACATCCCTCTGGTAGGCTCATATTGTTTGGTGAATGTGTGCATTCCTGCATGCATCGCGACGATCTTTCAGAGTGGTCTCGAAAATCACGCTCATGAATACAGTAGGCCGTTTGTGGCTGCAGCCACTTCACATTCAGTTGCTGAGCATCCATCGGCACCGTGCGAGGCAACATTCTGCAAGCCTTGAGAGAAGGAAGCATTGTTCCCTTAGAAAGCTCTCCTTAGTGCTTGCCTCCTGCACTATTCTCTGCTTTTTGTCGTCCAGGTTGCCTCATCCGAGACCAGAACGGACGAATCAACGGAACCAAAGAGGAAAAGCGGCAATTGACCGGCCACAGCACCTCCGACCCGTGGCCCCATTTGGACCTTTCTTCTCAATTACCTTTCCCTCTTCTAACCCGATTCTATCAACCATCGTGTTCGATTTGCTTTCACATTATCTTGCAGGCCTAGCGCCTACACTGTACTCGGCGCCTTGCGTCCTGCAGCCGCATAGACCATGTTCTACTCTTTCTGCGCACACGTCTGTATGGCAATCATTACGGGCATCGCCGGTATGATATCTGGGGTCACACAAAGTAGCACCGTAGTCAGTCGCGAGGACTGCAAAAAGGCGACATCGAACCTCCCAAAAAATTTACAGACTTACTTCGCCACGTCTCCATTTTGCCGGCTGAACCCACCCGCCAAGGGCACAAGGGTCGCGTGATTGTGGTCGTACTTCGTGCCTGTATATCCATACAACTGATGTCCTGCCTCATCGAAGCCTTCACGTATTACCACGGATTACGTGCCGACGGCTTCTGTCTCCTCGGATTGAATGTCATCCCCCGACCCTTGCGTGGCAAAAGGTGCCTTTGGTGCATAAACGATAATATAAAGCTTAAGGTACTGTTGATGTGTAGATTTTGGAGATAGGAGGCACATGACATATTCGGATTGGGGTTGCGCCCCGTTGCAGGCAACAGCCTCGCCTACATTCCGCGGACACATTCCGCGGAGCTCAGTGGGAGTACTGGAAGGTAATGTTGCTTTTTAAAAAAGAAATGTATCAATTAAATTCTTGACAATGTCATATTTTTTACTGTCCCTTGCAAAGTTTGAAGATTGGGATGAAGGATCATGAGCAAAGTCTCATAGAAAGCGGAAAAAAAAAAACGGCCACGGAGCCGTTAAGTGCATTCGGTCCTTCATGGATCCGTCGTGACCCGTCGTCCCTCTTACAAAATCACCCCGTGCGACCAACATGCCACAACAGCCAAAGGATTGAGTCCTCTTGAACAGCGTGACAATGGCTGAGGAGCGTGGCGACGAGATGGCGGGCGAGAATCTGGGATTTGGATTCGTCCCCGGGGAGTGGAACGAACTAATTGGAGAAGACATCAAATACAAGGTAGGAATCGGGAGTAACAGGCAATTCAAAGAGATTGTATAACGTGAAAAGGAAGAAATTTCGTAGCGAAAGTTTCTTTCGGCTAATCACTCCTGTGTGAAGGTGAAATAGACCAGTGTGGAATGCGCACTTGTACTTTTCGCTTTGCTATCATCAGCCTCAGCCTTGTCACCCTGGAGTTCGATGGGAGAATGCGACCCTTTTGGACCTCAGACGATTTGAATATGGAATATAAAATAGGTGCTTACCCCGGGGCATGGCCCCATAGCGGAGGTCCAAATGATGCTGCGATGTAAATATGTCGGACGGCTTCGATCAACGGGGCAAATCTTTGAAGTTGCGGAGGACACTGGTTACCGAATCGGAGAAAGCGACACCACTCCCGCCCTGGAACTCGGTCTGCGCCATATGCGAAAGGGGGAAAAAGGCATGGTTCATGCGGAGGCTAAGTACGGCTTCGGCCCCCCCGGTCGTCCGGTTGTGGCGCCGGGGGCGGAGGTGGCGGTTCCCCCGGACGCGGCCCTTGAGTACGAGATCGAGGTCATTGACATCTTGCCGCCTTTTAACCCTAAAGATGCGCCGTTAGAGGCACGTCTGGGTGAGACCGAGCTGAAAAAGCGACATGGGAACGGATTTTTCCATCACAAGGACTATACTCGGGCCATCCGTTGTTACCAGGCAGGACTGAAAGCCTTGGATGCAGAGAGTGTGGATGGGGAAGAGGAGGACGAGGAGGCTTATGAAGCTATGGTGAAAATGTTTTGCGACGTGAGCAATAATTTGGCTGCGGCCTTGATCAAGCTTGAGCGTTGGAAGGATGCCAAGGTAAGCAAGGACCTTGACCGCCATCAATGTGCTGATGACTCCTTGCGTCTTTTCGTCTCCTTCATTCCACACACATTGAACCTTTCTTTGACAAACGCATGATGAACCACAGGAAGTGTGCGTGAAGGTCATCGAGGTGGATAAAGACAACGTGAAAGCCCTTTATCGCGGCGGAGTAGCGGCCCTTCGACAGGACAATTTCTTGGAAGCGGAATTAGCTCTCAAGGAAGCCGCGAAACTCGCTCCCAAAGATAAGCTGATCCATGCAGCCGTTCAAGAATTGTATCGGAATCGGACTCAGTATATTGAGAAGGAGAAAGTCATGATGAAGAAGATGGGAGGCTTCCTTTTGACCCCTGCAGCCACCGGCATAGAGGACAAAGAAGGAAAGGAGCCAATTGATACAGAGGAAATGGATGAGAACACAGCACAGGCGCATAACGAACAAATCAAACGAAAGGATATATCAGATACCATGAGTGAAGCCGAGAGGGACCATTCGAAAGTAGAGGCAGTCGATGCGGTGGTAAGGGAGGAAGAGGAGGAGAATCAGTCGCAAACGACGGCCGAAATTACTGACGATGCTGCACCTCTGGAACAGGAAAATCGTCCAATCAACCCATGGCTTGCCTGGTACATATCGCACTACGATTGGTTTGTGACTGCGGCGTTCATAATTTTACCATTACTCTTCCTCTGGGGTGACATAAAGTCGTCGTGGGCGCGTAGATTAAGTGAGGTTGGCAAAGGAGGAGGCCAGGTGGGATCAGCGGGCGAACTATGAACCAAGTATGCTCGTACAATATAAAATTCCATGAAAGATATCTCAGAAAACTGGAGGTTAGAGTATAGAGAAAGAAAAAGCGCACGTCAACACACTCAGAGGAGGATTAACCTCCCCACCCTGCCTAGGGGGGTACTACTGAAACTTGCTCGTAGTTAATTTAACGAGCGCCCTTGATATCTTGATAACATAATCGCTTATTCATGCAAAGTATATGGTTTCTTTACAAGGGTGAGATATGGGGGATCAACATGCAGTGGATCTGGCCTCTCAAACGGTTGAGTCGCTGCACCTCGACGAGGACGACGAGTTTGTGACCCCTTCTCCGTCACCTTGCACCCGCGAACCCGAAAATACGCCCGCTTCCACCCTTCCAAACCCTAAAGTCACCTCGCCTGCCTCTTCTCCCGCGTTGGTGTCCCCCCGTACCAATAATGTGGTGGAAGGTGTGGATCCTTGCGGCGCGACAAGCAAGCCTTCATCACCGCCCCCATCGGAATCACAAGCAATCGACTTGAGCACAGGAAAGCACTTTTTTGTCCTCAGCCATGCAGGGAAACCCATATATTCTCGACTTGGCGACGAGCAGCAGCTTGGTCCGGTGATGGGAATGGTGCAAGCCGTTGTTAGCTTGTCGCAGAGCCTTGGTAATCCTCGTCGGAATGGGGATAAAGGGGGCAAAGAGACGACAAAGTCGTCGTCCCGGCACTCGAACGGCAATGAGGCAAATTGTTGTCTTCGTTCCATCCGCACTGTCGGTGGATGCCGGCAATTTGTCTTCCTTCTCCGCCAGGAGCTGATTTTTATGGTGGTGAGCAACACCCGCGAGCCCGAGCCTTTTCTCCGCCTGCAACTAGAATACCTTTACCATCAAATCGTCTTCCTTCTTACCTCCCCTCGTATCACGCATTGCTTTGCTGTCAATCCTGCGTATGACCTTCGCGAGCTCCTGGGCGGGACGCATCGGATATTGTCAGGGATCGCGGACATGGCCTCGCCCACCCGCGACTCCCTCGGGAACCTCCTGACCAGCGCCGCGCACGCCCTCCCCTTGGACCCCACTCTCCGCCACGACCTGGCGCAAGCCCTCGTTAATATCTGCGCTTCCACTCCGGGACTCCAGCCTGTGCTCTACGCCCTCCTTCTGTCTGGCAACCGGCTGGTCACCCTGGTGGAGCCCCGGGACCCGCCCTGGCACCGTTTGCGCGCCTCCGACCTCCTCCTGCTCTCGAATTTCCTTACCACCCAGCCCTTTTTCCGGACGGAGAATGAAACGTGGACCCCCATCTGCCTCCCTCGCTTCAATGACACGGGCTTCTTGTACGCCTTCGTGGCCTGTATGGATCCACGCCACAGTCTCTATCTGCTCCTCGTCTCCCCTACGCAGGAACCGGAGCAATTTCGGGCCTCCAGTAAAGTGCGGAAAGCCGCTCAAGCCCTCTTTGAGGAGCGCGGGTGGCTCGCTGCTTTGAAGGAGGCGGCGGCCGGAGAGCATAGGCAACGGGCGCTCAACAAATATTCGAACGCCGGCATGGCCTTTCATTTCATGTATAAATTTTGCCCAGTGACAGGGAGAGAGGGAGGGAGGGGGGAGAATGGGAGAGGAAGTGGAGGAAAAGGAGACGGAAGGGACACGAGCGACAGGGCAAGGGCCCTACCGCAGAGCATCTCCTCCAATTTTTTTTTTCCCTACGTGGACGAGGAGGCGAAGCAGGCGGTCTGGAACCTATACGCGAAGGCCTTACTGCAGTTGCGGTACGGGGGTAGGGAGGGGGGGACTGGTTGGGCTCACGCGGGGGATCGCATGGACTGCATCTTCAAGGATGCGGGAGGGGAGGGAGGAAAGGTGGTGGGCGTGGGGAACCGTGAAAGGCATTCAACGTCCCTGTCAGCATCTTCCGGGCCCTCATCCAGTGGCGTGGACAGGGTCCCTGACGATGCGGACAGAGGGGGCAGGCGGCGACGGAGCGATGACAGTGGAGAAAGCGGTAAGGGCTGCGTGGATTGTATGATGGAGGTCTTTGAAAAGAAAAACGTGCACAGCTTAGTATACGCACTGCGGGAAACGGACTGTCTGGTTGTGAGCGTCGGCCCGGATTTTGAGCTCTTTGCCTTGCTCTCGGCGGCACCGACCTTGAGAGAAAGCTTGCAGTCATTGAATCGGATGCTTCGCGCCATCAAACGGGACGAACGGTGGTTGTTCATGGTAGAGGCCGCTCATTGGTGAGCGGAAGGGGCTCAGAGTAAGAACGCGGGGGACGTCAAAAGTACAAGCGTGCCTGCAGACACTGCCAAGAGAATTACATAAAAAGTAGCCAACATCTCATCATTGTTTTGAGAGGTACGTGTTGCTTCATCTATAAGCCTAGACGCTGCCCACGGGTGCCCGTCTGCATTTAGATCCGGCCACACGACCAAAAATCTCGGGAGAGACCTTCTCCTTCCCAATGCTTTGCCATCAAAGGCCCCTCGGATCCACGCTCCCATCCCTTTTCAATCTATCTACATGATACAGAGATTTTTACCCTTTCGCGAGACCGACGGCCAACCGCCATACAGGGCGCCGTTCTAACCCCAGACTGCCACCGGTTTTCCGGCCACACACATTGTGTAGTACTTCGCGCCGTTTCCCAGCCTTTCCTCTTAACTGTACATCCTGCACTTCTCCCTCCCCTTAGTCTCCCTTGTTTCTATCCACCTTCTTTCTGCGTCCTCCGACGTGCATTCCAAGGCATCACGATTGTCCCGCAGGACCTCGGGGCCTGGCTCCCACTATCAACACCACGCCTGCTCCTCCAATAATTTCACAATCCACCCCACCACCCCAACCCTTTAATCACACCACCTCGTTCGACACATGCAGCACGTAAAATTTGACTCCCGCCTGCAGGTGGTAAGGGTTCGACGCCGGCTCTCCCTCCTTCGCCACCATTTCCTCCACATAGACGATCTTGCCCAGGATGAAATCAGGGAACCTGCCCCCTCCCTCCCGCCCTCCCCGCAGGCTTTCCAAGGACTCGTGAGAGAGGTACCGGTGGGGACAATTCGTATGAAAGGCCAGGTAGACTCGATTTTCTCCCTGGTGGGAGGTGGGGAGGAAGAGTGCCACGTCACCCACATTGAACTCTCGGAAGGAGATCTTGGCGTGGCTGCCGGGAGACGAAGGCGCCGGGCTTATGCTTAGGGACGGCGTGCTGGGACTCATGTTTGTGCAAGGGACCACGCCTTCTTTACCCCTCTCCTTTCCGCCTCGCGACGCTTGGAGCTCTGCCTGTAGATCTCTCAGACGGGCCTTGACGAAGCTCGCCGTATCATCGACCGCGTTCACGAGGTGCTGGGGTGAGGAGGAGGGAGAAGGTGACCCCGCCCCTTTCTCAGCTTCCCTCCCTCCTTCCCGTGCCCGTGTCACCGCCTGTTCCCTCTCAGCCTCACAGCCACTGCCACTGCCGCCAGTGGAAGCGGCGCATTGACGCATTTCCTCCATCACGTTCAATACCGTCTCCATGCACGAACGAAGTAGACTGTTCTCCTCTTCCACGCGTTGAAGCCTGGCACCTGCACCCTCCCCATCCCCTCCACCCCCCACATCCCCGCTTTTCTTCCTCCCTGGAGGCGCCCGGTGATGCAAGTTCAGAGATTGCACCTTAGTCTGCAGTTGCGCAATTACTAGATCCTGGGTCATGCACCGTTCTTCCAACTCCTCCAATGTCGGCGTGCTCTCCGCACCTGGCATGATCTCTTTTCCTCCGTCTTTCCCTGCCTCCTTCCCCTCTTCCTCCCTATCCGCACCTTCCTCCCTTGACACCCGAGCCAGACATGAGACGTAGCCCTTCAGCAGCTCGTCTTCCTCTTC
>Ga0102934_1002898_pt1 | contig 11786 bp, 11 predicted proteins | sample SalPonR2_A_D1_MG_FD_78175 | JGI IMG/M metagenome (GOLD analysis project Ga0102934, IMG submission 78175) | Salt pond soil microbial communities from South San Francisco under conditions of wetland restoration - Salt Pond MetaG R2_A_D1_MG | ecosystem: Environmental > Aquatic > Marine > Intertidal...
CGAGGTGACGTTGACACAGATCAACATGCCGACCCACAGCCATGATGCCGGCACGATGAGCGCAGCGACGCAGGCCTGGGATACGCCCGGTACGGACCACAATCCTCTTCCGGGAAAGGGATTGGCAGCGGCACAAACAGGTTCTACGATAACCCCTCAGGAAGTCCGAGCCTACGCTGATCCCTCCGGCAGCGCCGTCGATCTCGCCGGTGGGCATATCCATGGCACGACCGGCATGGCGGGCGGCAGCCAGCCCTTCGGCATCATGCAGCCTTTCCTCGGCCTGAATTTCTGTATCGCGATGTTCGGACTCTATCCCTCGCGCAGCTGATCGCACGACGCGCCGCGCCGCCTTCGGCAAAACACCAAAGGCGGCTGTGCGTGCGGCGCGTCGACAGCGCCGCACGCCTCGATCACTATGCGTCCGGAGGCCGCCGCGCGAAGCGGCCGTCAACGAGAACCGGGCGCCATGATCGACAAAATCGCACATGACCTGAGCACGGCGATGGCCGGCATCGCCGACGGAGCCACCATCCTGATCGGCGGATTCGGTTCGGTCGGCCAGCCGGATACGCTGATCGAGGGGCTGATCGAGAGCGGCGCGGGCGATCTCGTTGTCGTCTCCAACAATGCGGGAACCGGGCGCGCCGGGCTCGCGCGGCTGATGGAACTCGGGCGGGTGCGCAAGATCATCTGCACCTATCCGCGCAGCGCCGGTTCCGTCGTCTTCGAGGAGCTCTATGCTGCGGGAAAGATCGCCCTCGAAATCGTGCCGCAGGGCACGCTGGCCGAGCGCCTGCGCGCCGCCGGTGCCGGCATTCCCGCCTTCTTCACGCCCACCGCCTATGGCACCAAACTCGCCGAGGGCAAGGAGACGCGCCGGATCGACGGGCGCGATTACGTGCTCGAATACGCGCTGCCCGGCGACGTCGCCCTCGTCGAGGCCTGGGAGGCCGATCGCTGGGGCAATCTCACCTACCGGGCGAGCGGGCGCAATTTCAATCCGGTCATGGCCACGGCGGCGAAGCTGACCATCGCCCAGACCAACCATATCCGCGATCTCGGCGAACTAGCCCCCGACATGATCGGCACACAGGGGCTTTATGTCGACGGGGTGCTGCACGCGCCGCGCGAAGCGCAGGGAGAGTAATTCATGAGCGAGACCGCGCAGACCCGCATCACCGCATGGCAACCCCTCGACCGCAAGGGAATGGCCGCCCGGGTGGCCGAAGACATTCCCGAGGGCTGGTACGTCAATCTCGGCATCGGCATGCCCACCATGATCGCCGATTACGTGCCTGATGACCGCGAGGTGGTGATCCATTCGGAGAACGGTATCGTCGGCATGGGCCCCGCGCCGACGCCCGAGCAGGACGATCCGTGGCTGATCAATGCCGGCAAGCAGCGCGTCACCCTGCGCAAGGGCGGCTCCTACGTGCACCAGGCCGACAGCTTTGCAATCATCCGGGGGGGGCATCTCGATCTGTGTGTGCTCGGCGCTTTCGAGGTCGCGCAGAATGGCGATATCGCGAATTGGTCGACCGGTGACGGCGACATGGCCCCCGCCGTCGGCGGCGCCATGGATCTCTCGGCGGGCGCGAAACGCATCTGGGTGATCATGCAGCACAATACCCGCGACGGGCGGCCGCGCCTCGTCGAGCGCTGTGGCTATCCGCTGACGGCGCCGGGGGTGGTCAAGCGGATCTACACCGATCTCGCCGTGCTCGACGTCACCCCCGATGGTTTCGCGGTTCGCGAAATGGTGGCGGGGCTGACGCTCGCGGAGCTGCAGGAACGCACGGCGGCGCGGCTCATCGGTTGATGTGCCGGCCTACGCCGTTTCCAGCACATGGACGCGCCGGTCGGCGATCAGGTCCTTCACTTTCGCTGCATAGGCGGCCATGTGAGGCGCTGCGGCGTGGGCCTTCAGCGTCTCCGGGCCCGACCATTTCTCGATCACCATGAAGGTATCCGGGCCGATCGCCGTCTGAAAGGAGAAGCCCGATGCGTCGATCACGGGCTGGTATTCGATGCAGCCCTCCTCGGCATGGACGGCGGGCATGTTGGCGCGGAACGCTGCGAGGATTTCCTCGCGCTTGCCGGGCTTTGCCGTGATGATGGCGACGACGTGGATCATGGCTGGCTTCCCTTGGTTTCTTCAAGCCGAGCCTAGACGGTGCGCCTGTGGCGGCAAAGAGTGCGCGCCGCGTGGCTTTCGCCAAAGCCCGATCGGCAAAAGAGACTGGTCAAGCCGCGCCGGCCCGGCTATCGACAGGGCATGCAGAATATGCCGAAAGACACCCCGCGCGCGGATCGCGCCGAACTCCTGATCACCGACGGCTGGGACGATTACCGCCTGATCGATACCGGCGCGGGCCGCAAGCTGGAGCGCTTTGGAAACGTCGTGCTTGATCGCCCCGAGCCACAGGCGATCTGGGAGAAGAGCGATCCCGGCCAGTGGAAGCAGGCGGACGCCGCCTTCGAGGCCAAGGAAGATGCCGAGCAGGGGGCCTGGCAGTACCGCAAGGGCCGGCTCGGCGACTGGTCCATGCAGGTGATGGATCTCGATATCCGCCTGCGCGCCACCTCGTTTCGCCATGTCGGCATCTTTCCCGAGCAGATCGAGCACTGGCGCTGGATGGAGGCACGCATAGCAGCCGATCGGCGCCCCCTATCCGTGCTCAACCTGTTCGGCTATACCGGCGTCGCCAGCCTGATCTGCGCGCGCGCCGAGGCCAAGGTCACCCATGTCGACGCCTCCAAAAAAGCGATCGCCTGGACCCGCGAGAACCAGGCTGTGTCGGGGCTCGACGACAAGCCGATCCGCTGGATCTGCGATGATGCGGTGAAGTTCGTGCAGCGCGAATTGCGTCGCGGCAACACCTACGACGCCATCCTGCTCGATCCGCCGCGCTACGGGCGCGGGCCGAATAACGAGGTCTGGCACCTGTTCGAGATGCTGCCCGGGCTCGTCTCGGATTGCACGAAGCTGCTTTCGAACAAGCCGAGCTTCATGATCCTCACGGCCTATGCCGTGAGGCTGTCCTTCCTCACCCTGCACGAGGTGATGCGCGACCATCTCGGCGCGCGCGGCGGGGAGATCGATTCGGGCGAGCTCGTCGTGCGCGACAAGGCCGGCGGGCGGCGGATGTCCACTTCGCTCTATGCGCGCTGGGTGCCCCCGGGCGGGGGCGCATGATGACGGACGCAGCCGGCGGCGTGCGCGAGATCGTCAGCCTGACCAATCCGCTGGTCAAGCAACTGCGCGCCCTGCATCAGCGCAAGGAGCGCCGCGAATCCGGGCTGTTCCTCGCGGAGGGTGCGCGCACCATCGTCGAGGCGCTGGATAACGGACAGGCGCCGGAGATCCTGATCTATCACCGTGACGGGCGCGAACGCGCGATCATTGCGCGGCTGCGGGAAGCCTGTCTCGCTGCGGGCGGGACCTGTATCGAGACAAACGACACGGTGCTGGCCAAGATCTCGCGCAAGGACAATCCGCAATCCGTCGTCGCCGCCTTCCGCTGGGTGGAGCGCGGGTTCGACGCGATCGACCCCGGTAGCGCGCGCGTCTTCGTGGCGCTCGACCGGGTGCGCGATCCGGGCAATCTGGGCACGGTCATCCGCACCGCCGATGCAGTGGGCGCGGGGGGCGTGCTGCTCATCGGCGAGACCTGCGATCCGGCCTCGGTGGAGGCGGTGCGCGCCTCGATGGGCTCGATCTTCGCGGTGCCGGTCTTTGCCGGATCGGAGGCGGATTTCCTCACTCTTTGCGCCCGCTGGCCGGGCGCCGTCATCGGGACCGCGCTGCCGGCGACCATGCATTACCGCAAGGTGGATGCGCCCGCGCCGCATCTCGTGGTGATGGGTAACGAGCAGGCCGGGATTACGGATGCGATTGCCGGCGCCTGCACGCATCTCGTGCGCATCCCCATGGTGGGCCGCGCCGACAGCCTCAATCTGGCGATCTCCACCGCCGTGATGCTCTATGGCATCGCGGAGCCGGAGGAGGGTGGCCTGGGCTGAAACCGAGCCGGCCCGTCGCGCCGTCAGCCGCGCCCGATGAAGGGCATCTTCGTCGCCATCACCGTCATGAACAGCACATTGGCGTCAAGCGGCAGGCTCGCCATATGCGCCACCGCGTTGCCGGCATGTTCCGCATCCATCAACGGCTCGGCCTTTGTCGAGCCGTCGGCCTGCAACACGCCATCTGCCATGCGCTTGGCGAGATCAGTCTCGGCATTGCCGATGTCGAGCTGGCCCACCGCGATATCGTATTTGCGGCCATCCATGGAGAGCGTGCGGGTGATGCCGGAAACGGCGTGTTTCGTTGCCGTATAGGCGATCGAATTGGGGCGCGGCGCATAGGCCGAAATAGACCCGTTATTGATGATCCGTCCACCCCGGGGGCGCTGCGCCTTCATGATCCGGAACGCCCATTGCGCGCAAAGAAACGTCCCCGTCAGATTGGCGTCGACCACGGCCTTCCATTTCTCGAAGGGCAGATCCTCGACGGGAACGGCGGGAGCGCCCGTGCCGGCATTGTTGAAGAGAAGATCAAGACGCGGGAAGCGCGCCTTGTGCGCCTCGAACAGGGCATCCACGGAAGCCGGATCGCCGACATCGGCGCAGACGGCCAGCGCCTCGCGGCCGAGCGCGCGGACTTCCTCGGCGACCGCCTCGAGCGGCTCCGGGCGGCGCCCCGTCAGGGTGACGTCCCAGCCGTCACGGACAAGGGCGAGGGCTGCGGCGCGGCCGACGCCGGTTCCCGCGCCGGTAACGAGTGCATTTTTCGACATGACGATCCTCCCTGAACGCTTCGCGCGCTGTCTGCCGGCAGATTAGCGGTCGGTATGCCGAGAGGCGATGGGCAATTGCGAAAGCGCGCTTGCCGCTTTTCGATATTCGGGTCGCAGGCCGGCTCAGTCGCCGCCCTTACTCCAGGGGCTGTCACCGCTCCAGGGCGTCGGTGCGGCATTGCCGTTGCCATCGCTGCCCGATCCGGAGCCGGGCATGCCGGGCAGGCCGCTCCAGGGTGTGGGTGGGAAGGGCGGTGCGTTGCCTTCGCCCTGCTGCGCGCCGTCTGCCGCCTTCTCCTGTGCCGCCTGCTCCCGTGCCAGCAACTCCGCCGCGCTGGGGCGCAGGGTGAGTTTCTCCGGTGACGGGCGCCGTCCGCCGGCATGGCGCTCCAGCGCCGCGACGCGATCCTCGATCGCGGGATGGGTGGCCAGCAGTGCGGTGAAGCCGACGCGCGGATTCTCGATGCACATTTCCATGATGCTTGACGGCGTCCTGGGCATCTCCGCACGCCCGGAAATCTTGAGCAGCGCCGAGATCATCGCATCCGGACGCTTGGTGAGTTCGACCGCCCCGGCATCGGCGAGATATTCGCGCGAGCGCGACAGGGCGAAGCGGATCACCAGCGAGAGCAGCCAGGCGACCAGCACGATCGCGGCGGCGACCAGCAGCGCGACAGCCGCACCGCCCCCGGCACGTCCGCCGCCCCGTCCGCCGCCGCGCCGCATGCCGCCGGTGAGAAGGCGAATCCGCCCGCCATAGCGCAGGGAGCGAAAGAGCATTTCCCCGGTGAAGGAGACGACGCCGGCGATGATCACCGCGATTACCATCATGCGCACATCCTCGTTGCGGATATGCGTGAGTTCATGTGCGATCACCGCCTCGATCTCGTCATCCTCCAGGCGCTCGATGAGGCCGCGCGTGAGGGTGATGGTGTATTGCTTCTCCTCGAGGCCCGAGGCGAAGGCGTTGAGCGCGTCCGTCTCCATGATCTTGAGCTTCGGCGTGGTCATGCCGCGCGAGATGCACAGGTTCTCCAGCATGCGATAGAGACGCGGATCGTCCTGGCGGCTGACCGCATGCGCGCCGGTGACGGCGTCGATCATCTTCTGGTGGCCGAAATAGGCGATGAAAATCCAGGCCAGCACCGCGATCGTCGCGAACGGCGCAGCATAGAGCATGTCGCCATAGGCGCCGCGGAAGTTCATCGAGAGGCTGTCGAACTGCCCCTCACCCATGCCGCGCAGGGCCAGCGCGCCGGCGAAGACGATCACGTAGACGAGGAAGAACAGGCCCAGAAGCAGGGCGATCGAGCGGCGGCGATTGGCCTGGATATGCGAATAGAGACCAAAAGCGGGAAACACCGCATCATCCTCCGGCGCCGTCGCGGGGTGCGGTGATCAAAAGCCGCGCCCCGGATCGCATTCTATGGATCAGAATTTCACTTCCGGTGCTGTCTGCAGCGTCTCTCGCTTGTCTTCGCCGATATCGAAATATTCGCGCGCGGAAAAGCCGATCGAGCCGGCGAACAGCACCGCCGGGAAGGATTCGATCGCAGCGTTGTATTCGGCCACGGCATTGTTGAAGAAGCGCCGGGCTGCGGCGAGCTTGTCCTCGACATTGGACAATTCGCTCTGCAGGGCGAGGAAGTTCTGATTGGCCTTGAGATCGGGATAGGCTTCCGCGAGAGCGAAGAGGCGCCCCAGCGTGGCGTTGAGTATATTTTCCGCCGCAGCCTGATCCGCCGGGCCATGCGCATTCGCAGCCGCGTTGCGGGCCTTGACCACGGCGTCGAGGGTTTCCCTCTCGTGCGATGCATAGCCCTTCACCGTCTCCACCAGATTGGGGATCAGGTCGTGGCGCTGGCGCAGTTGCACGTCGATATCGGCGAAGGCCTGCGTGGTGCGCTGGCGCATCGCGACGAGGCCGTTATAGATGACGATCGCCCAGACCACGAGTGCGACGACGATGGCCAGCAATACCCATTCCATGAGCGCAGGCTCCTTCTTCCCGGTGGCGCCCCGGAACGGGGCCGCAGATCCCAAAGGCGGTGATCCGCGCTAATCCGCGACGAAACCGCTTGAGATGCATTTCAGATGCCATGGTAGCGCAGATACGTCACGCAATGGTAAACTGCGCGCGCCATGGCGGGTCAGAGGCTGCGAATCCAGAATTGCAATGGTTTACGGGTTTCTCCGGCCTCGCCGACATCCTTCCACGAGAAATGGGCGATGGCGCCGGGCAGTGGCGCGTAGCCACGCTTGCGCCAGAAATCGTCGAGCGGGCGGTAATCCGCCGGGCGGGATGGGTGATCCCCGGGGCGGATCACGGCGCAGAAGGCGCTGTGACTGAAACCGTGGTCGCGGGCATGGTCCTCGCGCAGATCGAAGAAGCGGTGCCCGATCCCGTACCCGCGCCATTGCGGCAACAGCACCGATTCGGCGCAGTAAAACACGTGGTCGAGATCGAGCCCGCTTCCCGCAAGGGCTTGCGCGAAATCATCGGCGTGATCGGCAAGCGGCGTGCCCGTCGCTGCGCCGACGAGGGTATCGCCGTCGAAGGCGCCGACGAGGACCGCACGCGGGCTCTGCCGGTAGCTTTCCAGATAAAGCCGCTCATAGGCGAGATCGCCGTCATACAGATAGGGAAAATCGGCAAAGACGGTGATGCGCAGCCGCGCGACGGCATCGAGCGCCGCATCCAGGGCCGTTCCGGTCAGGCTTTCCACCCGCATGATCTCGCTCCTTCGCCCGCTCATGCGGGAGGGATGGCATGGGCCGGGTTTCGCGACAAGGCTGCAGGGCGGCGGGGCGCCCCGGTATCCTGCGCACGCCTGTGTGATTTGACCGCAGCGCCCGGATTTGACCACACTCACCCGTCAGCCATAGTAACCTGATCGGGCGTGCGCCCCATTATCTGGAATGAATGCCGGTGACGTATCCCATGCTACGCCGTTTTCCCGCCGACGAGGTCGCGGCAGCCGCGCGCGCGACGGCGTTTTCCATGCTCGTCTTCAGCCTCGCCCTCGCTTTGGCGAGCCTGCTCCCGGTGCGCACGGCGCTGGCGCAGGGCTCGTTCACCATCGTGCGCGATGCCGAGCTCGAAGGGCTGATGCGTGACTATGCGGCCCCCATCCTCGGCGCTGCGGGCATTCCCGGTGGCGCGGGCGAGATCATTCTCGTCAATGATACCTCGTTCAACGCCTTCGTCGCGGACGGCCAGCGCATCTTCATCAATCTCGGTGCCATCCTGCATACCGAGACACCCAACGAACTGATCGGCGTGATCGCCCATGAGGCTGGCCATATCCATGGCGGCCATCTGGCCCGGCTGCGTCAGGAGATCCGGAACGCGCAGGTGCTCTCCATCGCCTCGATGCTGCTCGGCGGCGCAGCAGCCGTCGGCAGCGCGCGCGGTGGCGTGGGCGAACCCGGGATTGGCGGGGCCGGTATCGCCATGGGGGGTGGCGAGATCGCGCGGCGCTCGCTGCTGGCCTATCAACGCTCGGAAGAAATGGCCGCCGATCAGGCCGCTGTGCGCTTTCTGCATGCGACCGGCCAGTCGCCGATAGGGATGATTCGCATTTTCGAGCGCTTCGCCAACGAATCACTGTTTCGCTCCAGCCTCGACCCGTATCAGATCAGCCATCCCCTGCCGCGCGAGCGCATCGCCCAGCTGGAACGCCTTGCCGCCGAGAGCCCGCATCGCAATCGCACCGATCCGCCGGCCCTGCAGCGCCGCCACGATCTCGCCCGTGCCAAGATTTCCGGTTTCGTCGAGCGCCCGGAGACGGTCTTGCGCCGCTTCCCGCCGAGCGACAATTCTCTGGCCTCGCGCTATGCCCGCGCCATCGTGGCGCATCGCTCCGGGCGGATGCGTGATGCGATCGGCCTGATGGACGAATTGCTCGGGACGCAGCCGAACAACCCTCATTTCCACGAGCTGCGCGGCCAGATCCTTCTGGAGAGCGCGCGCCCGCAGGAAGCGGTCTCCTCGTTGCGGCGCGCCGTCAGTCTCGCGCCGGATGCCGCGCCGATGCGCACGCTCTACGGCCAGGCGCTGGTCGCGATCGGGGACGGGACGAGCCTCGAAGAGGCGATCAATCAGTTGCGCCGCGCCATCCGCATCGAGCCCGAATCACCGGACGCCTATCGCCCGCTGGCCATGGCCTATGGCCGCACCGGCCAGGTCGGACGGGCGGAACTCGCCATCGCGCAGCATTATTTCTACGCTGGCGACATCCGCAACGCCCAGAATCAGGCGCATCGCGCCATGAACTCGCTCGTCGAAGGCACGCCCGAATGGTTGCGCGCCAAGGATATCTTCGACTACGTCCCACCCCGTCACATGCGCTGAGGCGCGACGAAGCCGGCCTCGACGACAGGGCGCCGGCACGATGATACAAGGATGAACCATGACCTGTTTCCTGCGCGGCCTCGCCACGCTCTCGCTCGCCGCCCTGCTGCTGCCGCTCCCCCGTGCCGAGGCCCAGCCCGCCTTCTCGGAAGACGAGCGCGCGGCGATCGTCGAGATCACGCGCGAATATCTTCTGGAGAATCCCGAAATCATCCGCGAGATGATCACCGAGCTTGAGCGCCGCGAAACGGCGGAGCAGGATGCGCGGCGCACGCAGACCCTGAGCGAGGCGCATGATGCGCTCTACGGGGGCGACGACATCGTCATGGGCAACCCCGACGGCGACGTCACGCTGGTGGAATTCTTCGACTATAATTGCGGCTTCTGCGAGCGCGCGCTGGAGCACGTCGAGGCCATGATCGCTTTCGACCCGGATCTGCGCGTCGTGCTCAAGGACTTCCCCGTTCTCGGCCAGGGTTCGCTCGACGCCGCGCGCGTCGGCCTTGCCGCCATGGAGCAATTCGACAACGAGACCGCAGGCGACTTCCACATGCAGCTGATGCGCATCCGCGGCCAGGCCAATGGCGACAATGCTGCGCGCCTCGCCGTCGAGCTCGGGGCCGATCCCGACCGGCTCGAAGCCGATGCCAACAGCGCGCGCGTGCGCGCCATCCTCACCAGGAATTTCGAACTCGCAGATGATCTCGGTCTCACGGGCACACCCGCGTGGGTGATCGGCGACGCCGTCATCTCCGGCGCGGTCGGCCCCGAGCGGCTCGGCGAGGCGGTGGCCAATGTCCGTGCCTGCGGGCTCGCGGAATGCTGAGCGGCCAGAAGCCGCTTGCATGCGTCATCGCGCATGAAAACGCGCTTCATCACCCTTGGCCTGCGCGCATGGCGGTGGCATCACTGTACTGATGACCACCTTTGCGACAACCGGGACGGCACCGATCGGCGCGACGGCGGCGCCGGCGCGACGTGTAGCCGACGTGATCATCCCGCTCGCCCTCGATACCGCCTATAGCTACGCCGTGCCCGCCGGAATGGTGCTCTCCCCCGGCGAGCAGGTGCGTGTGCCTTTCGGGCCGCGTCGCGAGGCGATCGGCGTTGTCTGGGGCCTGCGGGAAGGTGATCCGGGCAATCTCAAACAGGTGATCGAACCCGCCGGCGGGCCGGTCTTCTCCGACAATCTCCGCAGCTTCCTCGACTGGGTGGCGCGCTGGACGCTCGCTCCGCGTGGCTCGGTCCTCGCCATGGCGCTCAAGCGTCCGGACGAGGAACGCGGCGAGGCGATTCGCGTCGGCGTGCGCCTGGCCGGCCCGCCGCCAAAGCGGATGACGCCGGCGCGCAATCGCGTCATCGCCGCTGCCGGGGGCGGGCTTCTCTATTCGAAGAGCGATCTCGCCCGCGCCGCCGGCGTCAGCGGCGGCGTGATCGACGGGCTCGTCGACGAGGGCACGCTCGAAACCTGCGTGATGCCGCAGGAAAACCTGTTTCCGCCGCCCGACCCCGATCACGCGGTGACGCAGCTCGGCCCGGCCCAGGATGCCGCCGCGCGCAGCCTGCGCGAGGCGGTCGCGGCGCATGACGCCGGCGCCTTCCTGCTCGAAGGCGTCACCGGTTCGGGCAAGACCGAGGTCTATTTCGAGGCGGTGGCCGAGACGCTGCGCGAGGGCCGGCAGAGCCTGATCCTGGTACCCGAAATCGCGCTCACCGCGCAATTCCTCGATCGTTTTGCGCAGCGCTTCGGGGTGCGCCCCGCCGTATGGCATTCCGGCGTGACCGGGCGAAAGCGTGAGAAGCTCTATGCCGGGCTCGCTGCGGGGGAGGTGCGCGTCGTCGCCGGCGCCCGCTCGGCCCTGTTCCTGCCCTATGCCGATCTCGGGCTGATCGTCGTCGATGAAGAGCACGAAGCCGCCTATAAACAGGAAGACGGGGTGCATTATCACGCCCGCGACATGGCGGTGGTGCGCGGGCGCATCAATGGCTGCCCGGTCGTGCTCGCCTCAGCCACGCCCACGATCGAGACCCGCGTCAACGCCGCGCAGGAACGCTACCGGCATCTCGTCCTGCCCGAACGCTATGGCGGGCGTAGGCTTCCCGCGATCACGGCGGTCGATCTGCGCGGGGTGAAGGCGGGCGGCAAGAAAGACGGCAAGGGTGACAACAAGCCCGAGGGCGATGGCTGGATCTCGCCGCCGCTCGCCGCGGCTATCGAGGAGACCATGGCGCGCGGCGAGCAGGCGCTGATCTTCCTCAACCGGCGCGGCTATGCCCCGCTCACCCTCTGCCGCGCCTGCGGACATCGCTATGAATGCCCCAATTGCTCGGCCTGGCTCGTCGATCACCGTTTCCGCCGCGCCCTCGTCTGTCACCATTGCGGCCATGTCGCGCGCCGGCCCAGCGCCTGCGAGGCTTGCGGCACGGTGGATGCGCTGGCCGCCTGCGGGCCGGGCGTGGAGCGCATTGCGGAAGAGGTCGCCACGCGCTTTCCGGGCAAGCGCGCCATCACACTGTCGAGCGATTTTCCCGGCGGCACGGAGCGCATGCGTCGCGAGCTCGCCGATATCGCCGAGGGCAAATGCGACATCGTCATCGGCACGCAGCTCGTGGCCAAGGGGCACAACTTCCCC
>Ga0102934_1002899_pt1 | contig 11785 bp, 19 predicted proteins | sample SalPonR2_A_D1_MG_FD_78175 | JGI IMG/M metagenome (GOLD analysis project Ga0102934, IMG submission 78175) | Salt pond soil microbial communities from South San Francisco under conditions of wetland restoration - Salt Pond MetaG R2_A_D1_MG | ecosystem: Environmental > Aquatic > Marine > Intertidal...
AAACCCAAAAATTTGATTTAGAAATAAATAGTAAATTCGGAAACTGTGACTTGTGTTGGAAAAAGAGTGAAAAAAACATAATAGAAACATTAAGAGAAAAACCACAGCTGGCAGACTGGTGGAGTGAAGAGGAAAAAAAGTACAACACTGCTTTTTTTCGAGGTAATCAATATGCAAAAGATTTACTAGCCAAAAGCAAGCTAAATACTAGCCTAAATCTTTTTTCACAAGAAAGTGATGGATGTTTTTGCTCTTAGTTTTCTTTAGATTTTTTTCCCTCTTTAAAGAACTTTCTTTACAGTTAGCTTAGTAAGTTCAGGATAAAATAAAAAAAGCAAAATTTTTAAAATTATGATAAACACATTAAATAACATCATTTCAGATTTAGAAAGTAAACTTCTAGAACTGAAAGAATACAAAAAAAAGCTATTAGATGCACAAATTAGATACGCAAACTTTAGACATTACATCAAAGAAAAAGAACTGGAAAAAGACTTCTTTGAATGGCAGATGCAAACGAGTAGTAGCAAAAATTTAGCTGATACTATAGAGTATCAAGGAGAGATTATAAAACAAGAATTTGAAGAAATTTAGAGCATTCAAAAAATACATAAAAATATGAGCAAAATAGAGTGGACAGAAAAAACTTGGAATCCTTTGGCAGGTTGTTCCAAAGTTTCAGCAGGTTGCCAAAACTGCTATGCGCTAATAATGGCTAATCGCTTAGCTAACATTGGGAGCACGAGAGAGAAATACAAGGATACTACACGCAAAACTGAATCAGGAAAAGTGCAGTGGACTGGGAAAGTTAATTTTGATGAGAAAGCATTGTTAGAGCCTTTAAGACGAAAAAAGCCAACAATATATTTTGTAAATTCAATGTCTGATTTATTCCACGAAAACGTAAAAGAGGAGTGGATAGACAAGGTTTTTGCAGTAATGGCTTTATGCCCGCAACACACTTTTCAGGTGCTTACCAAAAGACCAAAACGGATGAAGGAGTATTTTTTAAGTAGGGAAGTGAACACTTCTCAAAAGTTTAGGATACTAAAAGCATCAGAACAATTTGATAGCTATGCAACATCAGAGCAAGTAAAACATTTATCTGATAAAGTTTGGTACGACCTACTTCAAGGAGAAACAAAGGTAGATAGAAATACAAGGAATTATGTATTTTTGAAAAACGTGTGGCTTGGCGTTTCAGTAGAAAATCAAGAAGCTGCAAATGAACGCATACCTTATTTGTTAGAAACTCCTGCACACAAAAGGTTTGTAAGTGCAGAGCCTTTGCTGGGTAATATTGATTTAGATAATATACATTTACGTTATGAGTATTGTATTAATTCATTGAATGGAAAAGTTTATTTTCGAGAATGGGAAGAAGAATTTCAAAAATACGAATATCAAGAATACTTGAATGGACATTATGAAAAGCTAGATTGGGTTATCGCAGGCGGGGAAAGTGGCAAAAATGCACGCCCAATGCACGTTAATTGGGTTCGTTCAATTCGGGATAAATGTAAAGAAGCGGGAACAGCTTTTTTCTTCAAACAATGGGGAGAATTAGACCCAAATAATAATTATGAAACTACAGTTTACCGTGTACGGAAAAAAGAAGCGGGAAACTTGATAGGTGGTAAAGAATATAAGGAATATCTAAGATTACTGCTTATGTAAACTTTTATTTCATTGTCCTTTTTTAACTAAAAAACATTAATATTTTTGTATTATGATTAAAAAATATGTATTAGCTTTAATTACTGATTCTTATCAGCTTGAATTTTTGCACAAAGAATTTGATACAAAGCAAGAAGCTGAAAACAAAATAAAAGATATTTTAGCAGATCAAACAATGTGCTTTGATAAAATTACAATATTAGAAGTATGGACAAAATTAGCATAGCGTATGCTTTAAACGAAATAAAACAAAATACAGAACCTTTTGAATTGTGTTTTGTAAAAAAAAGCACTGGGGAATTTGTAAGAAGGCAATTTATTAATGCTTCTAAAACTCCAAACAGCAAAGCACAAAAGAAAAGCAATAGAAAAATGCAAAGTTTAAAAAATAATTATAGTCTTTTGCTGACTGATTTATCAGATAATACTGTAAAAACTATCAAAATATCACTAATTACACATTACAATGGATATAAAATTAAGCACTAAAAAAATTAATGTAGGGGAAAAAGGCACCGCAATTTTTGAAGCAGTAGCAGCAGAAAATGATACAGATACAAGGACTACATCTCCTTTATATCCAAACTTTGATGGAAATGCAAATGACTTGCTTAATTTTCAATCAAGAACTAGAGGCAAAAGCATTGGGGAAGTTTGGTATTGGGGAAGTTCAAATGATTTGCCACAGGAATTGCTTAAAATTATAGTAGACAATTCAATCACACCCGGATTGCTTAACTTTAAAAGCCAAGTAGCCTTGTCAAAAGGTTTGTATTTTTATAAAAACAAAATTGTAGAAGAAGCGGGCAAAGTAAAAAAAATCAAAGTGCCAGTTCTAGATTTAGAAATTGAAGAATGGCTTGAAGAAATTGAAGCAGAAGAATATTTAAAAGCGGCAGTAATGGATGCTACTTTTTTTGCTAACACATTTACGCAAATTGTGACTGATAAAGCAAGAAATAAGGTAAAATATCTGAACAGATTAGAATCTAGTTTATGCAGATTAGAATACCCAGACAAAGAAAATATATATCTGTATGAACATTGGACAGATGTAGGAATAGGGACAGCAGGTAAAAAAACTATTTTAGAAAAATATGATAAATCTAAAAACCAAAAGAATTTTGTAGTACATGCAAGAAACTATTTTCCGGGTTATTTGCACTATGGTTTTGCCCCTTGGTCAGCATCATTAAATTGGCTAAAATTTGCAAATGAAATACCAGTTTGGAAATACTGGAGCATTAAAAATGGGATGTCTTTAAAATATCATATTGAATACCCAGAAGATTATTATATTACTACATATTCCGATGACCAAATTAACCCAGAAACTGGCAACCCATTCAGCGATGTAGATAGAGCTAAAAAGCAAAAAGATTTAGAAGCAGCAATTGAATCTTGGCTTACAGGTCCGCAAAATGCACAAAAAACTTTCATCAGCAGGTTTAAAAATTCGGAATTTGATGGAAGAAAGCTAGAATCTTGGAAAATAAATGTAATTGATGACAAACAAAAATATGATGCTTATATAGATGATTTTAATACATCTAATCAAGCCGTAACATCTGCACATAACATTGACCCAAGCATTGCCTCTATTAACACACAAGGGCAACTTTCTTCTGGAAGTGATAAAAAACATTCTTACAATATAATGACAAATATTGTAGTAAATGAAATTAGGGAAATGCTTTTAAGACCTCTAAATATTGCTAAAAAAATACAATTTCCTGATAAGAAAAATATCAAATTAGGTTTTGAAAATATCTATTTGGTAGATGCAAGTGTTACTAAAAATTCAATTGTAGAAGAACAAAACAATAATAAAGAATAATATGCTTTTAAAAGATGCACAAGCTATAAAAGACAATTTGTCTAATGTAGAAAACAATATAAATTTCAAATCCTGGAAGTCTGCAATTAATTTGGCAGAAAAGCAAGATATTATTCCTTATATTTCGCAAGCATATTATACAGAATTAAACACTGCTTATAATGCTGAACCCCCTACCCTATCAGGTCCTGATGAATTGCTTTTAACAGAATATTTACAGCCTTGTTTAGCTTTTTATGCTGCAAAAAATTATTTGATGCAAGGAACAATCGTCTTAGGGGAACGAATTGGACTAGCACAAAATGAGCATCTTATGCCAGCAACCCCGCAGGAACTTAAAGTAGTAAAAATGAAATATCTTGAATCTGCTGATATTTTACTTGAATCTATGCTTGCATTTTTAGAAGAAAACAAAGCTAATTACCCAACTTGGGCAGCTTCTTCTGCATATACAGAAGAAAGAAGTTTATTTATTAGAAATGCAGAAGAATTAAATAAGTTAATAAGTTTAGGAGCAGGAAACCCACAGCGGAGACTTTATTTAAAAATAAAAAGCGAGCTAAGAAATGCCGAAAAGATATTAGAAAGAAACTTAACTACTGCCTTTTTTAATGACTTAAAAGCAAAGCATTTAGCTAATACTTTATCAGAATATGAAGAAACAGCAGTAGACAAAGCAAAAGCATATATTGCAAATATAGCAATGTCAAATGCAGTAACTTCATTTGCAAAATATTGGCATTGGGCTTTTTTTGGGGGAGAATTAGACAAAGACAAAGTAAAAACATTAAAAATAGATTATAAAGAAAGAAGCGAAGAAAGAATGTCAGAGCTTCTTTCTTATTTAAACAATACAGCAAGTACTACTGTATTTTCTTTGTTTTTAGATTCAAATAATTACATAGAACCCCCTGCCCTATCAGCTACTAAAGAAACAGATAACAGTAACTCTAGTACTTTTTTTGTCTAGTAAATTAACTTTCTTTTAAAGCTTTTATACTTTGTGTAAAAGCTTTTTTTTATTTAAAATCATTCTAAATAATAGAAAAAGTTGTATTTTATTTTATATAAAGTTGCAATATTGCAACTTTCTTAATACTTTTGTCGTCTAATTAAGTATAACAAAACAAAACAAAACAAAACATTAGAAAATATGAAAAATCAAAAAATCCGAATCACAGAATTAGTAAAAAATCAAGAAATCAAATTAGCACAAGAATTAGCGGAAAAAACAAATTCGAAAAAGTTTTTTGCTAAAACTTGTATTGAAAAACTAGATGATTATAGTTTCATTAAACTGAACTTGGAATTTAGGAAAAAATATATTTATCCTAATATTACACTCACAAATAAAAATTTGAAACTTTTTATTGAAAAATTTGGGAAAAATGCCTTTTATTGCTTTTTAAAAAGCAGAAATATCTCTTTTCAGAAAGAAGTAATAGAGTTTGGCATTAGCGGAAAAAAAACAACAGCTGAAAAATCTAAGTTTTTAAATAAGCAAGATGCTAAGAAAGAAATTAGAACTCACTATTACAGCAGATTAGTGCGTTCAGGGGGTTGGAATTACAACATTTTGAGAGCAATTAAAATAACAATACAATAGTGAAAATAAAAAAGATAAAGCAAAAATTAAAAAGCTTAGGAATATCCCAAGCTGAATTAGCTAAACAAATTTTTTCAGATTCAGCATATATAAGCAAAGTGCTGAATGAAAAAGTGAGTTTATCTAAAAAAATGGAAGAAAAGATTAATCTTTTTTTAGATTATAAGGAAAAACAAAATGGAATAGTAGATGCAGAAGTAGTGCATTATGTTCACTCTTACTGCCCAGAGTGTTCGAATCACAATGTGGGAGTAATTGAACACAATTCATACTGCAATACATTGCTTGATAAAGGCAATATTGTTTGCAGTAATTGTGAACAAAAATATCAAATTAAAATTGATAAACAATTTAGAAAATAAAATCTATATATCAAATAAATATTAGAAAATATGACAAATTTAGAAACAGTCGAACAAGTACAAGCTTTCTTCTTATATCATAATCCAAAAGATTTTGGGTATGAAGAATGCGACCTTGATAGGGGGTATGGGCGTTGCATCGGCGATGGATTAGTAGAATATAATTTGTACTTTGACGGAGTGCAAGTCGGTACTGTAAAGTACGACAATGGAACTTCAGGGTGGAGTACTAAAGGTTGGGAAGAATGGGAATGCTACTGTTTTCATACCCATAAAAAAGATACAGTTCCTAAAGCTGTTTATGACAGTGAAGGTGAAATAATATATTTTATAGATGAGCAATACATGGATGAGAATCCTAATGCCTCAGCTATGCACTATGCACAGCTTGAAGAGGAGAGAGAAGAGTTTATTGAGCGTGAGAACGCAAAAACTTCTGAAGAAAAGGAGGAAGAGTTGCGACTTCTTTCATCAGTTAGAAAAAGAAATAGAAGATAAAAAAATGGAAAAACAAAATTTTTTAGAATTAGTATCGCAAGATGCTGATTCTAAACTTCTTTTTGAAGATAGAGAAAGTGTGTCAGAAACTCTACTATCTAATCTTCAAATGCTTGGAAAGTTAGGAAGAGCTTTTAAGCAGGCTGGATTTAGCCGAGAAGATGAAAAATTCTTCCGCCCTTTGTTTAAGGAGCTTATGCTACAAAAAATGGGCAAAGGGCAACAAAGCGAAGCTGTTGGGTACAAGCTAGCTTTGTTAAGATGTGTACCCAAGATTTCAAGTTCTTTTAGTCCTACTAAATCTTTTGAGGATTATAGGGGATTAGAAAATGTATATCTTGTATCAAAATCTTTTTTGTTAGTGTGGGTATGGGATTACCTGCACGATACTTGTCATAAAAAGTTATTTAAAGAAAGAGTGGAAATCATTTTTTCTTTTTTAGCATAGGTAATAGTCTGTCGTGAGACTGAAATACTTTATTATTAAAAAGCTAGTAATTAATTTACTAGCTTTTTTTGTATCTTAGCTGTATGAATACAGTAAAAATTGACCAAAAAGAAATTCGCTATCCTAGTAATTTCAATGAGATTGACCAAAAAGATTTTCAAAAAATATCTAATATTATATTTAGCAATCTTCCATATTTACAGAAAAAAGCTAAAATTCTTAAATACTATTTTGGCAAAAAAGCATTAAGAAAAGTATATCCTAACCACATACAACAGCTTAATAAAACATTGAACTGGATAGAAAGCACTAAGCTAACAAAAGACATCATTCACTTTAAAATTAAGCAAAAAGAATTTATTGGTGCTGGGAATATTTTACAGCATTTAACACTAATAGAATTTCACCACACAGAACTTTTTTTGCATTTATATAAGCAAACAAAAGATGTAAATTATGCTTATAAAATTGCTGCTGTATTGTTTAGAACAAAAGAAAAAAAGCAAGCAGAAGATTTAAGAACTAAGTTTATTACAACAGAAATAGATAGAAGAGCAGCATTATTTAAAAAAGCTTTGTCCCCTACCCTACTAAATTCTATTTTATTTTATTATTCATCTTGTACCCAAAAAATATTTGAAGATTACAAAGATGTTTTTGAAAGTGAGGAACAAAAACAGCAATTTAAAAACCACAAGGCAAAAAATGATAATGCTCCCCCAAACTGGTCTTCTTTAATATTCCAGCTGGCACAATCTGATATTGTAAAAGCCGAAAAGATTGCAGAAATGACTTTACTAACAGTCCTGAATTTTATTAGAATAGAAAAAGCAAAAAAATAAGCTTTACATTTCTGCAAAGCTTATTACTTTAAAGCGAAATTAAAAACAAAGCACTGCAAATATACAAAAAGTTATTATAAATAACTACAAAATAATAACATTTTTAAGCAGAAACAATAAAAAATGCTGATTACAATTGCAATAATTATTATTACTATTTTTGTTTTCATACTTCTATAATTTTAATATTTTTTGTTCTAATTTCACGAAGTAATTTTTTACACTCTTTTCGCAGTTCATTTCTTAAAATAACTAACTTTCCGCTGCTTGGCACGTGCATATCATTATACACATTCTTTATATATAATTTCATTATTAAAGTTATATCTCCTTCCCTATCTATCCTTTTTCTTATCTTATCTAAATTTTTTTTCACTGCTTTGCAGCTTAAAGTATTATTAAAGTAACTTTCATTTTCTAGTCTTAAATTCATATTTTTTTTAATTTTAGATTATTATTATCATCAAAAACAGTCCAAAAAACACATTTTTTGAACTGTTAAATGGTTCATTTAGCTTTTTTGAGCTTTTATAGCCCTCTTTACCGTACTTACAGAACAGCTCAAAATTTCAGCTATTTTAGCATTTGTAAAGCCTTCTTTTTTGAGCTTATATATTGTTTGGTAATTGTAGCTTTTGCCCCTTTTCCCTACATTTTTTGATGTGTCTTTTTTACGCTGCTGAAAGCCAACAATTTCAACATTATCAGCAGGGGGGTAACTAAAAACTTTTTTATTCAACTTTGCAATATCATCACAAATTTGATCTAAAAGCATTTCGTTTACTTCTCCTAAATTTTCTAGTTTTTCAACTTTGTCTTTAAGTTCATAAGCTTTTTTGTATAGTTTAGGGAACTGCTCTACTACAAAGTTTTCAAAAGTAGGGGAGTTGGCAAGAGTTAGCCAATCTTGGTTCGTAAATTTTGAATCTAATTCAAATTTATCCAGTTTTTCTTCTAAATTTTTTTTGTCCATATCAGTAATTTATTATTTGTTTTTTTACAATTACTTTGCAAATATACAATTAAATTATATATTTGCAAATACAAAACAAAAATTATCATTATGAATATACTTTGGGACAAATACAAAAGGCTTGACAATAAAGAAAAAGCTAAATTTCTTTTAGTTTTACAAGAAGAAGGCATAAGCTATTACAACTGGTATGTAGCTTCTAAACAAAAAATAGGGGATATGAGAGCAAAAGTATTATTTGCAGCTGGGGAAGCTTTAAATATTTCATTAACAGAATTACAAAAAAATATAAATTAATGACTTATCAAGAACATCAAGACTGGAAGATTAAAAGAGAAAATGAACGAAAAGAGGAAAAAGCAAAGCAATTTGAAGAAAGCAAAAACCCTCTTTCGAGTGCTGATTTATATATTATTAAATCTGCTATATTAAATCACTCTGGATTAACAGATAAAGAAAAAGAAGGACTTGTAATGAAAGTACAAAACAGTAATATTTCTTACAAAGCACTAATTAAATATTGTAAAGATGAAGAATAATAAAATAATACAAGACCTAGAAGCAGGCAAAGAAAATGCTTATCAGAAAAGAGAATATTACAGAAACGTTTTTCATAAAGCAATTATACATGAAGCTGCAGCTGCTTCTTCAGTGGCAAGGCATCAAGTCAGGTATTGGGATGAAATTTACAAGCATCTTACACAGATAGATTATATTAAAAGAAATTTAAACCATGAATCATAAAAATTATGTTAATGCTTATCAAAAAAGCATTCAAAATATTGAAAAAATACTAGAAGATAAAATTAATTATCTGCGCACAATTGACAGAAAAACCCAAAAGGGAGAAAAGTTAGCTAAAAGAATTGAAATAGAATGCAAGAATTTAGCTTCTTGTATAGAAAACAGCAAGAATTATATAAATTCGCTAATATGTGATTTAGAAGCAGCTGTAAAAAATGCTACAGTAAACATAGCAAAAAAAATCAAAATGGAGCAGGATAACAAAATGTATCAAGAGATAATCCAAGATACTGTTCCAGTTTATAGGGATTTAATCGAGTTTAAAAGAATCGAAAAAGAAGAAGAAGAAAGAAAAGAAATGATGCAAGAACAGTTTATTTCACAAGAAGAAGCTATGATAAAGCAGATTGCAAAAAAAGCAAATTTAGATTATAGCCAAGAAAGAATTAACAATTTAATACAACTGATAAACAATGAGTAATTGGCAAGAACGAATTAAAGAAGCTGTTGATAATTCAAAAGAAAGCAGAAAAAAAGGAAAAATAGAAGGCAATAGCTACAAAGTAGATGATATTGACTTTTTTTTTATTGAAAAGTCTAAAAATGGATATGAAATAAAAATAAGTCATGTGAAATTACAAACTTGGCTAATTGCACAAGGTTTTATGCTGTATAGAGAGCATAAAATCGCTGATGCAATTCCAGTCAGAATTACAGACAATGTTGTATCTACTACAACAATTGCTGACATAAAAAAAGCAGTACAAAGTTTTATACAAGATCTTCCAGAGTATTTGCTTTTCCCTAATCCTGAAACAGAAACAGGAGAGGGGCAAAATGCAGATGATATTAATCAAAAAAATGAAATGCTACGTTATACAGAAGAACTTTTAGAGAAATTTATCGCTGGAAGTAGAGTTTATTTAGGCAGTGATAAAATAGAATTGCTGCCTTTTTTTGATGAAGAAACTATACAAGATACTGCCCAAAAATCTTACTTTTTTTTCCAAAATTGCTTTGTAGAAGTGACTGCAAGCAAAATCACACAAAAAAAATATGAACAGCTAAATGGCTATATTTGGGAAGAACAAATTTTAGATAGAGATTTTAACATGCATTATGTTGATGTATCTACCATAAAAAGAACTGAACAATTAAACCCAATTGAAAAACAATACAATATTATAGACTTTTTCTGGAAAGTTGCAAAAAGCAAAAAAGAACGCTTTTTGCAGTTTCAAACTTATATTGGATATGCTCTACATGCATATTATGACTATGATATGCGTGCAATTGTTGCAACAGATTCAACAGTATCAGATCTGCCAAGTGGCAGATCTGGTAAAACACTTATTGCTGATGCAATTGGTCAAATGCGATCAGGATATGCATTAATCGATGGCAAAAATCTTAGACATTCTGACCCAAACCGCTATAATAAAGCTTCTAGATTTACAAATTTTATGCAGGTAGATGATTTATCAGCTGGATATGATTTTGAACAGTTTTTCTCTGAAATTATAAAAGGATTTAGTATAAAAGATAAGTATGAAAAAGGCTTTACAAAAAGATTAAAACTTTGGATAAGCACAAACAGGACTTTAGCTGGCAATAGTGGTTCACATGAAGCCAGAAAATTAGAATTTGAAACATCAGATTTTTTTACTGCAGAAAACAGGGTAGATGTATTTTATTCTACAAAGAACTACAGAGAATGGTTTTTTACTTGGGATGATGATGAAACTTGGAACATTTTTGATACTTTTATGCTCCATTGCTGCCAAGCTTTTCTGAAAAATGGCATATTAAAAATGGATGATATTAATCTAAAAGAAAGAAGATTTAGAGATGCCACAAACTTAGATTTTGTAGCTTTTGCTTTAGATAATTTTAAGGTAGGGCAGGAGTACCAGCTTGAAGAAACTTTTGAAAAGTTCAAAAAAGAATACCCAGATTTTGACAACCCAATTTTCCGAAGAAACACTTTTACAAGTTGGACATCACACTTTGCAGAGTTCAAAAACTGGAAAATGCACAAAAGAAAATCTGGCAGTAACAGATACATCAGTTTTACTAATTAATTTTTTATAAAGGACAAATGGACATAACATTTAATAACTTTGCTGAATCGCGTTTTTTGCTCTATAGTAAATATATAGGTATAGGGTACTCTTTTATAAATACAGTGTCCTTTTGTCCAAATACAGCAAAAACAGTGTTTAAATGCTGTATTTGCTTTAAAAAAGTGGACAAAGTTAGTAAAAATATTTTGTCCACTGTTTGTCCAAATGTCCTTTTGTCCAAAATGGACAAAGTTGGACAAAGTTATTTAGCTAACTTTGTCCACGAAAAACAGCCAATACAGCCAAGAAACGCATATTTTTGGAGATTTGGACAAAAGGACACTCGAAACAGCAAAAAAAACCCTATATATACATTTTAATACAAAACTTTTTTTAATATGAAAGACATAGAAGAAACAAAAGAATTTGACAAAGAATTCGATACCGAATTTGTAGATGATTTACTGTTTTCTGGGGATGAACAAAACATTAAATATGTTTTAGAAATTGCAGAAGGATTACAAGGCTTAAAAAAATACATTAATCCCTTAGAAAAATTATCGGAAAAATTAAATATTGGTTTTATTGAATTAATTGCTAATCCTGACTTAAATTTAAGCAATAATCAATTAACAATTTTGCCTAAAGAAATTGGCAGGCTGCAAAATTTAAAATCTTTAGATTTAAGCAATAATCAATTAACAACTTTGCCTAAAGAAATTGGCAGGCTGCAAA
>Ga0102934_1002900_pt1 | contig 11785 bp, 5 predicted proteins | sample SalPonR2_A_D1_MG_FD_78175 | JGI IMG/M metagenome (GOLD analysis project Ga0102934, IMG submission 78175) | Salt pond soil microbial communities from South San Francisco under conditions of wetland restoration - Salt Pond MetaG R2_A_D1_MG | ecosystem: Environmental > Aquatic > Marine > Intertidal...
ATCGCGATAATAAAGAAATTCTGGAGAAAAATCGGCAAAAAGTAAGACCTGGAACTGTACTTAAATTAAGAAGCAAATTATTTAACTAATCATTAAAATATGATAGATTATCTTGATTCATTGAACGTCTATAGAAATAAAAAATAATAAACAAAAAAGAGGAGGAGGTTGTACAGACTGCTCCTCTTTTTTTTGAACCATTAAAAAAAAAGAAAGGTCACTATGAGAAAATTAAAATTTGCAATTCCCGTAATAATTTTAGTTATTTTAGTAGGTCTTTTCCCCCATTGCGGCAAAGACTCCGCCCCTCAGCAAAAAATTTATAATATGACCAACATGGAAATCGACTCCATGCTTCAGGTGGTAAGCCAAAGAAATATGACGATTTCAGAGCGGGTCAATTATTATTCAGAAGCTTTTCTTGGCATGCCTTACAAATTAAAATGTGCAGGCGATGGGCCATATGCTCTTTATGAACCCTGGCCTTTGGTCAATTTTGATGAGACCAATTGTATGGTCTTCTGCGAGCATACATTGGCTCTGGCCATCTCAGATAGCTGGGACAACTTTTTCAACAATTTGCAAAAAATTCGCTACAAAGATGGAATAATTGGTATGCGAACCAGAAACCATTATACAATTGCAGATTGGCGCCCTGAAAATAGCTGGCTTTTGAATGATGTCACTGCTGAAATTGGTGGCAACAGTACAGTTTCAATTACAAGAACAATTTCTCACAAACAATTTTTCAAAGATAAAGGCATTCGAGACCTTCGCTATGTCAAAGCTGACAGAGAGTTGACTGTTGATGTAATTCCCAAAAAAGAATTAATGGATATCAAAGATAAGACAAGACCAGGCGATATTCTCTCTCTGATTTTTGCTGAGAAAGATAGCATTTTTTCAGCCCACATGCTGATGATAGCAGAAAAAAATGGCGACAAATTTATACGTGAATCATCAAACAGTAAGATGACTACTTTTGATACGCCCTATGATCAGTGGGTCAATGAAAAAGAAGGCATGGATCGCTATCTGGGAATTGTCATAATGCGAGTGCGGGAAGAATTAGATCAGCCCGGTAAAGTCATCCTGCCCTGGAAAATTGATGAAATCAAAGCAGGGCTGGAAGAATAAACAGACTATTTTATCAGAATCATTTTTCGCATTCTTGAAAAATCATCTTTAAATCGAACCTGATAAAAGTAGATTCCGCTGCTTAAGGCATCCCCGTATTTATCCTTGGGATTCCAATTAATTGAAAAATGACCGGAAGAATTGTGATGACGCTGAATAGTTGTCACGATTTTTCCGGTTAAATCATATATATTCAGCTCTATTTCACCTTTTGCTTGAATAAAATATTTCAACGTGGTACTGGAATTAAAGGGATTAGGATAATTTTGGTGAAGAGTAAATTTCTGAGCCCGTGAATCAGTATTTACTAGATTTGGTTTTGTGATTTCAAAATCAGCATAAACAGGTAAATGATCGGAAGCATTATAAAGGGCATTGGCAACCTCATCCCGAACAGCACGATTTCCACCATAATTTACCGAACTATTGAAGTGCTGCCCATCATTACCAAAACTGGTATAACTATCACTGATGTAATTTATTTTATTTTTGGTCTGAATAGCACCGGATATTAAAATAAAATCAAACCGATCATCTAGTCCGCCTCCATTATAGCGAGTACTCTGGGTGTGGACATCAGAAAAATTCTCATTTTCATGCCAGTCCCCTACTCTATCAATTGGATCAAAAACCCGTCCACTATTATCATTCTGGGATTCAGTTAAATTCTGCCAGGCAGTTTCGCTAGAAGTATAAATATTATAATCTCCAGCAATAAAAAAATGAGTATTGAGGGGCAAATGGTTGCAATGGCTCCGCAACTTCAATGATTCTGAGGCTCTGTCACTCTCATCGCTGCTACTATTTCCGGCTTTAAAATGAACGCCATAGACAGTGATTGTATCTTTAACGGGCTGATATTCAAGCTGCACTTCAAGAGCATCGCGAACATAGCCATCTGCAATTTCTACTTCCTTCTTGGATAATGTTCTGAAATCCTGGGCTTTATAAAATACACCGATATCATGCCAGATATCATCACTTGAATCCCAATCAGCCTTCTGATCGATGAATGCTAAATCGTAAATTTGGTTTTCATAATTTAAAACATTATTCAAAAACCGGTCAGCGCCATTATGAGCTCCCCAGATTTCCTGAGCAATGATTATATCAGGCTGGATTTCATTGACAATTAATCTAAAATCATCATTTCGGTCAGATTCACTCTGTCCATCTTCCCTGTAATTTTCGAGATTGTAGATCATAATCCTGACATTATCCGCCGAAATAAAACTGAAAAGAAGCGCAAAAATACATATTATTCCATATATTTTTTGCTTTTTTGAATTAATGATCAAAATTATCCTCCTTAAATATCAAATATATTATAAAAAATATCACAATTCTGTAAAAGAGTAATCAAATTAGGGAATTTTAATCAAAATTTAAATATTTGGGAAATATTGGTTGGTTCTGCTTCTATTTTCAAAGATAACAGGGTATTATCTAGCCTAATATCTATTGGATTTAAAGACTATGTTAACATTCAGCTAATTTTTGCTATGAATTGGATATTTTATTTTTGAGATAATAAATTAGGCCGATTTGAAATTGGAGTGGATGTTAAAACTAAATCAAATGAAAGGAGGAACGATGTTAAGGAAGGCACTATTACTGGTGTTGTCCCTTACCTTGCTATCTCTGGCATGGGCCCAGACTGGTTCCATTCAGGGAATAGTAAAAAACAGTGAAAATGGTAATCCGATCAGCGGTGCTAATGTTATGCTCAAAGGAACTTCCATGGGAGCCGCTTCCAACAGTGAAGGGACGTTTATTATCAATGATGTTCCTGTTGGCCAATATGAAGTGGTTGTATCGGTAATCGGATTTAAAAAAGCCGAAAAAGAAGTTTTTGTAAATGCTTCAAAACAGACAAATGTTAATTTTGAAGTAACCCCTTCGGCCTTAAACCTGGAAGAATTGCATGTGGTAGCTTCTTATGCTGATGAAGAAACTCCTGTTACTCATAGTAACGTATCCAAAATGGAGCTGAAACAAACTATTGGTTCCCGGGATATACCGCTTGCTCTCAACACAACACCCAATGTATATGCAACCTCACAGGGTGGGGGTTCGGGAGATGCTGACATTAAGATCCGTGGTTTCAATCAGGAAAATGTGGCTGTAATGATCAATGGTGTCCCTGTAAATGATATGGAAAATGGCTGGGTTTACTGGTCGAATTGGGCTGGTCTTTCCGATGTTACTTCATCTATCCAGATTCAGAGAGGAATTGGAGCCTCTAGTTTGGCTATCTCATCTGTTGGTGGTACAATGAATATTATTACTGATCCTTCTCAATTATCAGCAGGTGGAAATTTCAAACAGACAGTTGGTTCTGGTGATTACCTCCAAAGTTCATTCTCCTATAATACGGGTTTGATCAATGATAAATTTGCTGCTAGTGTGGCCGTAGCCAGAACAACCCGTTCAGGAATAATTGACAAAACCTGGACTGATGCCTGGTCTTACTATGGCGCTTTCTCATATAACATTAATGAAAAAAATAAAGTTGACCTATTTGTTGTTGGCGCCCCTCAGCAACATGGTCAAAGAGTATATGAACAAAATATAAGTACTTTTGATGCTGATTATGCCAAAGATCTGGATAGTTTTGACCCTGGTGCTTTAGATGCTTATGGTGAAGACCATGGTCTGGATTACAATCAGCATTGGGGCCCTTATGATGCTGATTATGAAGAATATTACGCTCTCTGGACAACTGAAGGTTCTAGACATGATCAGCCTTCCAATCTTGATAATTCAATGATGACTGAGACCAATTACTATCACAAACCCCAGGCCAATTTGAATTGGTATTATGACATTAGCGAAGATCTTCACCTGAAAAATGTCGCCTATTACTCACAGGGAATTGGTGGAGGAACAGGTGAATACGGAGTTGGACTTTATATGTATCCATTAACTGATAATGGTCAATATCCACTCAATATGATCCATGATATAAATAAAGCCAATATCGATTCATCAATTAGCACAACTGAAAGTAGATCTCAGACTGTTATGAGAAATTCAGTTAATCAGCATACCTGGTATGGTGATATTCTTACTGTAAATTATAATATGAATGAGCATCTCGATTTCACTGGTGGACTAGATCTGAGATATTACAAAGGTGAACATTTCAGAGAAATTCGTAATATGCTAGGCGGTGACTATTTCGTTGACAATTCCAATTTCAATAGCGCCGATACCATCAAAGAAGTTGGAGATCTTATTGATTATCACAATGATGGTCTTGTTCAATGGTATGGTGGTTTTGGTAATGTTAAAGGCGAATACGGTAAAATAAATACTTTTGTAAGCGCTGCCTATGCTATTAAAAGCTATAAAAGAGTAGATTATTTCATACCTGCGGATCCTGGTAGCAATAAAAATAGTACTGGCTGGGCTAGTTTTCCGGAATGGAATTTCAAAATTGGTGCAACTTATAATCTGAGCAATATTTTTAATGTTTACGGTAATTTTGGTTATATTTCCAAGGCACCGATCTTTGATGATGTTTACGATTATTCCAATAATAAAACTCAGGATATAAACAATGAGAAGATCAGTATTGTTGAAGCCGGTCTAAATTATAATACTGCTCTGACAGAAACGAAAATTTCTGTTTATAACACAAATTGGATGGACAGAAGCTGGCCCACATTTTCCAGTTTTGATGGCGTAGATTACAGATTCTTGTTGAAAGGCATTGATGCCCGTCATACTGGTCTGGAAATTGAAACTCTTGTTGATCCCCATCCTCTTGTTGATTTTAAATTGTCAGGTACTTTTAGCAACAATGAATGGCTCAATGACGTAACAGCCACTTTCACTCCGGAAGATGAACGTGTTTTAGTGCCTGATACTGCTTTTGTTTATACAGAAGGTCTCAAAGTTGGCGGAGCCCCTCAGAAAGCTGTTTCATTATCGACAATTCTTAAACCAGTAGTTGGATCTTCGATTAATTTTACATATCAATATTACTGGGACTTTTATTCAGATTTTGACCCCAATGATAGAACAAATGAACCAGATCACCCTCAACCCTGGAAAATTCCAAACTATGGTAAATTGAATATTCATGCTTCCTATCAATTACCTTATAACATGTATGGCACAACTTTAACCTTACGCTTTCATGCTTTTAATGTACTCGATACAAAATACATCTCTGATGCAACTGACAATAGTCCATACGAAGCCTATGATTTTGATCATGACGCTGATGATGCCGGGGTTTATTTTGGTCTGCCAAGAAGAATGAATTTATCTCTGGAAATTGGATTTTAATCTAATTAAAAATATTTGAAATTTCTTCTAGCCCCATATTAATTTATGGGGCTTTTTTTCTTCTGGTGGTCATTAAATTTATTTTTAAGGAATTGATCAATTTTTTATATTTTTTATGATCGCTAATTAATTTTCAAAAAATCAGGGAAATAGCCCAATAAAAATACAGTAAATTTCCTTCCAACAAAATATTTAAATTGGGATTTTCGCTTTGAATATTATAAATTAACTAGATTGGAATTGAGTTTTAGGAGATTTACTTTAATTATTAAACCAAAAAATCATTTGTTTATTACATTTAAAAATTTTATTTTCATAACCACTGAAAATATAGACTGATCTGGAGTTTTAAATGAAAAAAGTTTTGTTAATTTTCTATCTACTTACCTTTATTCTTTCAGCAGCCCCTAGAAGAACTAATAAAGTAAATTCTTTGGCCAAAACTACTGCTACTGATTATAACAACTATACCACAGTTGGCCAAATTGGTATGACTATAACAAATTTTGGGCTTTTAGGCGAAGGTTGGAACAATCCTGAACAACCTTCTTGCCGCTATAAACAATATGCCGACATTCAACAAAACGAAGTTGAACATTTTTCCTATTCTGGAATATGGATTGGCGGAATTGTAAAGGGAAACAGCAGAGTTAGTACCGCTATTGTTGATGGAGCCTTTGATTATGGTGCTCAAGGGTTTGAATTTTCAACCAGTGATAATCCTGCTGATACTATCGAAATAAAATCATCTTTAACAACTGATAAATATTTTTCTCCCAATGCAACCTCGCATCAGGACTTTATTTGTGATTACAATGATTTTGATCCTGTTGTAAATCATCAACCCTTAGGAATCCGTGTTCACCAGGAATCCTATGCCTGGAGTTATTCCTTTGCTGATGCTTTTGTTATCCTTGATCTAACAATTTACAATGAATCTCATCTACTTGATGATGCTGGTGAAGGTTGGGATATTGAAAATTTATATACAGGAATCTGGGCTGATGCTTCGGTGGCTAATATGAACTATACCAGTGTTTATGAACCTGGTGGTGGTTTCACCTGGTATGACAATCTAGATGGTTTTGATCAAACACTCTATGATCCCAATCCTGATGATGCTCATCCAGGTTATGGTCGAGATATTGCCTATCAATATGATGCTGATGGCGACAATGGTTATTCTCAGAGTTATATTGGCTTTCGTGTTCTGGGTAATGGTACTGTTCCCCGAGGCAAATGGGACTCCTATTATCGACAGTGGGTCTGGTCGAGTTCATCGAATATGGACTATCCAAATTATGTTATGCCAGTAGATGATGATCAACGCTATCAATTTATGCAGGAATCTGTTGCCCAAAATTTTACGAGTGAAAATTTTAATAATAATGGTTACCCAAATACTCCTGACAGCTGGATATTTTTAATTTCTGGTGGTCCTTTCGGACAGGAACCTACAAATGCTGATTCTACTCAGTGGGTTCTACACCCTGGTGATTCAGTAAGGGTTGCCATAGCAGTGGTTTGTGCTGAGTGGGGTAATACCTCATTAGTAGATAATGAAGCCCGTAAGTCTTATTTATATGCCAATTCTGATTGGGCTCAAAAAGCTTATAATGGAGAAGATAGAAATGGGAATGGTATTCTGGATTCTGATGAAGACAGTAATAATAATGGCAAGTTAGACCGTTATATTCTACCTGCTCCTCCCCCTTCACCTAAACTTCATGTAAAATCAGAAAGCAATAAAATCACTCTCTATTGGGGAAAACATCCTGAAACAGTGGCCGATCCTCTTACCCGTCAGAAGGATTTTGAGGGCTATCGTATTTATTCTCATAGAAAGACAGCCTCAGCCAGTACTTCTCAATGGAGTCTATTAGCTCAATACGATTTGAAAAATGATTTAGGATATAACACAGGTTTTGATTATATAAGGATAAAAAGTTTTGAAGCCGATGGTATGGATGCGGACTCAAACTATTATAAAATAATTGATGAGGACACTGTCTATTATAAATATGTCAATACAAATGTAAAGAGTGGCTGGCCGGAAAAATATGTACTGTCAGTAACATCTTTTGACAGTGGTGATCCACAAACTGGTTTACAAAGCCTGGAAAGTAATAAAATTAATAATAGAACTTATGTAATTGCCGGAAAACAACCTCAGAAAGCCGACTTTAACGACAAAGTTGGTGTTTATCCCAATCCTTATCGTGGACATGTATCCTGGGATGGTTTTGGTGAAAGGGATCGAATGGTATGGTTTTACAACCTTCCTGAGCGAGCATCCGTCAAAATATTCACAATTTCCGGCGATCTTGTAGATGAATTTGAACATAACTCATCTACCTATGATGGCACAGATATAACTCGGTTAAATGAAATATCACAAAGTAATGAAATAGTTTTTTCCGGAGGGGAACATGCCTGGGACTTGATAACAAAGTGGGATCAGGCCGTGGCTTCCGGACTGTATGTTTATACAGTTAAAGACCTCGATTCTGGAAAAATCCAGCGGGGTAAGTTTTTAATCATTAAATAGGAGGAAAAAATGAAAAAACTGGTAATTTTGAGTACAGTTTTAATGTTACTGGTTGGTCTGTCTTTCGCCCAGGATATCACTCCCATTGCTGAGATCCAGGATACGACCGGCAGTGATGGTGATGCATCCGCTATGTTGGGAGAAACCGTTACAATTCAGGGAGTTGTTTCTGCTGAATCATGGGCTTTTGATAATAGTCAATATTTTGTTCAGGATGAAGAAGGGAAATGGTCGGGTATTTTAGTATATGATTCCGATCGTGGGAACGCTTATGGAGATAGTGTTCAAATCACTGGTACTGTTGATGAATATTTTGGAATGACTCAAATTAAGGATGTAACGGAATATATAAAACTGGATACATTAAAACATGAAGTTCATCCTGTTGAAGTCACAAGTGGAGCAGTTGGTACTGGTGGAACTGACGCAGAAGCCTACGAAGGAGTTCTGATAAACATTAAAAACGCAGAGATTTCCAATCCTGACAAAGGCTATGGAGAATGGGCTATTGACGATGGTAGTGGTGAATGTATGGTAGATGATGACGGTGTTGCTGAATATTATTTTGATCCAGCTAATTATGATAGTGTAAAAAGTATAACCGGAGTTATGAATTACTCATACGATAATACTAAAATTATTCCCCGTCTTGCTTATGATATTGAAAGTGGAGGAAAATTTACAAGAATTCAGAGAATTCAACAAGTTCGACATAGTGATTTATTGAGGACACCAACTGATGGTGAATCTGACGCTTCTTACATGGATGGAGATACCATGACTGTAAAAGCGGTAGTTACCATGCCAACAGGTTTAAGTTATGCTGGTGCTGGAATTAAATTCATCATGGAAGAACCGGGTGGTGGTCCCTGGAGTGCAATTTTATCCTATCATGAAGATAGTACAGCCTATCCAACTTTGTATGAGGGAGACTTAGTTGAATTAACAGGATATATTGGAGAATATACTACTGGAAGCAGTAATATGACAGAATTCTGGATTACCAGTCCGATTCAAGTTGTAGATTGGGGACAGGATCTTCCACCAGTTGATACGGTCAACACTGGTGATTTGAGATTGCCGGTCACTGCTGAGCAATGGGGTAATGTTATGGTTGCTGTTAAAGATGCAAAAGTTTCTGAAGTTGGTCGTCCTTATGATGAATTATTCTCTGTAGATGATGGAACTGGAAGTGTTATAGTTGACTCTGATTCAGATAGTTTAAATAAAGATACCTATCCAATACCACCATTAGGTACTCTTTATAAATCAATCCGTGGATGGGTCTACCACCATTACGGAAGTTATACTGATTCTTCCACATATAAATTAGAACCTCTTTATAAATCTGATCTAGTAAAAGGTTCAGGTCCTCCTCAGCTTGCCAATCCATCGCGTGAGCCTGGATCACCTGCCCCAGACGAAAGTGTGGAAATTTCCATCGAGGTTACCAGTAACTTAGAAATTGACACTGTAATTGCTCCAATGGTAATCCATGATCTTACCGATTGGACTCCTGAATCTGAACCACCAATTGTTGGAAAAGATACTGTTGCCTTAACTCATTCTGAAGGAGCCATCTATACTGGAACTATTCCGGCCTATCCATCTGATCGCGGTGTATTGTACCATATCGAAGCTTCCAATTCTGTTGGTACAGCTACAATGCCTGGAGATACTGCTTCCAAATATGGATATTTTCTTCTTGATGAAGGACTTAGCATAAGACATCTTCAACTTTCACCATCAGCAAAATCTTTGTATGATGGCTACAATGTTGAAGTATCTGGAGTAGTTACTGTAGATACCACTTTCAATAATAATTTTGAAGCCTATGTAATGCAAGATCAAGAAGGTGCCTGGAATGGTATTAGTGTCTATGGTGTATCTAAATTCCTGAGCAGAGGAGATGAAATAAAGGTATATGGACAGATTTCTGAAAGTAATCCGGCCTGGGGATATAAATGGGGCGATAATACTGTTATTCTAGCTGATTCAATAGAACTATTATCAGAAGGCAATACCCTGCCTAATCCTGCTGAAGTCTCAACTTCAGAACTTTCCAATGACTCTGAAGCTGCAGAAATGTATGAAAGCGTACTAGTCAAAACCAGTGATGTGGAAGTTACTGCAGTTAATAGTTACGATTGGTCAATTGACGATGGTAGCGGCAGCTGTTTACTAGATGATGATGCTGCAGGATCTGCTCTATCAGCCTGGTTTGATACCCTTGGTGTTGGAAATACCATGAGTATTGCTCAAGGTCCCTTTATCTATAGTTTCGGTACTTTTAAGATTACGTCACGTGATCTTGAAGATGTTGGTAAAGAAGTTGCCATCGATAATAATGAAAATATAGCCTATTCCTATAAACTCAAGCAGAATTATCCGAACCCCTTCAACCCCACTACTCATGTTGCTTTTCAGATCCCCGAACCCAAACGTGTAAATATCAGTATTTATAATATTCTCGGTCAGAAAGTACGCACCCTTACTTCCCGCAAATACTCAACTGGCTCTCATATCCTGATTTGGAATGGTAAGAATGATAATGGTGCAACTGTTCCAAGTGGCGCTTATTTTATGAGAATGGAAGCCGGCAACTTTACTCAAGTTAAGAAAATGTTATTTTTGAAATAAATAAATCATAACGAGGCATTAAATCATAGCCGTCGTGCTTAGCAAGGCGGCTATGATTTATTTTTCAAATTCCTTTTATAAGGAAAAGCCTAAATTGGATTACAGAAGGTCTTATGAAAAAATTATCATTACTCATTTTTACGATATTTTTAATTAGCAATTGTGATAATCCTTTTATCCAGGAGAAGAAAACTGATCCCCTCGATAATATGGCACCTGACACCTACCTATTCCTGCAAATTAATAGTGATAGTGTTGCAGTTGATGATACAAGCTACACTGATACTGATACTCTCGTTACCAAAGATACTTTAATTACAGGAATTGATACCACTTCCAGTGAACAGGTTTTACATTGGTGGGGTGAAGATGGAGATGGTGAAGTCATTGGCTATTATTATCAATGGGACTTTCAATCTGAACCTGTTTTCACCGATCAGGAATCGGACACATTTTTTGTTCCCATTCGTCAACAATATGATAACTTTAGTTTTCGCGTCTGGGCTGTTGACAATGACAGTGCCCGAGATCCAGTTCCTGCTAAGTTGACATTCCCTGTTTATAATTCTTTTCCTAATATAAGTTTTAGGAACAAAAGTAATCCCGAAGCTCCTCCAGGAGAACCCAATGTCGTAAACTATACTTTCCCCACACGTACATTTGTTTGGGACGCCACTGATCCTGATGGAAATCAGACCATCACAAAAATTTTATGGGCACTCGATGATACTACAGAATGGAATGTTATTGAGCGGGAAGATGGCGTTTTACCGGACAGGATTACATTAACAGAAGATGTCCTGACACCTAATATGGAGCATACATTCTATGTAAAAGCTGTTGATGTAGCTAATGCTGAAAGTAGGACGATAATGTATCCTGACACAACTGATGAAAATGTCCCCAATCACTGGTATGTAAAGCCTGCAGCAGGAAATATTTTATTAGTTGATGACTTTGCCCAGGATCAAAATACAAAAAACACACAAAATTATTATAAAAACATTCTTGATAATGTGACATCTGATGAAGATACAATCTCTATTTGGGAAATTGGTAGTACTCTTGGAGAAGCTGCAATTAATAGACAAAATGCCCTCCCCTACACTCAAACAGATATTGAAGCTAATTTAAATTATTTTAATAAAGTAGTCTGGTTCTCCC
>Ga0102934_1002901_pt1 | contig 11784 bp, 8 predicted proteins | sample SalPonR2_A_D1_MG_FD_78175 | JGI IMG/M metagenome (GOLD analysis project Ga0102934, IMG submission 78175) | Salt pond soil microbial communities from South San Francisco under conditions of wetland restoration - Salt Pond MetaG R2_A_D1_MG | ecosystem: Environmental > Aquatic > Marine > Intertidal...
CACCATGAAATAAATGAAAACTTTCCATACCATTTGATCCGAAATGGTAAAGAATATGACTGGCGGGAAGGTGAATATCCTGTTAATTTCTATAATATAAGGATTATGTGATCTGGGGCATGACTGCTCGTTTTACAACTAATTTGATTGATAAGATCAGAAATAAATAATTTTTAAAGGAGGAGAACCGTTATGGAGAAAAAGCTGTACCGTTCCCGTGAAAATAGGGTTATTGGGGGAGTTGCTGGAGGTATAGGTGAATACTTTGAAATCGATCCTGTCATCGTTCGCTTGATCTTTTTAATCCTTTTCTTTGTTTTTGGGGTTGGACTTATCACCTATATTATAGCTTGGATTATTATCCCGGAAAGACCTCTAGATGAAGCGGAAGTAGAATATGAAATCGATGAAGAAGCGGTTAAAAAGCAAAAAGAAAAAAGGATGAAAGTCCTCGGCTATGTATTATTTGGCCTTGGTGTCTTTTTCATCCTCGAATTATGGTTTAATATTGATTTTGATTTGGGTCCTGAGTTTTGGTCGATTGGTTTGATTTTGATCGGTTTAGTATTAATCTTTAAACAGCAGTCTAAAAGAAAATAGATTAACCGGTATCTTTAGAAAACTCCGGCATATTTTTTCTCTGTTCCATTTTGGTTGTTACACTATTTAGAGTGATCTTTAACCAGATCGCTGCCGGAATAATACTTATAATTTCAGAAATGGGGAAGGCATACCATAATTCACTTAACCCATACCATTGACCTAAAAGATACATTAAAGGTAGTAATATTATAATCTGTCTTAAAAATGAGAAGAACAGACTGGGTAGGCCTTTACCCATGGCCTGAAATGTAGTAGAAACAATTATAGCTGGTCCAATAATAGGAAAGGCTATACTTATTCTTTTTAAGGCTGTGGTCCCGATTTCAATTAATTCCGGATCACTATTAAATAAACTGATTAAAAGCTGTGGTATTGATTGAAATAAGATAAAGCCGGCGGTTGTAAAGACAAAAGCAATTAAACCTGCCAATTTAATAGTTTTCATCATCCGTTTGGGATTATTATGCCCATAATTATATCCCACAATCGGCATATAACCTTGATTTAAACCAAAAACAGGCATAAAGACAAAGGACTGCAGTCTAAAGTATATACCGGCTGCTGCTATTGCGGTTGAATTAAAAGTCCCCAAAATTCTATTCATCCCAGCTAACATAAAACTAGCCAAAAACTGCATAATCATGGCTGGAAAACCAACCCGATAGATTTCAAAGATAACATTAAAATCAAATTCAAAGGTCTTTAGGTTCATTTTAAGTTCGTTTTTATCACTAAATAACATGATCATTAAGAAGATACCACTTAATAAGCGGGCTGTTACAGTAGCGATTGCAGCTCCCTGAATACCCAGACGAGGGAATATCCAGAGGCCGTAGATTAAAAAGGGGTCTAAAATAATATTGATGACCGCACCGATTATCATAACCAGCATTGGTACAAAGGTATTACCCTCACCCCGTAAGATATTATTGGAAATCATGGGGAAAAAGAGAGCCACTGAACCCATTAGTATTATAGATATATATTGAGTCCCCAAATTAATAAGATTGGGATCATTTGTAAAAATAACAAACAATCGATCTGATAGAAAATATCCGATCAAGGCCATAACCACACTATAAAATAATGAAATTAAAATAACATGTTCAGCTGCATTGGAAGCCTGTTTACGTTTGCCCTGACCTAATAATCTTGATATTAAAGAACTTGTGCCAACTCCAGTTCCAACAGCAATTGCTATAATAATCATTTGTAAAGGGAAACTGAGAGATAAAGCTGAAAGCGGATCTGTTCCCAATCTTCCGACATAAATACTATCAACTACATTATATAAAGCTTGAATAGCCATTGCTATAATGGAAGGAATTGATAATCTGAAAAGCAGGGGTACAATTGGTTCTGTCCCCATTCTTTTGGAATTTCTTTTTTGCACTTTAATCACCTCGAAAATATCGTCCATGTGAGTAAATGATATAGTATAATATTTTTAATGTCAATGATAACACCTATTAATAAAGGGATTTTAATAAGAGGAGCATTCAAAATCATGAAAGAAGAAACTACTTTTGATACATTTAACAAACTTGATATACGAGTAGGTATAGTAAAAAAGGTTAAAGACTTTCCTAAAGCAAACAAACCCGCCTATAAACTATGGGTGGATTTAGGCGAAGAACTGGGAGTTAAAAAATCTAGTGCTCAAATTACTGAAAAATATGAAAAAAAAGAATTAAAAGGTAAAAAAGTAATTGCAATTGTAAATTTCCCACCTTTGCAGATTGCCGACTTCATTTCAGAAATACTGGTTCTTGGTATTTACGCTAAAGAAGGAGTTGTACTTTTAAGTCCTGATAAAGAAGTTAAGATTGGTTCTAAAATTGGTTAATTAAAAAGAAAGGGAGTTTTAAATTTGCTGGATAATAAAATAATTGATAAACAAGCGGAACAATTACATGAAGAGTTAATAAAATGGAGAAGAAAGATCCATAAAAATCCGGAACTGGGTTTTAAAGAATATGAAACAGCAAACTTTATTGCCGAAAAGTTACAAGAATTTGGCATTGAATACAAAAGGGTTTGTGAGACAGGAATTGTAGGTTTAATTGAGGGGGGAAAACCTGGTAAGACCCTAGCTATTAGAGCAGATATTGATGCCTTGGCTCTTACTGAAGAAAATGATGTTAGTTATAAGTCAACCAATGAAGGTGTAATGCATGCCTGTGGTCATGATGCTCATACAACAATTTTATTAGGTACAGCAAAAATAATAGCTCAGTACAAAGATAAAATTAATGGAAATATTAAACTGATTTTTCAACCAGCTGAAGAAGGACCCGGTGGGGCTAAACCAATGATTGAAGCTGGTGTATTAAAAAACCCAGATGTTGATTATATAATAGGACTACATGTAAATCCTAATCTTGAATCAGGTCACGTTGGTCTAAAAGAAGGGAGAATGCAGGCTGCTCCTGATTATTTTAAAATAAAAGTACTTGGAAAGGGTGGACATGGAGCTCGTCCCCAAGAGACGATTGATCCTATTGTGATCGGTTCTCAAATAGTATCTGGTATTCAGCAGTTAAAAAGCAGAGAAAGTGATACTTTAAAACCACTAGTCATTAGTATTGGATCTTTTCACTCGGGAGAGGCCTTTAACGCTATTCCGGCTGAAGCTGTTCTAACCGGAACTGTCCGTTCTTTTGATAATGAATTACGAAAGAAAATAAAGAAACGGATGGAAGAATTAGTACAAAATATAACCAAAGCGTATCAGGCTGATTATGAGTTTGAGTATTCTTTTGAATATCCTCCCCTCTATAATAATAAAGAACTGACTGATTTAATGAGACAAGTTGTGATTGAAAATTTAGGAGAAGAAACACTCTATAATATACCCGAACCTTCTATGGGAGCAGAGGATTTTGCTTATTTCACACAAGAAATACCGGGTTTGTACATGAGATTAGGAACTAGAAATGAAAAAAAGGGAACTGTTAATCCCCTTCATTCAGCCAATTTTAATCTGGATGAGGATATTTTAACACAAGGAGTAAAGCTGTTTTTATATGGTGCAAACAAGATTTTAGATGACTGTTAAAAGATAAATAAAAAACGGGATGGTGACTACTGAAAAAAGAGTTGTCATAAAGACACCTTCAGAGGCATAGTTATTATCACCATCAAATTTTTCTGCAAAAAGAACAACCTGTGCTGCTGAGGGCATGGCCGCTAATAAAACACTAACCTGATATATAATGGGTTCTAGTTCGAAAAATGAAAGGACAAGTAAAGTTATTAAAGGATAAATTAATAACCTTAAAACGGTCATAAATATTAATACTTTATCTGTAAATAGGTTTTTAAAGTCTGCATTTACTAAAGAACTACCAATTACTAACATTGATACTGGAAAGGTTATATTACCAAGCATTTCTAATGAACCGGTAATAAAACTAGGCGGTCTTAAGCCTGTGAATAAGAGGAAAAATCCAATAATGATAGCTATTACTCCATTATTGAATAAACTCTTATATTCAAAATCATATTTTTCGCCTGCTTTTCTATTAAATAGGTAAACACCATAAGTCCATACTAATACATTAAAAAAGATAATTTTTATTGAGTTTAAGATAATACCGTTTTCAGGAAAGATAGAAGTAATGACCGGTATTCCCATATAACCTACATTACCAAAAACAAGGATAAATTTGAATACAGTGTTTTTAGCTAGAGGTATCTTAATAACTTTACCGACAAGTTCTGTGATGATAATAATCATAAGGTATATACCAGCGGTAATAATAGTGAAAATTTTAACGTAATTTATTAGCTTAGTATTGATTTCTACCATCATCGAGGTTATAATTAAAGCAGGAAGTGCAACATCTACTAAGATACGAGATAGACCATTACTAAGCTTTTCATTAATAAAATTCAGTTTTCTTAATACAAACCCAAGCAATATTAATAGAAAAAGGCTTAAGATTTGTGAAATAACTACACCATATGCCATCCTTATACCCACTTTCCTATACATTTTCAAGTAATTGTATCATATTCTAAATTAGAGTGTCAAAGGGGCGATTAAAATTAATAACTTAGTTACTACAATTAAGGACTCCTGTCATGAGTGTTATGCTTGTGTGAGAAATTGTCCTGTGAAAGCCCTACGAGTAAAAAATGGCCAGGCAGAAGTTATAGAGGAACGCTGCATAAACTGTACTAATTGTGTTACTATCTGTTCACAGGGCGCCAAGGAGGTCAAAAATTATAAAGAGAAGATCAGTGCATTTTTAAAAGATGAAACTACCGATGTGGTGATTGGTCTTGCACCCAGTTTTCCTGCTTTTGATACTGACCTTTCCTTTCAGGATTGGGAAAACATATTACTTAAGGCGGGGTTTAAAGATGTTTATGAGGTAGCTTGGGGAGCTCAGTTAATAATTAATGAGTACCAAAAATACTTAGCAGAGTCAGATGAACCGGTAATCAGCACTGCCTGTCCGGTTGTAGTCAATTATATAAGAAAATATCATCCCGATTTAGTACAATATCTTGCACCAATTGTTTCTCCCATGGGGGCTCTTGTTAGGTATTTAGAAAAAGCACTGGATAATAAGACAAAGGTAGTTTTAGTAGGGCCCTGCCATGCCAAAAAAGCTGAGTTCATTGATTATAAAATGGTTGAAGGGGTATTAACCTATACAGAATTCTTTAATATGATTGAAGATGACTTTAATAACTATCAAAGTGAAATTCAAAAAAATGATGATCAAAACAAAAATCTGTCCTCAATTATAAAAAAAGCAGCGCGACAGGTGCCAATTGCTGGTGGATTAAAGGGTGCTCTCAATGACCAAACAGATGATAGGTATCTAAAAGTTGAAGGTAATAAGAAATTAAGTGCCCTTTTTGAAATGATGTCTACAGGAGAATTAAGACCCAAATTTGTTGACGCTTTATTCTGTGATGGCTGTATTAATGGAGTAGATTTAACAGAAAAAAGCCATTTTAAAAAAGAAATTGCTGTGAATAAATATATCCGTAATGGTAAAAAAGACAATCAGCTTAAATATAGAGAAGATTTAATGGATGAAGTAAGTTATAAAATAACCTTTAGTAAAGACTATCAAAAGTTGAAAGAACCATCTGAAGATGAAATTTGGGATATCTTAGCCCAAACTAATAAATACTCAGAAGAAGATCTTTTAAACTGTGGTGCTTGTGGTTATGATTCCTGTAAAGAAAAAGCCGCTGCAGTATATCAAGGTTTAGCTGAGGTTGAAATGTGTCTACCATATCTTTTAAATGAAAAGAGAAGTGAAGTTAAAGATATTAAAGATCTTAATTTAGAATTAGACAGTATTATCAACTCTTCTTATGATGGTATGCTTGTAGTTAATAAAGATCTTAAAATAGAAAGATTTAACTCTGCTTACTTAAAGATGGTTAATTTAGACGAAAAACAATTGTCGGACTTAAACTTAAATGAATTAGAAGATAAAAAGATTATTTACCCCTCTGCTGCCTTACTCGCTTTTAGAGAAAAAAGAAATATTACTATCGTTCAAAATACAAATAAAAAACGGCTTTTAACTACAGCAACTCCTGTTTTTTCAGAGGATGATGAGATTATAAGAGTAATTGTCAATGCAAGGGATATAAAAGAACTTGATATGGCAGTTGATAATGATTATTCTAAATCAGCAAAAATTAAACTTTCAATTGAGAGCAAAGATGATCAATTTAATGATATGTCGAGTATTGTCTGCAAATCTGAAAAGATGAAAAGAATAATAAGGATTGCCGATAAAATTGGTGATACCAATTCCACCGTCTTAATTTCAGGAGATTCAGGAGTTGGAAAAGAAGTAATAGCCCGATATATCCATCAGTGTAATGAAAACAGAGAAGATTTTGTCAAAATTAACTGTGGAGCGATCCCAGAAAGACTATTAGAATCTGAACTATTTGGTTATGAAACCGGTGCTTTTAGTGGAGCGAGAAGAGAAGGTAAACCAGGCCTTATTGAAAAAGCAAATAATGGGACCCTCTTTTTAGATGAAATCGGTGAAATGCCACTTAATATGCAGGTTAAACTGCTGCAGGTAATTCAGGAACATAAAGTAACCCGGATCGGGGGAGTAGAGCCTATTAGTGTTGATTTTAGATTAATAACAGCGACTAATAGGAAGCTTAAAGAGATGGTAGAGTCTGGCAACTTTAGAGAAGATTTATTCTACCGTTTAAATGTTATTCCAATTAATGTGCCGCCACTAACCGAAAGACCACAGGATATTATACCACTTTTTGAACACTATTCTGAACTATTTAACAATCAATATGATAAAAAGGTTCAATTTGATAAATCTGCACAAAATGTATTACTAAAATATGAATGGCCTGGTAATGTAAGAGAGATGATCAATTTATTAGAACGAGTAATAGTAACTGCAGAAGATCAGGCTATCATTAGAGGAGAAGATATTAAGGATCAATTAAATGTTAATGAAACCAATACTCAGTTAGAAGAAATTATTGTCAATGATATCATGCCTTTAAAAGAAGCGGTCAATGAAGTAGAGAAAAAATTAATTTCTTTAGCACAAAAAGAAGGAAAGTCAACCTATGAAATCGCTGATATGCTAGGGGTTAATCAATCTACAATAGTTAGGAAAATGAAAAAATACTTCCACTGATGCAAAAATGCATCTAATGATGCAAAACTGCATTATAGACTTAATCCTTTATTTCACAAAGATGCTATGATTTGTAGCTAAAAATAATTAATAAACCTGATGCAGTATTGCATCACACAAAGGTCCCTTAATAAGGGATCTTTTTTTTATTTATTACTATTAAATATATTAATCACTGATATAACAGGGTTAAAGGGGATAAATTCAAACATAAATATATGCCTGGCACAGTAAATGCATTATAATATAGGTGATAAGTTTGTGAAAAAAATCATTAGAAGACTTGTAAGAAAAAATTGTTTATCATTAAAACTATATATAAATAAAGGAGGGATTCTTACAATATAAGCCATTGTTAGTATTTATTTAAAAAATAGTGAAAGTTAAAAAAATTTAGGAAATTATGAGAAAGTGTTCACATACACGAAAGGGGGATAAAATGTCTACAGTTTCTACAAAAGATGTATATGAGATTAATCGAGATGAGTTAAAAAAAGAATTAACTAAGTTTGTAGGCAAAGAAAGATTTCAGGATGATGAATATATTAATAGAATACAAAAGAGACTTAATGAGATCTTACAGGAAAATCGCGGAGAAAAGGAAAATTTAATAGAGGTATTACATGAGGTGCAGGGGCTTGTTGGTTTTATTCCAAAATATGTGCAAAAAGAAGTTGCAAAAGCACTTGACTTAGCTCCCGGTGAAGTAAGTAGTGTAATATCCTTTTATGCCCATTTTTCTGAAAAACCAAAAGGGAAATATCAAATTGCAATTTGTAAAGGAACAGCTTGTTATGTTAAGGGATCCGTAGATATTATAGATCGCGTTAAAAAGGAATATGACCTTAAAGCTGGTGAATCAACTGAAGATGGTTTGTTTTCATTAGAAATAGTAAGATGTTTAGGTGCCTGTGGTTTAGGGCCTGTCATGACAGTTAATGGTAAAGCACATGGTTTATTGAATGCAGAGAAAGCAGTTAATATATTAAAAAAATATGAGAATAATGAAATGTAAGGAGGTTCAAATATGCAAGCAGCTGAAATAAATAGGTTAACATCCTATGATGGTTTTAAGGAGTTTCAAAGTTATTTAGAAAATGAACAAAAAGAAAGTCAATTAACAAAAATATTAGTTGGAATGGGTACCTGTGGTATTGCGGCAGGGGCTGAAGATGTTTATGATTCCATAATGGATGAAATTGATAAAAAGAATTTGAAAAATATTCAAGTAACTAAAACAGGTTGTGTAGGTTTATGTGCAAAAGAACCGGTTATTGAGATAAAACAGGGTGATACCAGTGTACTTTATGGTGATGTTAATGCTGACAGAGCCCGTGAATTAATTAATGAAAGTATCATTGAAGGTAATATTATTAAAGAATGGCAGATACCTGAAGATGATCCGTTTTTTGCTTCTCAGAGTCGTATAGTATTAGAAAACTGTGGCAAAATAGACCCGGAAAGCATTGAAGAAGCAGTAATTAATAATGCATATAATGGTCTTGCCAAAGCAGTTAGTATGATGAATCCTGAAGATGTTATTTCAGAAATACAAGATTCAAAGCTTCGGGGAAGGGGTGGAGCTGGTTTTCCAACCGGCTTAAAATGGAAGTTTGCTAGAGATAATGAAAGTGATCAAAAATATGTAATTTGTAATGCTGATGAAGGAGATCCTGGTGCCTTTATGGACAGAAGTGTTTTAGAAGGAGATCCTCATAAACTTTTAGAAGGTATGGCAATTGCTGGTTATGCAATTGGTGCTGACAAAGGATATATTTACTGCCGGGCCGAATACCCGCTTGCTATTAAGCGACTTAAAAAAGCTATAGATGATGCCAAAGAGCTGGGACTCTTAGGTGAAAATATTTTAGGAACCGATTTCAATTTTGATTTAGAATTGAGACTTGGTGCTGGAGCATTTGTTTGTGGAGAAGAAACTGCCTTGATAGCTTCTATCGAAGGAAAAAGAGGAGAACCACAACCGAAACCTCCATTTCCGGCTGAATCAGGCTTAAATAAAAAACCTACTATCATTAATAATGTAGAAACCCTCTCAAATGTGCCAGACATTATTAGTAAAGGAGAAAGCTGGTTTAGAAGTTTTGGTACTGAAGAAAGTCCCGGAACTAAAGTTTTTGCATTAGCAGGAAAAATTAAAAATAATGGTCTTGTTGAAATCCCAATGGGAACTAAATTGGGAGAGATCATATTTGATATAGGGGGCGGACTTGAAAATAATGGACAGTTCAAGGCAGCCCAAACCGGTGGACCTTCTGGTGGATGTATTCCGATTGAATATTTAAATGTCCCAATTGATTATGAATCTTTACAAGAACTGGGAACCATCATGGGTTCAGGTGGATTAATTGTTATGGATGAACAGACCTGTATGATTGATCTGGCAAAATACTTCGTGGACTTTTGTAAAGATGAATCCTGTGGTAAATGTACACCCTGCCGGGTAGGTACAACTAGAATGTTAGAGGTACTGGAAAGAATCTCCAATGGTGAAGGTACTTTAGAAGATCTTGATTTATTAGAAGAAATGGGAGAAGTAATACAGGACTCAGCCTTTTGTGGTTTAGGTCAAACTGCTCCTAACCCAGTAATGAGTACATTAAGATACTTTAGAGATGAATATGAGGAACACATCCTAGATAACTATTGTGAGGCTTCAAGGTGTGCATCAATGTTTGATTCACCTTGTCAAAATGCCTGTCCAGCTAATGTAGATGTACCTCTATATATTGATTACATTAGACAGGGTAAATATAAAGAAGCCTATAAAGTAATTCAAAGAGAAAATCCACTTGCGTTAATATGTGGACGGGTTTGCTATAACCTTTGTGAAGGAGCTTGTAATAGAAATTCTATCGATGAAGCCCTCGCAATCAGGGAGTTAAAAAGATTTGCAAGTGACTATGTTCTTAAAAATGAAGGTGGCTTCCCGGTACCTGAAATAGAAGAAGAAAAAAGTAAAAAGGTTGCTGTGGTAGGATCTGGTCCCTCTGGTTTAACAACTGCCTTTTATTTAAGGAAAAAAGGTTATGATGTAACTATTTATGAATCATTACCTGTTGTAGGTGGAATGCTGGCAGTTGGTATACCTGAATACAGACTACCTAAAGACCTCCTCAATGAAGAAATTACAGTCTTGACAACTATGGGTGTAGATATTGTTGTTGATACTAAAATTGGCGAAGATATCACCCTCAAAGAACTTAAAGAAAAAGGCTTTGAAGCAGTCTATATGGCAGTTGGAGCCCATGAAGATAGAGAATTAAACTTAGAAGGTAATGACTTAGAAGGAGTATACTCAGGTGTTGATATCCTAAGAGATATTAATCTAGGTAATGACCTTGATATGAAAGATAAAAAAGTAGCAATTATTGGTGGAGGTAATGTTGCAATAGATGTTGCCCGAAATATGGTAAGATTAGGTGCTGATGAAGTTAATATAGTTTACAGAAGAACTATAGATGACATGCCTGCCCATAGAGAAGAAATAGAAGAAGCTCAGTATGAACAGGTAAAAATGAACTGTCTAGTTAATCCAGTAAAAATTAAAGGTGAAAACGGAAAAGTAAAAGCCTTAGAATGTGTTGAAATAGAAGGCGGTGAATTTGATACAAGTGGCCGCAGAAAACCAAGAGAAGTAAAAGATTCTAACTTCACTATGGAAGCAGATGTAGTAGTAACTGCAATTGGACAAAATGTAAACTGTAATTTCAACTGTGAAGAAGTTCAGGTTGATTTAAATGATAGTAATTTAATTGATATTGATGACTCCTTGCAGACTAATCTGGATTGGATATTTGCTGGGGGAGACTGTGTAACAGGCCCCTCTACAGTAGTGGAAGCTATCCAGCATGGTAAAGATGCTGCTCGAGAAATTGACATGTATCTGGGTGGAGACGGTAACATAATTTCTGAAATGGATATTGACCGTGAACTATCTGGGTCAATACTAGAGGAAGAAAAACCCAGAGTTAAAATGCCGACTATCTTACTTTCAGAAAGAAAACGAGGCTTTAAAGAAGTTGAAAAAGGTTACTCAGAAGATATGGCAGTGGAAGAATCCAGAAGATGTCTGCGCTGCGATGTAGAAAATAAGTAAAGGAGGATTAAAATGGCTGAAGAAAAAATCAATTTATATATAGATGATATTCAGGTAGAAGTAAATAAAGGAGACACAATTTTAAAAGCAGCTGAAAAAGCAGGCAAATATATACCAACTCTTTGTTACCTAGAAGAAATTAATGAACTAGGTGCCTGCCGGGTCTGTGTAGTAGAATTAGCTGACAGTAATCAGATTGTAGCTTCCTGTACAACTCCTGCCCAAGATGGAATGCAAATAAAGACAAATAGTAAAAAGGTTAGAAATACCAGAAAAATGAATATGGAATTCTTGTTATCTGACCATGATGTTAACTGTACATCCTGTATTAGAAATGAGGATTGTGAATTAAGAGAAGTAGCTGAATTTATGGGGATTAGAGAAATACGATTTGAAGGGGATAAG
>Ga0102934_1002902_pt1 | contig 11784 bp, 11 predicted proteins | sample SalPonR2_A_D1_MG_FD_78175 | JGI IMG/M metagenome (GOLD analysis project Ga0102934, IMG submission 78175) | Salt pond soil microbial communities from South San Francisco under conditions of wetland restoration - Salt Pond MetaG R2_A_D1_MG | ecosystem: Environmental > Aquatic > Marine > Intertidal...
CTCCCTCCCTCCCTCCCTCCCTCCCTCAGGTCAAGCTCCACACAGGCACCGCGCGCAAGGAAGGTTTTTCCGTGAATGCTCTGCGTGAGATCAACATCCTCCTCGCCCTCCGGCACCCGAACATCGTGGGCGTGCGGGAGATGGTGGTTGGGTCCTCCCTGGACAAGGTCTACATGGTCATGGATTACTTCGACAACGACCTCAAGGTGCCCCTCTCCCCCTCCCTTCCTCCCTCCCTCCCGTGCTCGTGTCCTCTCTCGATTCCTAGCTGCCAGGTCCAATGTCGTCTGATGCAGAGATGTGCTGACACGACTTCTGGAACTTATCGACGTCCTCCCTCTTCCCTCCCTCCCTCCCTCCCTCCCTCCCTCCCTCCTCCCTTTTCCCCAGCACGTTTTGGACACCGTGCCTCACCTGCTTTCGGAGGGAGACAAGAAATGGCTCATGCGTCAACTGCTGGAGGGGATTGCCTACATGCATGACCGGTGGTACCTCCACCGCGACCTCAAGGTGAACCTCTCCTTTCTCGCCGCCCTCCCTCCCGCCCCCATCTCCTTTCCTCACCCCGTCCCTGATCCCCTTTTCCCACAGACGTCCAACATCCTCATCACAAGACAGAGAGGTCACCTGGCCATCGCCGACCTCGGCCTTGCCCGCACGTACGGCAGCCCGTTGCGGTGAGTATCCCCTGCCCCCCTCCCCTCTCACACACCTCTCACCCTCCCTCCTCCCTCCCTCATTTCTCCTTGTTTCCCTTCTTCAGTCCTTACACTCCTGTAGTGGTCACTCCCGGCTATCGTTGCCCCGAACTCCTTCTTGGTGTCAAGACATACAGTACCGCCGTCGATATATGGAGGTGAGGTCCGCCTTCCCTTCCTCCCTTTTCTTGTCCCTTTCAATCCCTGGTTGGTTTCCTCTTCCTCACCCGTCGTTCTTTTCTCCCCCTGGCAGCATCGGGTGCATCATGGGCGAGGTTTTGACTGGGAAGCCGCTTTTCCGCGCGGACACGGACATCGCGCAGCTGGAGGCGATTTTTAAGGTACGGATGCGCGAAGATGGACAGCGAATTAGAAAAATATAGCTGCGGGGAAGGAAAAAGGGAGGGAGATGCACATCCGAGCATGATTTGAGCGATGGGGAAGGGATCTCTACAGGAAGGAATGGGAGGCAGGGGTAGAGGGACGTCGCGAGGGAATGTCAATGCTTTGGTCGGGTCGTTCTGGCATTGCGAGAGGGCCACGGGGCCGGGGCGGGAAGTGGGGGAGACGGAAAATCTCCGCTCTCCCCACCAAGCTTGTTACCGATGATCATCCTGTCCTCCCTCTGATCCTGCTATGGGGCAGCCATATGCTATCCTCTACGCTTGAGAGTCACGCTCTCGTAACCCGTATCCCACGAAACTGTGGACTCCTTCTGCCGCATTCCCTTTAAACCAACCTTCCTGCCCTTTCCCCCTATCCCTCCCCTCTGCCATCGCTCTTTAGATCCTGGGTACCCCCACAGAGGCTCGCTGGCCTGGCTGGTCTTCTTTGCCGAACGTGGCCTCCATGATGTTGAAATTTCAAAAGACCCCTCACAACAACCTGCGTGCTCATCTCTACCAAACGTACGTGCGTCCAGTATTTTTCCCCTCACGAAGGTCTCATTCACCTTTGGCCATGTTGTGAAATGCGCGAGGCAGCGACATCCCCGGAGACCCTGCGGGCCGTGCTGACCACGTCACGGCCGATGTTTTGCATTCTTTGGGCCATGTATTCATGTTAACGTCATCATGTCTCCCCCTCGACATCTTATTTTTTTGGGGAGGGTGCTTACTATTCACGAAGACTTTCTCTCCTGTTCTTTTCGAATTCCAGGCATCAATCCACTTATTCAGCTGCATGCTACGACCTTCTCGAGAATCTCTTGCACTTAGATCCTGCCCAGCGACTTTCTGCCTCGGCTGCCTTGAAGCATGAGGTAGAAAAGTAGGGGATCAGATGGTGTAAGCGATGTCCTCATGCGGTGCTAGCTGCAAGTCTTTTTTACCTGTTCTTTTCTTTCTCTATTTTGGTATCCTCTTCCATTTGCCAGTGGTTTCGTGAGACCCCCGCCATGACAAGTCCCGAGCTTTTTCCTGATTTGCCGGCCCGAAAACACCATTGAGGCGTGCACTTGTGTACATAACACACCACCTCACCATCAGACTCAGAAGTATGATTTTTTAAATCGTGAGACTTAAATTGGATATTTTAAAATTTTCCAGAGATTCTTCAGACAAGAAAAGGAAGCCGACAGTCTAGCAATCATGGTTTGCTCAAAATCAAGTGACTTTCATTCTTGGTGGGCAAAAACTGAACAACTACCCCTTGCGTAGTAGGATTTGTTCTCATAGCAATTAGGGCTTGTGTATTAGATTCGTGCTTGACCATCGCCTCCACACATGTGAGCAGTATCGAAGCCAAGGAGCATCAAAGTATAAATTCTTAGATGTGTAGCTTGAGTCGATGTGAACACAAGTTGCTGACCCAGAGAATAATTGAAAGAACAGCGCAATCAGTCAACCTCCCTCACGCGTTTTGAATTTCAACTGACATTTGAAATTCAGCCGTTAGCTTTTTCTCTCTGCTGCTTGCAACTATTAATCTGTCAGGCAACCAATCTATCATCGTGACTGCTTTGATGTATTGTCCTGGCTACCAAAAAATCATAAAAATATGCTATTTTTAATTCTACTGGTTTGCTCTTTACATTAATCAGTGAGCGAAGCGACAATTTCAGTAGTCCATTCTCGCCGGTCCATTTCGCCTTCGCGTATGCTTTTCGTCATCCTCTCGACTCCACACATCTTTCCTTTCCCACCGTACAAACAGAGTATATCTATGTCCATCGTTTTTGCATTTGACGGTGGGCAGGTGGAATAAAAGGCGCTAACGAGAGCCCCTGCGGGGTGGAGGGTAGGAAGCAGCTAAAGGAGTTTTCGCCTCACCACCACCCTGGACGTCCATAGACGCCGCGGAATCTCCAGTCAATTACCATCAGCTTTGATATCATGGCAAATGTGACAAATAAAAATGCAATGTACATGGGAGAGCTCATCGATAATAAGCGGGATGGGCAGGGAGTGTGTCGATGGGAAGATGGGAATGTTTACGATGGCGAATGGCGTGAGGATAAGCGTCACGGTCGAGGCATGTTCATGATCGGTGAGACAGGGGACGAATACATCGGCGAGTGGAAACACGGGAAAGCGGATGGATACGGAGTGATGACCTGGGTATTGGGTACACGGTACGAGGGCTTGTGGAAGGAAAACCGTCGAAATGGCTTTGGGACGTTCTATTACTTGGACGGCGTGATCTATCGGGGCGACTGGGTAGAAAACAAACGTCACGGGAAAGGTACACTTATTTTTCCGGACGGGAGTCTGTTTATCGGCGAGTTTAAGGACGACAATGTGGCTGGGGGGGAAGGACGCTACTACGCCGTCGCCTTTGCGCTGGATCGCACCTTTCCGGAGAGCAAAGCAGAAGAAATTCCCGCCCTGGCCATGAAGGAAGTCAATGCAAAGCTACGAGAAATACAGGCTAAATCGTCGCACGATCAAAATCCCCCTGCCTCTTCATACCAATCGCCACATAGTAGCCCTTGGGCTCCTAACCCCATGCAGAACTCTCCAGCGGAAGCTGCCGGACGCCCCTCTCCCCACGTATACCTTCCTCCTCCGCCACCACCTGCCCAGCATATTGCTAATCCTAATGTCTTGGGGTTCAACAACAACTATAACAACAATAATATCAACAATATCAGGAACAGCAGCAGCATCAACAATAGCAACAACGCTGGGAGGGCAGCACCTGGAAATGTTTTTGGGAGCTCCCCCCCGAATCAAGTGCTTGGCTTAGGGATGAGCCCAACCGGGGCTCCTCAGGGCGTCTTTCAGATTCCTACCCCGAGCAGCAGTGCAATTTTCCACACAAACAGTCCTTTGGTCCACGCAACAAATGCGGGAAGCGGCGCCGCCAGCAACAGCAGCGATGCCCAATATTGTTCTCCGTACCCAACGCAGCAAGCGCTGCAGCAGCACCATGGACCGGTGCAACCGCAGCCTCCTTATGCACGGCCGCAGCAGTCACAGTCGCCACCGCCCTCAATATCCCGGCCGCCACACCCACAGCAATCGCAGCCGACGCCGTCCCCACCACGCCAAGCGAACCCCCCTCACCCCCGTCGGAAAGCCCCTGGTTTTGCTCGCCTGAAGGAGATCGGCTTGGAGCGGCATTTGCTCCGAGATCTTCTCGTGGCAACCTTGGGAGAAAGCCGGGAGGTCGATCGGTACCTTGGCCTCCTGCGACCCAGAGGCCTGGATAATTTGTTGTCGCTCAAGCTGCGTATCACCTCCACAGAAGAGTTAAAACAAGCCGGCGTCCATCGGGTCATTCATGCCCGCAAGTTGTGGAAGGCTTTGCAGGAGGTGGATGCCAGCACTCTTTTGCCCCCCCCCACATCCCGCCCCCAGCTCCACCACTTCCTTTTTACCTTGTTTGAGTTTTGGTCCCTGGACGATCCGTTGCTGACAACGTACGTACGGCTCTTCAATGACCGGCTTGGCCTGAACTTGCACGAGGAATTGATTCTTCTGACGGAAAAAGACTTGCGACGCTTACCCATGTTGGACGGACATCGGATTGCGCTCTTGCACGCCCGGGAAGAAATGCTCGAGCTGAAGAAGCAGCAGCTTTTCGAAAAGCAACGCAAGCGCCAGGAACAACTACAGAAGCGACACCACGAGCAAAGACAGCAACAACTCCAACAGCCACGTATACGGTCCGTCCCCCCTCCTCCCGCCCTCCCCCGGAGCCGGCCTGGAGGGTCCAAAGCCCCCACACCGCCCCGACCTCAACCCCGCCCGGCGGGGCGCTCGTCGTCTCCGTCATCCCCGCCTCCACGTCCTTCCAGGCCGGTGCACCCATTGCAACCACAGCGACAACAAACCCCACCACCTCCCAATCACCCTCAAAGAATGGAAGAGCCACCACGACAACGTCAGCACCACCGTCACGCCCAGCTGCCAGACCACCATCATTCGTCGCCATCGCAGCAGCGGTACAAGCCACCAATGCCTCAAAAACGACCAATACACCCTAATCTACCTCCAGAATCTCCAAAATCTCCCAATCCCGTTGTAACTTCCGCATATGCTGGGAGAGGAAGGAGAGGATCACCACATCTCTACTTCGGAGACTCAGATGAGCGGAGATGATAGCGATTTGAAATAGGATTCAGAATCATATGTTAAGTTTGATTTTTGACGTTTGTACTTTGTCTGTATGGCTCTCTGGGCGACTATAAACATGCGTAAATTCTTTTCTTGGTAAGGAATGCGATGAGCAATAAAAGTAGGCTTAATAACACTAAGACTGGCAGAACATAGTATGCCGCGGAGTGTCATGACGATTGGGTCAACTTCCCTTAATCCGGCATTTATCGTTTCCTTCTTTGTTTTGAACTACTTTCCTTTTTTAATTAAATTCACAACATCTCCCTGGGTCAAGATTCTCGCATTTTTCTGGCCTTGCCTATCAACTCCTGTGCTCTTTCACTCTGGTCCAGTTTCAGGAAATATTGGGCGCTATCTTGCATTAGCTCGGCCTGCCCGCTTTGTAAGGCATATTGCATGACGTCATTGTCGAGCTCATGCGCCTTGGCTAAACGTATACAGTGCTTGAAACATCCTGCACGCGCGTAGTGGGTGAGAGCGGGAAGAACATCGTAGAGGGCTCCCTCATAGTGACGGGCGAGGTGATAGGAAGCCGCGGCTTTCATTGCGTGGTTGGAGGCCTGTCTCCAGGATATTTCACCTTGATGTAATGCCCCGGCATCTTTGTCATCCAACAACGCTTCTGCAGCACCCACATCTTGGGCAACGCAGGCGAGTCTCACCAGAGCCACCAGGTCTGCCGCCTTCCGGTACGCCTCCTTTGCAGCTTTTACGTCTCTCTTTGACTCACAATACCTTCCCCACCAACGCCAAAGCATCTTTGCGTCTCCAGATTCTCGGTCTGCTACTGTCGACTTCTGTCTCGACAGGTATTTTTCCAAATCTTCGATTTTTCCTGCTTTGTGCAACATCCTTGGCACCTCCCGCGCCTGTGCTCCTGCCTTCTCATAGTGAAAGATCGCCTTATCCCATTCACTCAGCCTTTCCAAGCGCCGGGCGTACTGAAAGTGGGTTGTGCGAAGATGTAACCTATCATCTTTCTCAGCTACCTGTAAAGCCTTCTCCCATTTTCCTGCCGCCTGGTACATGCGATTAAGGAGATCGAAACGTTTTGTACGGATGTAAAGAGCAGCTGCTTCCTGAAGCAGGCCAAGCTGGATGGCAACCATCGCAAGGGGAATGTCCGTAGAGCACGTGAAGGAGGTCAAGGAAGGAAGGGAGGGGTAAAGAGAGGGGCTAAACACAGCTTCTCGAACGGCATGCACACCTCGGATGTGGCCCATGTAGCTTAAACAGTGCTCGGCGACTTCAACGCGACGATTCCGTAAAGAGAGATGAGCCATGTTGCGCCAGATGCAGAGTAGCTGTTGCTTACAATTCCCCTCTTTCCGCAGTTGTTGGTTGTGGTCGTTGGGCTCCTCGTTCTGGCATTTTTTTCCCGCCTTGCTATCGGGTTGCCGCTGAGGAAAGATGATTCTCAAAGATTGGTGAGCCGCGTGCCAGTCTTGCGAAAACAATTGGAAGTGAAAGGCCTTGAGGCACGATTTGGCGTGGAGAGAGAAATTTTCGTAACTCAAGCCGGCAAAACTTGGCATTATTTGCGCAAAAATAAGCGACGAAGGGGGGGTGGACGGAGTGGGGGGACTGGGGATCGATGACGAGGAAAAATATACGTATGGTGCATTGACTTCCAAAAGATCTCCAGCCGCCGCAGGAAGAGGAAATGAGTCCATGCAAATTACTTGCGCGTCTTCGGGCGAGACGAACAAAGTGACGACCGTAGCATATTCTTCTAGACTTTCCTCCTCCCCTGACAAGCTACATGATTTGCGGGCGTTCATCCCCGCACAGCTTGAAAGCACGTCGCGCAAAGGCTGGTTTGATTTCATTTTGCAAACACAAACAAGAATATTGGGCTCCATCGTATCCCATAAATGGTCGATTACAAGCGCCTCGGAGGGTAATCCCGGGATAGGGCAGGCCGCGCCCCTAGTCACGTCATAGATACAAAACCGTGAAGGAAAGCTGGAGAGAGAGTCTGGAGACGATTGATCAGACTCGGTGAGAATAAAACTTATAAGCGTGGCGTTTGTGTTCATATGCATCGATACCGGCTTTCCAGTGCGCACATCGTCACCATGCTCCACCTCTTCCTCTTCAGAAAAAACTAAGCGCTCTGAATTGCCCAATCTTTGAAGAAAATTTTTGTTTTCCATGCTGAAAAGCGCTAAAAAATGTTTTTCTGTTATCACTGCAAGTATATTGCCTTGTATATCCAGTAATATAGGACAGCCCTCTTGGGCATTGAACTGTACAGAATCGTCCAGCTTTGTGACTTCTGTTGCACCGAGTTCCGAGGTCAATGTACGGTATGCATCGATTTTAGTTTCATTAAGCTTACATAAAAATAGACATGTTTCATTTATAGTGACGGAGAGAATCTTTTTGGTGAAGCTGAAGGACATCAAAAGAGAGGGCAGTGTTTTGAAATCCAATTGATATAGGCGTACTTCCTGTGCCGACCACAAGGCCAACAACTTAGCCTTTGCCTTCATGCCTTTTAAGGAAGAGCTCACATGAGCATCAGTGCTGCTCGTGGATAATGAAGATGACGAAAAGTCTGCGCTTAGGGAAATCTCATTGAAGAAGGGACAGTCCTCTTCGGAACGTCCCATCAGCACAATTTTCGAAGAGCTTTGCCTTTGCTGGGTACGGGGTGCAAAGCCCATAACTATTATTTCTTTCGTCAGGCATGTTTTCCCTTTGGATAAGAACATTATTCTGTGCAGGACGTGAAACCATACGTGTACATTGATGAGTAAGACATCACATAGCATTGCCACGAAAGTTCTAATAAGCTTGCAAAAATCAAAACCGTTACGTGTTCTTAACGGTCATAGGCAGGAGGTTATCACACGGATAACTATTTGTTGTCGATTCGCCTGCACAAATGAAGCGTTCGTCTTTGAATGAGAATTGTTCATTCAAGCTATTCAAAAGTCTTATTCCAGTGTTTCAATGCACGAGCCTTGGCCCTGTCTGCCACATGATAAGACACGTAGTAACACCCTCATTCAAGCAATGTAAATAGAATAATGACTCCTCAAATAATTTCTTTTCTTTGTTCGTTCATTCTTATGAGATTCGTCAAATATTTTAACGATCACAAAATACACTATCAATCGACGTTCTCTTCAACAGTGATGGTCATGTGTATACAAACATATGAAGACCAAATCTCACGCCGTTCCACCAACCTAAGACATACATATAAGATATCTCACTTCTCTATCGAGTCCTCCACGCTCAAAATTACAATACTGACAATGTCTATTTGCTTTTGAGTTCTGAAAGGCAAATATATTGATAAAGAATCGCCAGCGCCCACCGCCATGGAGTCGACTCTAAAACCTCCTCTACATCCTCTGGCTTGTTTAATGAAGCCTCTTGCATGGAAAAGATATACATATAATGGCAATGAAGCCAAGTGACGAGCGAGAAGTGAAAATATAGAGTATGGAAGTGTCTATGAGGCTTTTAAAAAAAATGTCAGGACACATATAAGAAAATAGAATTGCTCCAGAGTACACGATGTGCGTGCAAGCTTTACGATCACCACACAGGCCACAGAATTCGAATGAGCATCTATGAAGAGTCAAGTGTCCGTCATTTTCAAAAGCGCGTCTTATCTCTATTATGGCACGCGTGAGATGTTGGTTATAAGCACCTGCTCTGCACACAACCAGCCATTTTCGGCATGCCCTTCAAGAATAGTTACCACTGAGTAACATTGCGCTGCGTTGGTGACGTGTAAAGACGGTATGATCCAATTCAGGCTTATCAACTCTCTGGGTGACCTAAAGTCGCTGCAAACGCAGTCATGATATCACGAAGGCACCATGGACCAGTCCACAGTCGACAGCGTAAATCCTTAACGCTTAATCCCCAGGGGCAGCATCGATCCAGCAAAGCACGATTTCAATGCAGCAGCGCTCATCGGCAACTTGTGGCATGAGAACATTATGACATAAGTGAAGATAAATATTGAGTGTCCCTCAAAGGCTGCGTGCCTTCTTGTGAATTTGTCGTTTAAAAAGGAATATACTTCCGGATAGGTCATTTCGACGGACCTGGGAACTTTCTCTGAGAGATTCTCCCATCCTTAGTATGAGCACTTTCGAGTACAACAATGTCCCTTTCTATACCGAGTTATAAGATGTATGTTTGAACGCCGAGGATCGAACTTGCTCAAATAGAAAGCCGGAACAATTTTCAGTAGATGACGATGTTTTTTGGTCTAAAGTGTTAATATTTGGCGTGCAAAACAACTAAGAAACAAGGAATAATCAAGGACAAAATGAAAGCAAAGCTTTTCAGAAATAAGTCACGAACAAGCCAGCTTTCCCACCCGCCTTAGTGGCCTTGTGGAAGTTGCAGTAGCCAGAAGCAAGCTACCCGGAGGAGCACATCGAGCGAAGGTACTTGGAAGGGGTAGGATAATTATTGGAAAAACTTGCAACGCCGGTGTAAGATGTGCGTGGACCTTACACTCTTTAAATCACTTCCATTAGCTATCCAGACACAATGCCCTCGTCGACTGCAAGCCAAGACTTTTCGGCCTCACCCACGGCAGAAGAATGGTTTGCGTCGGCCACCCGGGTGCCCCTCGTCATGCCTGGTGCTGAGAAGCAGATAATAAACATTTCCGCACATTTTTTCGCGCGTGGGAATCCTGCAGCTACGTCCTACTCTTTTTCTTCACTGCCCTCGCGTTCTCCGTCCTCTCCTGTCATCACCTTTATCCACGGATTTCCCACTTCCAGTCACGACTTCGCCTCCCTGCTCCCCGCCTTGGCCCCCATGGCGACCCTACTTTTGTGGGACATGTGGGGCTACGGTGATTCCGACAAGGAGCCGCTGGGCAAAGACCAGAGAGATGATGGAGGAGGAGGACAAAACATCGCAAGAGAAGATTTTAGCGTTTTCAGCCAGGCAGATCTACTTGAGGCACTGTGGAGTCACTTTGGCATCGGCGAAACGCACATCGTTTGCCACGATCTCGGCGACACTGTATTACAAGAAGTCGCAGCACGTGGTCGGGCGAGGCAACTGGGGAGCGAGCAAGGGACGGAGACAAAAAGGACCGTGATACGTGACGTGTTCATGTTCAACGGGGGAATCTTCCCCCGCCTGCACAGACCCGTGCTCCTTCAAAACCTTCTCCTCGTCCCGGCCCTCGCGCCTTTTTTTTGCCGGTACTTGATGAACGAGTGGACCTTCAACAAAGGTATCCGCGGGGTCTTCTCCCCGGCCCACCCTCCTTCTGCCGTCCTCCTCCATGACATGTGGACCGGGGTGCTTCGGAGGGAGGGTTATCGGCACTACCATTTGCTGATCCGGTACCTGGTGGAGCGACAAAGGCACCAAACGCGGTGGGAGGAGGGCTTGGACTGGTTGGTGCGGGGCGGAGAAGGTGGCAAGGGCCGCGTGCATTTTGAGTGGGGAAGTCGAGACCCCGTGTCCGGTGCCCACCTTGCCGTCGAGTTGCGGCGCCGGTACCTGTACCTGGGGCTAAGGCTGCTGGAGGGGGAGGAAGAAGGGGAAAGAGAAGGAAGAGGGAGGGCAATGGCGAGGGTAACATTGCGGGAGAAGGAGTTGGGGCACTGGCCGTTCCTGGAAGACGTGCCTGGGGCCCGGGGGGCCTTGCGTGCGTTTTTCCAGGGGGAAGGATGAAAGGGAGGGAGGTGGCGAGGATTATGGAGCCGGGTGGCAAAGGAAGCGGTGCATGAAACAGCGCGGAAGCTTGCTCCGTGGGTAAAACGCGTGCGCGAGTTTGAAGACTTGTATATTAATAATAAAGTAAAAACCTTTGACACTTTCTCTAGTCCCATATATCTGCCTCCTGTGACCTGCGGGAGAGATTCCCGCCATCTTTCTCGGTCCTTTCTCCTTTCTTCCTCCCTCTTCTCCTCCCTTTCCCTCCCAGTACTCTCTTCGACACACAGGCTCCAGACGCAGCTCTACCCGCCTCCTGCCTTCCCCGTCTTTTCCTCTTACACACTTTCTACGAACCCTAAAACCTAAGGCGACGGCCCATGCGGATCTCCTTCCATTTCCCTCCCGTGGTAGAGGGAGGGGTGCGGCCCATCTCCGGGTCCTCTGTCCCCCTCGAGGCCCTCCACGTCCTCCCGTCGCTCATCCTCCTCTTCTGCCCCCGTCCGCATACCAGCAGCAGCGCCGTGGCTGCTGCCGCTGCTGCGCCTCCCCGTGCATCGCGTAGCCGCCTCCCCTTGTCCCCTGTCAGGCCCTTGCAGCCGGGGGCGCGACGGGTGCCGAACCTCCCTCCTCGCAACATCCTCGCCACCCGCGGCCCCACGCCTTAAGCCTTTCCACGGCGGGTTTTCTCCCTGGCGACCGCCTTCATCTTCCACACTGCTCTCCCGGGGTCCTGCTTTCAGCAGCATTATTTATAATAAACCTCGCGGCATGGGGCCTCTGCCCACCCACCTTCCCACCACCCTCCAAGCTCATCACTTCCTCCCTCCCCTCCCCCCCTGGCCCCTTGTGGTCTACCCTCCTCTTCC
>Ga0102934_1002903_pt1 | contig 11779 bp, 21 predicted proteins | sample SalPonR2_A_D1_MG_FD_78175 | JGI IMG/M metagenome (GOLD analysis project Ga0102934, IMG submission 78175) | Salt pond soil microbial communities from South San Francisco under conditions of wetland restoration - Salt Pond MetaG R2_A_D1_MG | ecosystem: Environmental > Aquatic > Marine > Intertidal...
ATAGGAATATTTATATAATATTAACACTATACTAGCGTAATAGTAATAAAAGTTAATAAAACAAGGCGGAGGTTTTTAAAATGTCAAAACAAGTTTCAATAAGTTTGCCTAATTGGATTATTTCAGAAATGATCACTAATCATAAGAATAAATCTGAAAGAGTTCAAGAGCTTATGATTAAAGGATATTTTGTGGAAAAATTGAAAAAAGAAGAAAATCTAAAAAATCAGGAGATGGGATTTTCCGAATTTTATACGGGAATCTCAGATTTTTGTTTCGGAGAGATCCCATATCAGAAAAAGGAAGATTTTTTTCTCAAAGATCACTATAATTTTGGAGGTTCGAACTCTGTTCTTGCAGTATGATCAAGAATAGAATAAATACATATTAAGTGAAATCAGAGGTAATTGCTATGGAAATAAAAACAACTGAAGATATAATGTATGAATATGTTGATTGTAATGAGGGTAGTTTGAATTTATATGATATAAATCCAAATGTAAAATGGATTAGAATAAAAGATATAATTAAATTATTAGATGATATGATTGAATCTGTTGAGTTAGCAGGATATGATAATCCAATAGACGAATCTTATCATAATGCTTTACTGAATGTTAAAAACACAATTTTGAATTTGATCTAAAATGTCAATAAAAATAACATATGAATTAATATATAAGAATAAAAGATTAACTGATTTTCCAGAAGTTAAAGAAGCAGTTATAAAAGGTAACCTAAAGAACATACCAAAAATAAAAAAAGAATCTAAAGACAAAGACCACAATATATGGGAGTATTAAAAATGACATGCTCTACTCACTAAAGTAGGTAGTTTCCAAAAACAAAAAGAAAAAATGGTAAAAAAATATAGTTTAACACCCCAAAAAGAAAATTTTTACTTTAGTATTGTTTCTTATATTCACAAATATCAAAAACTACCAAAACAACAAAATCCTATATTCTCAAACTACCCAAAAATAAAGCATTCTAATAATTATAAACAATTAATGAACTATCATATAAGGAAGTTAAAGGCATTAAATATTATAACAAAGGTTAGTACTGGAGTTTGGGAAGCTGACATTGATAAATTAGACCAAGAAAGGTTTAAAAATTTAGTAAAAACAACACCCCGAGCAAGTAAGACTAGTAAAAAAAAAGCAAATAAAAACGATATAAGAGGACACGGCTTTATAATTTCTTTCAAATTACCAAAAATCAAAGGGTGGAACAAAGAAAACAGGATAAAAAGATATAGATCTCATTATGTTAATGTAGGTACGAATAATTGTGGGGAAAGGATCATAATAAGAAAACACAAAGTCCATATTTACCCTAAATCAATAGTTATATATTCACCAAAAGGGGAAAGTTATTTTTCACATAAAGCAAAGACAAGTAAGGGGTATGCTTTATATGATTTACACCAAATATTAAAAAGTGTTGAAAACTTATTTAATTTATCTTTCAAATTCAAAGAAGGGTATAAATTCAAGGTATCAAGACAACATTACGCACAGATAGACAATGAACTAGCCAACCAATATACAAGAGAAGGCAAAAAATTAATATGCTCCTACAAAGGTAAAGAGTGGCTTATAGTGGATAAATCATACGTTGCAGAGTTAGAAACAACTAATAAGGACACATCAGACATAGACCAGGATGATATTATACAACCTTTCTTCAATTCTTTGAAAAAACATTATGAAAGCACAGGTGAAGCAGTAACGATAGAAAACCTAATGAAACTATTTGTGAGCATGGCCAAATCACAACAGGAAACCAACCAGAACATAGAAAGCCTAAAGAACAAATTAGAAAGTTTTACAAACAATTTCAATTAAAATCAATTTTTAATAATTCTCTTCCTTGATCCATCGGAACAATCCTTAAATAGATCATAGTAATTTTTATATCTGAGTGCCCTAATATTTGAGAAAGAGTCTCTAATCTACCATCACATCTTAACCAATTAACTGCGAAACTATGCCTTAATTGATGAGGACTACCTGAAAAATGATTTTTTATAATGATATATGCTCTTTGTCTGCTAATAGGAAATAATCTATCTGCCTGATTAAGTTTTGCTGTGTATATTTCCAATATATTCTTTAATTCAGGATGTAAAGGAATATTCCTACTATTCCCTTTTTTAGACTTTTGCCATCGTATGGTAACTGTATAATTTTTGAAATCTATATCTCCTTTAGTTATATTAATGGCTTCTGTAACCCTGCAACCAGTCATCCATAAAAACTTAGCTAACATCTTATGCCTCAAATTCTCAATAGAATTTAATACTCTATTTATAAAATCTTTTTCCCAATACTTCGGAAGGTCATTTACATTTCCCTTAGATAATGTTAAACTTTTATTTTCAATTTCAACAATTTCAGATCCTTTATTTATATATGGTTGTATTTCCATCTTCTATATTATTTACAAAATACTTATTTTGTAAACCCTCAAATCTCATCCTTTAATCTCAAAACAAGACCTTTATCAAAATATTTATGTCTTTTATAGATTGTTTTTTCTTTTAATCCCAACTTATTGACTTTTTTCTTAACCCAAATTTCACTTCTGCCTAATTTCCTAGCAATCTGTTTATAAGTCACAAGACCTCTGTTCTCTAAAATATTTTGATTAACTATATTTTTTTTACCATCCATACTTATTTTTTCTAATTTTTTAGATTCTTCTTTATCTAAATCCAAAAAATGCCCTCTGAAATTAGGGGAAGTATGATTATAAGCAAAAGAAGGAACTGTATATTTTTTCATTTTTGCCTTTAAGTAATACATCCTATACAAACTATAAGCCGAAAAATGCCCAAACTTAGTTCTACTATGACAATGAACCAGTAACCTTGGGATGTTTTTATCAAACAAAGGCTTATCTAAAACAGAAAAACTAGGCAATACTAATATTATTAATATCTTAAATGCCCTAAATGTATCAAAAACCCTATTAAGCATTTTATTAAACCCTGTCATAGCCCCCCTTGAATTAAAATCTCCTGCCTCATCATATATAATAACTTTCTCTTGAGAATCATAACATTTAACTAAGTTCTCCTGAAAATGTTCTCCTCCCATAGAATACTGGCGAGTATAGTTTAAGGGTTTCCTCTGGTAATACTCAGCCAACTCAACAGCAAGTGTAGTCTTTCCTTCCCCCACACCCCCATCAATTATTAACATAGAGGCTTTTTTACTATGTATTCTTTTCTTTAAAGAAATCATAGCCTGATCTAAAGGACTGCTAAATCTAAGTCCATTTTTATAAGTCACAATCCCAACTCCTTATTTTCTGATTCTGGATTAGTAGTATCATATTCTTTTTTAGTGTCTATTAAAGTAAGTTTAATCTCATCCAAAACCTTATTAATATCCATCCACATATTAATAGCCTTTTCAAAATTCAAATGTTTTACATTCAAAGCCAAATTTTTATAATCTAAAAACCTATCTTTATCCAATCTTCTTTCCAGAACGCCTTGCAACTCCCAAAACAAAGACACCAACCTTGAAATAAAAATATAATTTTTTCCCTTTGATCCTAAAGAAGCATACTCGTTGCATTTTTCCAAAGCCTCTATCACATAAGCCCTCCTTTCTAGTATCTGAATCTTATTTATATCTACTGAAGGGGTTGCTACTGTTGTTTCATTGTTATAGTTTACCATTTTATTATGTATATATATATTGTTATTTATGTATATATTGGTATATATCAAACAAATGTCCTTTATTCAATATATACCCACTTATACCTTTTATTATATGTATTGCTTGTTTTGATTGATATATTCTTATTTTTTCTTACTTTAATTAAACTTTTCCTCATTGTGTCTTCTCTTATTATGTGGCCAAGGTTTTCTAACGCCTTTTTTATCTGTTTGGGTGCCAAAAAATCTTCTCTTATCTTACTTTCTTGTTTTAAAATATTAATTATTTCTCTCTGTCCCAACCTGCTAACCTCAAAAGCAAATCTTTATCTTTCATTAATTTAAATTTGCCTTTATAACCAAACTTTCTAAAATAAAACCATAGTGCAATAGTCATAAAATATTTACTCTCAATAAAAGACATTAAAACAGCAGGGATCATAAAATAATAAGTCCAATGCCAAGTAAACCCATTTATAGCAAATAAAGGAAGACCAACAATATAATAAAAAAGGTAAGATTTAAAAAAAATATGTTCTAAATACACAAAAAGATAAGGATTGTCATTTCCAACCTTCTTAACAAAACCCTTAAAAGGATTCTTCATAATGTTGGGGTTTTCTAATTTTTTTTTTAGAGAACTAACAGCTAAATTAATAGAATCCTTATTTTCTATATTTAAAGCAAAAATTGCCATTTTAAATATTATTGGCTACTACAGAAGCCCCTCCCTCAGTTGTAAGCATTAAATAAAGGATTAATATAACACCTATAGCAGAAATTATAATCCCTATAAGTTTAATTATTTCTTTTGGATCATTTACATTATGGTATGGCAACATCAAAGATCTATTTAACATATCATCATAAATCGTAGAGTCATAACCCGTCAAACCAGAAAAATCCTTTTTTATTAATATATCTTTAGTTATATCCACTTCTATGTAATTAGTCCCCAATTCCCTGCCAACATAAGAGGAATCAACATTTGCCAATGTATGGACTTCTTTTTGTCTGTCTTTAACTTTTAGTCTTTTTTTAGTATCAACAACACCAGCCCTGTAAAATGTGTCTGTAACATCAAAACATTTAACCAGTATTTTCTTCCCCCTACTAACCTTTACTTTCAAATACTGTGTTAAAAACCCTTTTGTAACAAAATTAAACAAAGCATATCCCAAACCAATAACTACAATATAACTCCCAACTAACCATAATGATGTTGTTATTCCTGACATTAATATCCTCCTCCATTTTTTGGGTTTTTATTAAACAAACCCTGTTTTTTGTCTGATTCTCTAAATTCGTTAAAACTTTCTTTTGTCGATGTTCCAAGTCTTTTTCGTAAAAACCCGCCTTTACTTTGTGACAACTCCAACATAGTTATAACTCTGCTAAGTGCAGTCAAAAAAGATTTACCCCAATTAAGCCTTAAACAATCCCCAGCAAAATCCAACCATTGTGATGCCATGGAATAAGTAGTCCTGTCTAAATTTCCCAACCTCATGTCTCTAGTATAGTATGAAAGCAACCCCCATAATTTCTTTTTATCAGTTTTTAACTGACCATCTTTTGTAGATAAACCAATCTCGTAAAGCCTATTTTGAAGTTCCGAGTTTATATCTTTGCCCCATTTAGAATTTACAGTCATCAACTGTAGATCTAATTGGTTTACAGGAATCTCTCTATCTTCTTTATCCTCTTCATCATAATAATTATCATTTTCAGTCATAAAACTCTACCTCCAAAGAAATATCATCCTTTAAAACTTTTAATTTTTTGATAGTGTTGTCTAAAATTTTTTCTTGCCAAGTGGCCTTAAAATTAGGGTTATTAAATATTTCTTCTTCACTTGTGCCCAATTTTCTAAAAACCCTTCGTAAATTCTGTTTAAACCTTTTTTCCTTTCTCCCTTCTAATTTTTCCATGACCTTTAAGGGGGTTTGACTAACAAAATCAAACTCTTTATTATTATTATTAGCCCACTTTCTAAGAGCCAGTTCGCCTTTTTGAGTCAAACCAACAAATATAAATTTAATCATTTTTCAGCCTCCCTTCTATGTAATTAACTACAAACGCAGACAATATTATAAAAAATATTATTAATTTCCCATATTTCAAATAAACAGGTGGTTTTTCCCCAAAATATTCTCCCTCAGAAATATAATACTTATCACAATTTACTCCCTCACATTCTATTTTATTCCATTCCCAACAATTACCTTTATATAGGTTTTCTTCACAATATATAAATGGATTAACACATTGTTTGCTCTCACAATCAACTGAAATATAAGGTTCATATCCATATAAATAAACACCAATCAATAAATAAAGTAGAATAAGCCCCATAGCAACCCTAAAGATAGTTTTATTTATGTAAAACTTTTTAGAGAGATTCAGTTTATCTTGAAGCTCTTTGAGTTTATTCTTTTTCATCCTTTACCTCGATTTTTCCTTGATGATATAAAATTTCTTTCTTAAGTTCTGCAACAACTTGAGAAGGTGTTAGATTGTTAGCCTCTAAAAGATTAATGGTATCCATCAAAGAATTAACATAAACACCCACATAGATATTTTTACCTTCTTTAACATCCTTCTTAATCTCTTCTTCTGTTTTTTGATATATGTATCCTGTCTCCATTTTTATGATCCTCCACAAAATCTTTGATTAATTCAACCACAGTGCCATTTTTTGTTCGAGTATCTGGGACAATAGAACTAAAATTTTTCCAGAGTTCTTGATCAATATGTAACACCATAGGTCTAATTTTCATATTATACATTAATAATACAACTATTATATAAACCTTTCTATAAACCCTTAACCACAACATTTATAAACATAAACATTTATATATAAAACCACCATAAATATAATTATGGCATCGCTAGTAGGAGGCATCATAGGCCTAACAATAACAGTCATTCTGGTAACTACTGTCTTGATTCCAACAATCATAGACACTAATACCAGTGGGTGGGATTCTAAAACAGTAGTCCTGTTTGGTATCACATCTTTGGTTGCTGTTGCAGGTCTGGTGTATGCAATAGGAAACTTCTTTGGTTTCATGTAAACCAGAGGAGAAGGTGGGCTTTCCCCCACCATTTTTTTATGAGGCAAAAATGATAATAGAAATATTCTTACTTTTCACAGCATTGGCTTTTATTCTAACAATCACAGGTTATTATGTAGGAGAGGATGTTATGATTTTGATGGGGTTTTTTATATTTGGATTAATGGCTATACCCTTACTAGGGGGAGATTTAGAGTTTAGATCGGGGGCAACAATTATAGAGAATACATCAGAAAACACCCACACAATAGATTATGATTATGAAACTTATGGCAACACAGTATGGTATGGGATATTCTTTATATTGTTGTCTGCCATGGGGGGGTTTTTATGGGTTAATCAAGGATGGGGTATAAGAAAAAATGAAGATGATTAGCCCTTTCCTATTTATCCTTTTAGTTTTACTATCGGGGTGTCATGACGACCATTATATTATAGATTCTTCGGAAGAAGAAGCAGGGGTTTTTGGTTATTTGACAACTCCTGAAAATACAACTATTACATCAACTGAGGGCTACACTTATATAAGAGGAAATTTTAATAATTCCCCTATAATCAATTTTTACTTTAATGAATCTATTCCTGCATTAGTTTACAATATTTCAGAAAGTAGATATTATGAGATTAATTGGGATTGTCAAGTTTCCTCAAGCAAGTCGTCAAACACAATAAAGATAGCAATTAATCTAAGTGGAGATATATATCCTTCAGGAGGTATGCAAAACTTCGCAAAATACGCCGATGAACAAACTCATAATTCTGGTCAGACAGTTGTAAAAATAAACAAAGGAGACACAATTCAACTAGTCACACAGGCTTCAAGAACAGGGACATTAAGGTTTCAGGAGTTTACAACATCAATAAACAAATTTTATAATACAGACAAAGGAGTTTCATAATGGTCGATCCTTCAAAATTTAAAAAAGGAACTGTAGCTAGAGAACTTGCTGAGTATGAGGCTAAGAAAGAAAAATACTCGGTTTTAATTAAAGAAGAAAAAAAGGAAGAAAAAAGCGAGAAAGATTATACTTCTAGAAGTTCAAGCAGAAGCTCAAACTCTAAAAGTTCAAGTAATGGTTCATCAAAACTAAAAAAAGCTGAAAAAAGATTAAGTTCTTTTAAGAAAGGAACTACTGCTTATGAATTACAAGCAAGAAGAGTAGCAAAACTAAAAGGACAATCCTATGAAAAGTATTATGGAAGAACAAAAACAGACAGACTAATAGCCGAGAATCTTGCAAAGAGAGCACAAAGAGAAGTCCAAGCAGGGGAAGAAGAAAAAGCCCAAAAAACAATACAACGACTAAAAAAGATGGGCTATGACTTTACCCCTTATGAAAAAGATTTTGCTTTAAAATTGAGAGAAGCAGAAGCAAGAAGAAAAACTGAGTTGGCTAAAAAGTTTCCATCCGCATTTGATGAAGAAACTACAAAAGCACCATATATTCCTCAATTTTCAAAAGAAGCAAGAAAATATGATATAGGCAAACAACCTTTAGCATTAACTGGGGCTCTTGCGTTTGTGCAAGAATATCCCATAACAAAAAAAGAGATGACTGCCAAAGAAAAAAGAGAGGCTAAATCAAGAATAGATGTTTATGAAAAAAAATCAGAACCTTCAACCACATCAAAGGTATTTAGCAAGGTTTTCTCTGGGTTAAAAGAAGAATCTAGGGAAAGATATAAAAAATTAGAAAAGAAATATGGGGACAAAGACATATTTATACCTTATTCAGAAAGAAGGGGGAGTGAATTTTTAAAACCAAGTGCTAAACTTACTAGGGCTGAAAGACAACAATTAGACAAAATAAGAGCTATATCAAAAGGTAAAAGTTTTGAGGAATATTACTCAGGCTCACTATATGGGACATCAGAAATAGCAAAAAGAGCGCCATTATTTTTAGGGGGGGCAGTATACGGAACAGCTTCAAGAACAATCAAAAGTATATCTCCTTTTTTAAAGACAACATTGACAACAGCAGAGGGTTCATTTTTGGCTTATTTCGGGCTAAAAAAAACTCAAGAAATAGCATCGCAACCTACTCAAACAAAAAAAGGAAGATTGATTGCAGAAACAGCTTTAGACCTCACAGCATTTGGGGCAGGAGCAAGAGTGGGGGAATTTACAGCAAGAACTACAACCGCACCAACAATAAAAGCAAAAATAAGAAGTGCAAGGCTATCTAAAAAACTAAAAGGACAATTAGCAACAAAAGAAAACATCCCCCCTTCTATTAGGGACACGGGGGTTTCAACAGAAATAAGAGCAAGACCTATAACCTCCATAAGACAAGAAGCAAGATTAACAAGCGGGAAAAGGGGGAGTTCTTACCAAGAGATACTAAAGATTTCAAAAGGTAAGCCAGAAACAATTAGTCCCAAAGACATACCTAAATCCAATATACTTAAGATATATGGGAAGGAAACAAAACAGTTTTCAATAGGTAGAAGAGCAGATATAAAAACAAAGGCAAAAAGAGCAGTATTAGATCCAAAGGAATTAACTAGACAAACAGCAACAACAGGACAAAGAACAGGAAAATTTAAAAAATATGTATATGCAGATAGGTTTTTAGGGAACATAAGGGAAGGGACAAAAATAAAAATATTTAATTCAGGGGCTCAAATCACAACAGGAAAAACAAAACCTTCTTTTTTTGTTGCCAAAACTACAGGATTCTCAACAAGAGGGACAAGGATAAAAGCAGAAGGAAGACTTGCAAGGGAAGGGACAATAGAATACCTAGAACTATCTACAAAAACACCAAAGGGAAAAGCCCAACCATACTATAAAAAAATATACGGTCCTGAAAAACCAACTCCGAGAAAACCAAAATATGAATATATTAAACTTACTGGTGAGGAAAAAATAAGTTTACCTGGCAAAGAAATTAAAGAATACCCTGTAAAGTTTTTTAAATCTGATGTTCCTGCAGGAACAGGAAAAAAAGTAAGGATAATAGAATCTGTAAAACTTTCAAAAGAAGCATTTAGGGGGGATTTTGGAACAGATAAACCTTTTGTATTTACATTGAAAGGGGCAAGTGTTGCAGTAAAATACCCTTCTTCAAGAGAAACAGAAATATCGACATTCCAACCCTCAGGAGTAGAACCTAAAAAACAAGAAGTTAGAGGGGTTTTTGGAGGATTGGCAGTTAGGAAAAAAGGATCTAAACCTTTTGAAATTAGAACAACTAAAGATAGGGACTTAGATAAGGGAGAGACAGGGTCTCCTTCTGACACAACCCAAAAATTAGTTTTAGTTCAAAAACAAAAGACAGAACAGGTTTTAAAGACAGAACAAAAACCCAAACAGAAAACTAAGCAAAAGACAGAACAGGTTTTAAAGACAGAACAAAAACCCAAACAAGCCCAGAAAGTAGTGACACTATACGAACAAACACAATTTCAAGATGTTGCTTCTGCCCAAAAAGCAAGACAAGGACAAAGGCAAAAACAAACATATCAAAACATACAAGAAGCAAGACAAGTTTATGATACTTCATTGAAACAAAAATCAAAGTTTGCTCAAAGAACAATTCAAAAACAAAAACAAAAATCAAAGTTTGCCCAAAAAGCAACAACATTATCAAAACAAAGCCAAATGCAACTCCAAAAGCAAAAAACAATTCAAAAACAAAAACAAATACTTAAAACAGACACTATCCAGACACAAATGCAACTCCAAAACTTAGGACAGTTACAAGATCTAACACAGATTCAAGAAACAGGACAGATTCAAGATAAAGAAATAATAAAAAAATCAAAAAATAAGCTCAGGTTTGATAAAAAAGATTTTCTCATCAGATACAGTATAATAAAAAGGAGAAAACCAACTTCAAAAACAAACTTTAAAGGAATAAGGTTTAAGAAAAGCACAGATAAATTAGGGGTGTATGTAAAAAGAAAAGGCAAAGATATTAAGGTAGCTTCTGCAAGTTCATTACAACAAGCTAAAAAAATACTAAGAAAAAGACTATCGGGGACAGCAAGAGCATCAGGATTCATAAAAAAGAAAAAGAAAAAGTTAAAAGTGGATTTAGGAAAAGGTTATAGAAAAGGAAAGAAAGATCCTTATAGAGTCGTAGAGAAAAGAAGCAGAAGGATAAAATCAGCAGGAGAATTAAGAGACATAACCTTTAAAGGAATTTCAAGTAAAAAAAGGAAATGGGGAGGTTTTAAGAATGAATTTTTTTAAAAAACTAAGAGAAAAAAAAGATAAAAGAGAACAAAAAAGGGCTATAAAGTCTGCAAAAAAACTAAAAGCCCTCAAACAAGAAAGAAAAAAACTAGAAGGCAGAAAAAAAATATTTGATATTGAAGCCAAAGAAAAGGCAAGGATAAAAAAGACAAAAAAAGACCTAAAAAAAAGAACCCCGCTCTATAGGTTTGGGGATGAGTTGGTCAATAAGATTAAATCTACGGAGAAAGAAAAAAAGAAACTTAAAAAAGACCTAAAAAAACTCAAGAAGAAAAAATCAAAGTTTGGCTCGTTACCTGGGGGATCATTACCCAGAGAAAATTTTAGATTCATGTAAAATGGATAAAAAAGGCCAATTTCAAATATTTGCACTATTCATACAAGTTATTATAGTCTTGTTTTTCTTAGGTTCTGGTATTGGAGAACAGATTACTTTTTGGACTCAAAGAGTAATAACAGAAGAGAGCATGACTGGACTAACTGCATTTATATTGGCTTACATGAATCTTTGGATTATAATGGGATTAATGATATTGGTTTCAATCGGAGTCTCAAAATTTGGGGGACAAGAAAGTGAAGTTTAAAAAACTAATACTCTTCGGACTTGTATTTTTATTAATGATAGCTTCTGCTTCTGCAACAATATACCAACCTACTAACAATGAAGATGATGTAATCAATCCTTTCAATACGACAGACCTTAATTCTGATGGAACTGATGAATGGTTCTATGCTTATATAAATGGTAGCAGTCCAGGAAACTTAGATTATACTAATGATACTGACTTTTCAATGGGTGATGGTTCTTGTGTATTCAATACAAAA
>Ga0102934_1002904_pt1 | contig 11777 bp, 10 predicted proteins | sample SalPonR2_A_D1_MG_FD_78175 | JGI IMG/M metagenome (GOLD analysis project Ga0102934, IMG submission 78175) | Salt pond soil microbial communities from South San Francisco under conditions of wetland restoration - Salt Pond MetaG R2_A_D1_MG | ecosystem: Environmental > Aquatic > Marine > Intertidal...
AGCGGTATGCCGTCTACCTCCTGTAGCGACCCGGAGCTCCTGGTCTACTACGGGGTGGGCGGGATCGACCGACTGGCTGCGCACCGACGGGTCGTCCTGCAACGGCTGCACTACAGCTCCACCGAGCTCGACGAACTGTCGGGCCGAGGCACGCGTCCGCTGGCCTACCTGGCGCTCAGCGAGGATCGCGGCCCGCGCGCGCCGTGGCACCGTGCGGAACGGAATCCGTGGTGGGGCGGGCAGTACGTCCAGGTGGGCCATCGCGCTTGGCGGGAGCTGACCCTGAAGCATGCCGAGCGATCGCTCGAGCGTGGCTTCGCCGGTCTGTTCCTCGACACGCTGGACACGGTGTCGCTGTTCCCGGAGGACCGGGAGCCGTTGATCGAGCTGGTCGCGTCGCTGCGGACGATCATCGGGGATCGCTACATGATGGCGAACCGAGGCCTCGCGCTCGCGGCCGAGCTTGCGCCCCTGGTCGACGGCTTCCTGTTCGAGGCCTTCTCGACCACCTGGGCCGGAGGCTACAGGGCGCTTCCGCAGCACGAGCTGCTGGCCAACGCGCGCGTGCTTCAGGATCTGCAACGCACGGGGCGCGATCTGTACGCGCTGGACTACGCCACCTCAGCGACGCTGACGCGGTTCGCGCAGGCCCGAGCCGCGACGCACGGGCTGCCCTCGCAAGTGTCCAATCGAGACCTCACCGTGCTGTGCTGACGCACCGACGCTGTGCCGTTTGGAGGGAACCGCAGGCGAACGGCCGTCAGCGGCAGCTCTCGCGATACGCACCCAGGCTCGGAGACTTCCGGATGAAGTCGAGGTTCAAGGCGTTGGTCACCGGGCAGAACTCGCGGGTCGGGTGATCGTACTCGACCCCGAACACCGCCTTGCCGGCCGCCACGAACGGTCGTAGGCGGTCGCATTCGTTCCAGGCGTAACACTCCTCGTTCACCGCGAAGTCGAACCGGTCGACCAAGTCGGGGATCTGCTCGAGATCGTTCTTCAACCCGATGGCCAAGCCGCGCGCGTGGGCCTCGTCCGCGAGGAACAGGTTGTAGTGGAGCTGGTCGTCGTACGTGAGCGGGAACCCCGTGTCGTTCGCGTAGCCGTCGACGTTGTCGGGCTCGACGGCGTCGCAACCCTTCGCTACTGCGAGATCGAGGCGCGCACGCATGACCGGCGCCAACAGGTCCAGGCGCCGAACATCGAGCCACCGCTCGTTCCAACCGTCCATGCGGCGTCCCACCGTTTCGGACGGGAACGCCCCGGCGTCGGCCCGCCACCCCTCGAACGCGCCGGCGTTGAAGTAGCACACCACCTTGCGATTCATGCGGTGCAACTCGTCGATCACGGACCTTGGCGCATCGAACAGATCGATGTCGAAGACCTCGGCATCGACGGTCGTATCGATGGTTCCCGTGAGCTGCCACTGCCAGCTCGTCCCCGGCTCCGGACGCCAGATCGACTCGCTGCTGGTGCGGCGCGGCTCCGGAAAAGGCGCTTCCGAGTCAAGGTCGGACTCGGCGGCCTGCGACGCGCAACCGCCTGCCGTCGCAACGAGGATCAGCATCAGAAGCTTCCTCTTCAAGTTCCATCTCTGGTGTCCAGGACGACGCTTCTCATGCTCGATGCGAGCGACCATGCCTCTCTCCTTCGTCGGACGACCGAGCGCGAACCTCGACCGGTCGGCGCGGCACCGATCAGAACGCCGCGTCCCGAAACGAGCGACACCGCGCGCTCCAGCGAGGCCCGGCACCCCATGCTCGTCCGTGGCTTTCTCGGGTTCTCGCGACCTTCGCTGTAGAATCTTCGTGCCGCCGGTGAGAAGCGTGAAGTCAGCGGCCGTTTCGAGCTCGGTGCGATATCTCCGCCAACGCCTCGGACACCTACGTCGACGCGCCCCGCATGCGGACAGGCGGGACGCGTCGCGTCGGGGTGCGCGGTCGCATCAGTAGGACGTACCGGCCATCCCTTCGGTGCCCACGGCGTGCCCCTCGGGGCTCACGAGGTACCACACCCCGCCGAAGCTCTCGACCTCGTGGCCCTGGACCTGTCCGGGCTCCTCGTCGCGAACGAAGGTGAAGAGCGGCCAGCCGTTGTACACGACGTGCGTCCGCCCGTCGAACACGGCGGTGCCGAGCAGCTCGACGTCGACGCCCTCGCCTGCGGTGAGCTCGCCTTCGGTCGTGAAGGCGGGCCAGGCGCCCAGGCAGTCTCCTGTGCACGAGACGGCCGCGTCGCGCACGTCGGCGGTCATGCGCTCGGGGCCCTGCCCGTGCGTCGCGGGGTCGGCGAACAGGTACAGCGTGCGCCCCTCGCCGTCCGCGAGGTAGCTGCCGTAGGTGTCGTTCTCCATCACCTGGACGGTCGCGCCGCCCATCTCCTGAGCGAACCCGATTCCGGCGAGGAGCGACATCGCCAGAGCCGACAGGATCAGCATGATCGTGCGTTTCATGAGCTCCTCCGTTCCTGAAAGGGTCGGAGAGACGCCTCGTCGACGCCTCGCCATCACCGTAGGGACCGTTCCAGGTGCTCCATGTCGGCGAGACATCATGCCCGCCTCGCCTCAGGCGTCGGGCACCGATGCGCCGTGGACGCCTTGCACGCGGTTCTTGCCCAGGCGCTTGGCGCGGTAGAGGTGTCGATCCGCCCGCTCCAGCAGCTCCAGGACGGTCATCGGCGGCGCGTACGTGGCGACGCCGAAGCTTGCCGTGATCGCGACGGCGCCCGGGTAGCCGTACCGCTGAACCGCCTCCCGGACGCGCTCGGCCAAGCGCAACGCCTGCTCGTGGTCGGCGTCCGGCGCAAGGATGAGGAACTCCTCGCCGCCCCAGCGACCCATCACGTCGCCTGCCCGCAGCAGCGGTCGCACGCTGCGCCCGACCTGCTCCAGGATCCGGTCCGCGACGTGGTGGCCGTGGAGGTCGTTGATGCGCTTGAAGTCGTCGATGTCGAAGAACACGACCGATAGCGGCATGTCGTGTCGCGTCGCCAACGACGTGTAGCGGTGCAGGCTCTCCTCGAGCCCGCGGCGGTTCGGAAGCCGCGTGAGGGCGTCGCGGTACGCCATCTCGCGCATCCTCTCCGTCTCGATCAGGGCCCGCGCGTGATCGTCCTTGCTGCGCGCCAGAGCGTAGAGCATGAGCATCGTCACCGCCAACGCCCCTTCGTACGCCATCAGCTCCGCGATCGCGCCTTCGCTGTCGGCCTCCCACGAGCCGGCGACGAGCCAGGCGACCGTGATCCCGACGGCGACGGCCAGCTGGGCCGCCGACAGGGTCAGCGCCGTTCGCGTGGCGAACAGCAGGTGCGCCAGGACCACGAGCACGATGAAGATCATCGCCACGCCGGGCGTGAGCCGCTGCGCGGCCGGGATCGAGACGCCAGGCCAGAAGAAGCGCGAGGCGACCAGGCCCAGCCAGAAGATCACGATGACCGCGTACGAAACCTCCATCACGGTCCGGGTCGGGATCCGCCTCCGCATCAGGGCCCAGAACGCCCAGCCCAGCTGGAGCACGAGGGCCGGATACCCGTACGTGGCGTACGGCGTGGCGCCCGTGAACCGTCCGAGCGCCAGGAGCGTCGGGACGGCCAGGGCGATCACGGCGAGCAGGAGAGGTCGGTGTCGATCCAGGTTCATGGCCACCTGCACGGAGCGCGGCTGCCGGGAGCAGCGGTTCGCCCGGTGCAACGCGATTGTCGCACCGCCCCCCTCACGGTGCTGTCATTCCCTCCGACGCCGTTCGGGGGCGTCAGTGCGGCAGGCGCGTCTCCAGCAGGCCGTAGCAGAGCGTCCCGAGCCACGCCGAGGCGAACACGACCGTGAACGGCCACAGGCCCGCGCCGACCAGCGCCGCGATCGGCCCGGGGCAGGCGCCGGTCAGCGCCCAGCCGACGCCGAACAGGAGGCCACCGCCGGCGTAGCGTCGCCAGCCGCCGGGCATCGGCTCGGTGACGATGGGCCGCCCGTCCACGGATCGGGCCCCGAACCTGCGTAGCGCCCAGACGGCGATCGCGGCGACCAGCACCGCCGTCCCGATGACCCCGTACATATGGAACGAATCGAACCGGAACATCTCCTGGATGCGGTACCAGGAAACGACCTCGCCCTTCATCAGCACGAATCCGAAGTAGACCCCGATCGCCAGAAAGCGAGCGTCGGTCGGAATCGCCACGGCGGGCCTCACGGTCCGCCCAGCAGCGCCGGCCACAGGAGGTGCGTGGCCGCCAGCCCGCCGGCGAAGAACCCCGCGACCGCGATCGCCGAGGCGGGCTGAAGCTCGGCCAGCCCCATGATGGCGTGGCCCGAGGTGCAGCCTTTCGCCCAGCGCGCGCCGAATCCGACCAGGAACCCGCCCACGACGACGGCCACGAAACCGGCCGGCGTGCCCAGGCCCTCCCACGAGAAGATCGACGCGGGCACGAAGCCGCCGTCCACGCTCACGCCCAACGCCTCCAGCGCGCGGGCGGTGGCCTCGGCGACGCGGAGAGGCTCCGGGTCGCCCAGGACGACCCCGCCCAGGAGGCCGCCGATCGCGATCCCCGCCACGAGGAGCAGGTTCCAGCCGCCCTGACGGCGCCCGTCGTAGCGGAAGTAGCTCGCGGGGACGTTCGCGATGGCGCAGAGGTGCCGGTAGGAGGACGAGAGTCCGAAGCGTCGGCCGCCGAACACGAGCAGGATCGGGACGACGAGGCCGATGGCGGGCCCGGCGACGAACCACGGCCACGGACCGCGGAGGAGGTCGAGGAGATCCATGATCAGATGGTTTACCAACTCGGTCAACAATGCGTCAAGCGGGGATGCCCCTGCGCGGGCCGTCGCTCCCCGTCGCGACGTGGCGCGACGCGCCGGTCAGCGCCACGGGAAGCCCATCCCCTTCCAGCCGGTCCGCATCGAGCGCAGCAGGTCGCGCGTGCGCCAGGCGTCCGCCTCCGGCACCCGGCGAAGCCACGCCCACGCCAGCATCCGCAGCACGCCCGAGACCGCGAACAGCCAGTGGTACGCCGTCCACGTCCCCCCGAACGCGGGCGCCTCGAACCGCCTCAGCGCCACGAGCAACGGTCCCGAGAGCACGCCGCCCAGGAAGCCGGCGACGCCGGTCCCAAGGCTGTACATGGCGATGAACACGACCCGGTTCGTCCGCGGCGCGGACACGAGCGCGAGGTTGAAGATCGCCGGCCCGATCGCGCCCCACGCCACCGCGTCGAAGACGGCCGACAGCCAGATCCACTCCACGCGGCCGGTGAACCCCGCGACGATCCAGGCGCCGGGCAGGAGCAGCCCGGTCAGGAAGGTCCCGATCGCCAGGACGCTCTTGTTTCCCGAGCGGTCCGCGATCCGGCCCCACGCGACCGTCGTCCCCAGCGCGGTGATGGCGGCGACCGACGACCAGACGGCGACCTGGGTGAAGCTGAGCCCAAGCTCGCCCAGGAAGTACGGAACGACGAACGGCGCGGCCAGCATCACGACGAACTGCCAGTAGAGCGCGAAGACCAGAAAGCGCCGGAACCCTGGATCCCGCCAAGGAAGCGTGACCAGGTCGCGCCAGCGGACGCGCTCGCGTGCGGTGGGCGGATCGAGCTGGACGAGGTAGATCCCCACCCCGATCAGCGCGATCGCGACGGAAGCGACCAGCACGGCCTGGAACGAGAACGGAGCGCCCACCCGGTCCAGGAACGTCCCGGCCGCGAGGTTGGCGATCATGGCGACGACGCCCACGATCCCCGCGCGGAGCCCGAAGTAGCGGCCCCGCTCGCGCTCCGGCACGACGTCGCCCATCCAGGCGGTCCACAACGTGCCGTTCGCGGCCAGGAAGACGCTGCTCACCAACACCAGCACGATCAACGCCGGTGGCCGCCAGGCGTCCGGCATGGGCGTGAGCGGCAACGACGCCGCCAGCAGCCAGGTCGTGCGCGACGCCAACGCCATCGCCACCGTCAACGCCTTGCGGCGCCCCAGCACCGCGGCCAGGAACGCAACGCCCGGACTGGCGACCTGCGCCAGGAGCGGCACCGAGCCGACCAGCGCGATCTCGGCCGGCGACGCGCCGAGGTGCAGCATGAAGCCGATCAGGACGCTCCCCGACGTCCAGTTGAGGAACACCTGCGTCAGCGACCCCTCGACGACGGAGAGGCGCATGGTGCGACGCACCTGACGGCCGACGCTCGGCTCGAGGTCGCTCAGCCGCGCCGCGGCGCCCGGGGGCGGCGGTGGCTCGGAGACGTGGGCTGGCGACGGTTCGTGCGTCATGCAGCGCGAAGTCTACGTCATACGAACGCTGGCCGGGCGCGCAGACGAGCGATACGGGTCGCGCCTAGCGCCGGTCCAGGGCGGGCAGCGACGCCGCGACGTGCGGCGTGATGGCGCGCGCCCGGTCCACGTCGACGACGCCGTTCGTGACGAACAGGCAGGTCGCGCCCGCCGCGATCGCCGCCCGTGCGCCCGCCTCGCTGTCCTCGACGACGAGGCAACGATCGGCGGCGACGCCGAGGCGCTGGGCGGCCAGCAGGTACCCGTCCGGCTCCGGCTTGCCGCGAGCGACGTCCTCGACGGAGATCCGCACGGGCAGGTGCGCCGCCCAGGCGTGCGGCTCCAGCGAGGCGCGGATCATCGCGTGCGGCGAGTTCGACACGACCGCCCGCGGCACGCTCGCGGCCGCCGTCGCTTCGACCCAGGCCGCGGCGTTGGGCATGGCGCGGGCGCGACCGAGCGCCACGACGAGGTCCTCCACGACGCGCTCCCAGAACGCCTGGGCGTCGCCGCCGAGGCCGTAGCGTGTCTGCAGGATCGTCGTCGTCGTCGCGCGATCCGATCCGTGCAGCGAGGCGTGCGCGTCTTCGGGGAGGTCGCCGCCGAACTCGGGCATGACGGCGCGGAGCACCTCGAACCAGATCGGCTCGCTGTCGACAAGGGTGCCGTCCATGTCGAACAGCACGGCAGCGTACGCGCGGGGATCCAGCGTCATCGTGTCGGGCCTCCTCCTCGGGCGCTCGGGGCGCCCGGCTCGCCATCGTCGCTGCCGATTCGAGCCCCCGTCACGTCGAGCAGGAATCGCCGCACCGCCTCCGGATCGGACAGGTCGCCGTAGAGCACCTCGGCCGCCTGATCGTCACGCACCGCGACGAGGGCGGGGGTGGCGAACACCCGGAAACGGATCGCGACGAGCGGATCGCGAAGGACGTCGATCACCTGCGCGATCGTGACCGGAAGGCCGGCGTCGCGAATCGCTTCCTGGAGGTGGCTCCGGGCGCGGTTGGAGCGGGGGGCGTCGCCGGTGACGAGGAGGGCCAGCGGGCCGCTCTCGTCCGGGGCCACGGGGGGCGGGTCGGTGCGGCGGGCGTCGCGCATCAGTCGTTCCTCCGGACGTCGTCGCTGGACGGGTCGGGCGTCGATTCACGTCGCGTGCCGCCCGATCGCGCGCCCGGCTCGCGGCGTGCCACGATCCCGGCTTCGTGCTCCGCTTCCGCCTCGTCTTCGAGGCGATCGGCGCGGCGCTCGGCATCGAGGCTGCTTCGTAGCCGTTCCGCTTCGCGGGCCGCTTCCTGTCGGTGCGTCTCGGTCGCGGCCAGGCGATCCTCGAGGTCCCGCCGGCGCCGCGCGCGATCACGGTCGGCCTCGACCCGCTGGGCACGGGCCCGGTCCTCGGCTTGGACCCGGGCGGTGCCCATCAGGACGTCGCTGCCGTAACGGTAGACGCTGGCCAGCTCGATGCCCTCGTTCCCCAGGAGCAGCTCGCGGACCTGGTTCGAGTGCGCCGTGCCTCGCGACTTGACGATCGACAGGGCCCGGTTCCGCTCGCCGCCCAGGACGCGATAGTCCAGCGTGATCCAGGTGTCCGCGATCGTGCTGGTGTGGCTGAGCGTGGCCTCGCTGCTGGGCTCGTCGTTGTTCGTGAGCGACGTCATGAGCGTGGTGATGTTCCGTGAGCGCGTCAGGGACAGGACGTACTCGATCGCGAGGTAGGCGTCGTCGGCGTGACTGGCCTTCTGCAGCGCCGAGACCGGGTCGATCACCAGCAGGGCCGGCTTCACCTCGTCCAGGAGCTGCTGTATCCGGATCACGTGCTGCTCGGCCGAGGACTCCCAGGCGGCCCTGAACCGGACGGCGACGCGTCCGCGCTCGATGTGGGGCGCGAGGTCGATCCCGACGGAGGCGACGTTGCGGACGATGTTGGAGGGGGGCTCGTCGAAGCTCAGGAACAGCGCGGTCTCGTCCCTCTCCGCGGCGGCCAGCGCGAACGAGGCCGCCAGCGTGGACTTCGACGTCCCGGGCGCCCCGGAGATGAGCAGCGTCGATCCGCGGAAGATGCCTCCGCCGAGAATCGCGTCCAAGTGGGGGATGCCGCTTCCGACACGCTCCACGCTGGCCACCTCGGGTGGGAACGTGGCGGTGAGCGGGAGGTGGACGCCGCCTTCGTCGACGATCATCGGGATGTCGTCGGTCGCGTGGGGCGAGCCTCGGTACTTGACGATGCGTAGGTGTCGCGCCAAACGCCGGCCACTGGACGTCGTGGACAGCGTGATCGACGTCGACAGCAGGAACTCGATCGCGTCGAGGTAGGCGCGACCCGACGTTCCCGTCTCGGTCCGCTTGCAGGTGAGCAGCGTCGCGAACCCCCGCTCCCGGCTCCACTCGTCGATGCGGCGGATCTCGGTGATCGCGGTCGCTTCGTCCGGCTGCAATGCCAGCAGCTGGTCGATTCCGTCGAGGACGATCCAGGCGGGGGCGCTCTCGGCGGCGAGGGCGTCCAGGACGGCAAGCAGCCCTTCGACGTCGAACGCGCCCGCGACGTGATCCGACAGCTGCGGTCGTCCGTCCACCAGCCGCACCCGATCCCCCATCGCCAGAGCGTCGCCCCACGGGAACGATCTGGTGTTGCGACGGAGCTGCTCGGGAGGCTCCTCGAACGACACGACGATGGACGAGCGTCCCTGCCGCGCCGCCAACGCCGCGACTTGGAGGGCCAGCACGGTCTTGCCGGAGCCCGCCCGGCCGCTCAGGAGGGTCGTGCCGATCCGCGGCAGGCCGCCACGCGTGGCGGTGTCCAAGCCGGGCAAGCCTGTCGGTGTCTTCTCGATGCCGAGACGCGTCGTCACGGGGCGTGCTCCTTTCCTGGGGGTCGTGGTGGTCGTCACTCCGCCGCCAACGGAAGCGGTACGCGCTTCTCGAGGAGCCATACGAAGTCCTCCTCGCTCAGCGGCACGCTGTAATGGTAGCCCTGGCCCAGCGAGCAGCCCAGCGCCAGAAGGGCGTCGCGTTGCTCGGGTAGCTCGATCCCCTCGGCGATCACGGTGGCGCCGGTGGACGATCCGATCGTGAGCACGGACGCGACGATGTCACGGCTGTACGGATCGTGGGGCAGGCCTTGCACGAACGTGCGATCGATCTTGATGTCGTCGAACGGGTAGTTCTTCAGGTACGCCAGCGAGGAGTAGCCGGTTCCGAAGTCGTCCAGCGAGAGCTTGACGCCCAGCGCGTGCAGGGCGTCCAGGCAGTCGCGGAGACGGGCGCTCTCGTCGACGAAGACGCTCTCGGTGATCTCGAGCGTGAGGCTGCTCGCAGGAACGCGGTAGCGCGTCAGGATCTCTTCGACGTCCGCCACGAAGTCGCGGTCGGACAGCTGCTCTACGCTGACGTTCACCGAGATCTCGACGATGTCCAGACCGTCGTCCTGCCAGGCGCGGAGCGTCCGGCAGGCGCGATCGAGGACCCAGCGCCCGATCGGCACGATCAGGCGGCTCGTCTCCGCGACGGGGATGAACGCTCCTGGCGAGAGGAGTCCCCGCTTCGGGTGGTTCCAGCGGATGAGGGCCTCGCCCGCGACGAGGCGACCGCTGGCCAGCTCGACCTTGGGCTGGAAGTGGAGCTCGAACTCGTCGTTCTTCAGCGCTTCGCGCAGCTCGTACGCGAGCTGCACCCGCCCGCGTGCCGCCCGGTCCAGATCGGCCGTGAACGCCTGACCGTTCGTGGCGGACCCGAAGCGGCTGGCGTTCAGGGCCACCTCCGCTTCTCGCAGGAGCCCATCGACCGGCCGTGGCTCCGGTCCGAGGAGGGTGTACCCGTAGTGTGCGGCGACGTCGAGCTCGAACCCCTCGATGAAGAACGGCTCGGCGAACGCGCCGTCGCGGCTTCCGAACAGCTGGGCGCTCAGCGACGTCTCGGACTCGTGATCGGGGAGGAAGACGGCGAAGGCGTCCCCGCCGGTCCGCGCGACCAGGCCGCCCCTGCCCGCGACGGCGGCGAGGCGGTCGCCGACGGCGGCGAGCAGGGCATCGCCGATCGGGAAGCCTTGCGCTTCGTTCACGCCGCGCAGCTCGACGAGGTCCAGGGTGACGAGGGCGGCCCGTTCCGGCCAGGGGCGCTGCTCGAGGTAGGCGGCCAGGTTCCGGGTCAGGCCGTCGCGCGACAGGTAGCCCGTGAGCGGATCCTCGTACGCGATCCGCTCCAGGGCCGACTCGGCCTGCTTCCGTTCGGTGATGTCGACGTGCATGACGACCGCGCCTGTGGGCCCGCCACCGGAGCGAAGCGGCGTGGCCGCCAGACGGAACCAGCGCTCCTCGCTGGGCGAATGGCACGGGTACTCGTGCACGAACGACGTTCGCTGGCCAGCGAGGATGGCGCGCAGCCCGGCCGCCACGTGGGCGCCCGAAGCGGCGTCCTCGCCCGCGGCGTCGTCGCAGGCCGCCAGGTAGTCTGTCCCGACGTGATCCTCGTCCGCGTCGTTGTCGCGTGCGAACGCCCGCCAGCGGTCGTTCACGCTGGTGATCACGCCGAGCGTGTCGAGGACCGCGATGTTCGCGGGCAGCGAGTCGATGAGCGCCTTGCGCGTCGCGAGCTCGCTCGCGAGCTCGCTCTCCTGCCGCCGCAGCCGCTCCATCATGTCCCGGCGCCCGGTCACGTCTCGGAGGCCGACGGCGAGACCCTCCTCGGTCGGGTCCGCCCAGATCTCCAGCCATCGGGCGCTGGTCGCATCGAACGCTTCGAAGCGGACCGAGACGCCGTCGCGCATGGCGCGGCCGATCTCGCTGCCGGTACGGGTCCCCATCACCCCCGGCAGAACGTCGTCCAGGCGCTTGCCTGCGACCGGCATGTCGCGCCCCGGTCCGGCCATGCGGATCGCTGCGGTGTTGGCGAACGTGATCGTCCAGTCGGCGTCGATCGTGACGAAACCGTCCGTGAGGCGCTCCAGGGTGGTTCGAAGGCGCTGGTCGAGGCGCTGCGCCCGGAGCTCGACGCGCTTGCGCTCGTCGATGTCCTGGAACGCGCCCTGCACGCCCGTGATCCGGCCCCAGGCGTCACGGACCGCCTCGCCGGCGGTTCGGACCCAGATCCGTCGCCCGGTCGCGGTGACGATCTGCAGCTCCTGGTCGTACGGCACGCCCTCGTGCAGGGTCCGCTCGAACAGGGCGCGGAGCAGGCCGCGATGCTCGGGCGCATAGTGGTGGATCCCCTCGTCCGCCGTGAGCTGCGTGCCGGGCGGCATCTCGTGGATCTCGCAGACCCGGTCGGACCAGACCATCCTGCGCGTCTTGGCGTCGACGTACCATCCACCGAAGCGCGCGATGCGGCCAGCGATCTCCATCACCCGGCGCTGCTCGTCGAGCGCCAGCTGCGCCTCGACACGGTCCGACACGTCTTGAACGACGCCCGAGACGTACATAGGGCGGCCGTGCTCGTCACGTCCGAGATCCCCACCGAGGTGGACGTGCCGAACGTCGCCTCCAGGAGTCCGCAGCCGAACCGTGTCGTACGCCGGCCCTTCCCCGCCCTCGACGGTGGC
>Ga0102934_1002905_pt1 | contig 11775 bp, 10 predicted proteins | sample SalPonR2_A_D1_MG_FD_78175 | JGI IMG/M metagenome (GOLD analysis project Ga0102934, IMG submission 78175) | Salt pond soil microbial communities from South San Francisco under conditions of wetland restoration - Salt Pond MetaG R2_A_D1_MG | ecosystem: Environmental > Aquatic > Marine > Intertidal...
CTTACAGGTACGGTCCAGCCGGATCTGTTCAGCGCTGAAGACTATTCCCTCTTCTATGCCGACATCGAAATGCCCGCCGGTACCCCGCGGGAGAAAACCGACCAGGTAGTCTCCCAGTTTGAAGATCGTCTATTACCCCTGATAGGCGAGGGAGAGGTAGTTGCTGTCAATAGTACCATCGGTTTTGCCGAAGGGGGCACCGGCAACACCAGCAAAAGCAATGTAGCCGAAATTATTGTCGATCTAAAAGAGCGGGACCGCGGCCGCAGCCGCTCTATTACCGCCATCATTCAGGAGGTGGAAAAGCTGTGTGCCGATATCCCGGGTCCGGAGAGGGTTAGGTACCGGAAGGCAGCTACAGGACCGCCCACCGATCCGCCGGTATCCTTCAGGCTGCAGGGTGACAATTATGACCGACTGATAGATATCTCCCAGGCGGTCCAGCAAAAATTAAGTGAATATCCGGAACTGTATAACATCCGAGATAATATGGAGGCCGGAACACCGGAACTCAGAATACGCGTAAATCCGGCCCAGGCGGCCCGATACGGACTCAGTACCGCAACGGTAGGACGCTATATCCGCAGTTCCATCGAGGGCGTAACCGCCACCACCATCTTCAAAGAAAACGAAGAGATAGATGTGCTGGTAAAATACAGTGCCGGCACAATAGATTCGGTCTATCAGCTCCAGCAGCTCAAAATTCCCTCGCCCAGCGGAAACCTGATTCCCTTTAACTCGGTGTGTGAAGTCGAAGAGAGTTCAGGCTTTGCTTCAATAAAGCGCATCAACGGAAAGCGCGAAGTCACAATTTCCGCCGAAGCATATAACGAGGAACGAGTCCGGCAGATAAATTCCGACCTAAAAGAATTCTACACTCAGAGTTTTGCCCAGGCAAATCCACGCATAGATTTTATAGTCGGCGGCGAATTTGCCGAGTTTAACAACCTGCTTATTCAAATTTTAAGGATCTTTTTAATTGGAGTCTTTCTCATTTACATCATTTTAGGCACTCAATTCAGGTCTTATTTTCAACCATTCCTGATTCTCTTTTCAGTTCCCTTTGCCTTTGCCGGGGTTATCCTCTATTTGGTCCTCTCGGGAACCCCCTTTTCTACCACCGTTCTGTATGCCGCCGTCGCTCTGGCCGGTATCGCCGTCAACGACTCGATTGTACTGATCAGCTTTATCAATAGCCTGCGGGAGGAAAATTACAGCACCTTCGATGCGGTTCTCAGAGCCTCGGCTACCCGTTTCAGACCGATTATCCTCACCTCCCTGACAACCATCGCCGGACTACTACCGACTGCGATTGGAATCGGCGGGCGCTCGGTAGTCTGGGGCCCTATGGCCAGTACCATCATCTTCGGCTTGATCTTCTCTACCATCACGGCACTGCTGTTTATCCCCTGTCTGTACGGAATCTTCGACGATGTAAAACAGCACCGCCTGCAGCGGAGAGAACGAAGAAGTGCAAAAAGGCAGGTCACGTATCAGGCTTAATTTTGACTGTTTTAGTTAACTTTTTCGACTTCTTTTAGTATTTTAAATACTAGCGCAACGCGGCGACTACTGCAACGCGATAAAGGAGAGATTTGATATGTTAGAAAACTACACACGATATACCCCCGATAAGCTGCCCGAATTTCCATTACAACTTACCGAGCGGCAATGGCGAAAAGTACTGCCCCCCAAACAATACGGGGTGCTTCGAGGCAAGGCTACCGAGAGGGCCTTTTCAGGAGAATACTACACGAACCACAGCAAAGGGCTGTACTACTCCGCAGCCTCGGCACAAGCCCTGTTTAGTTCAGATGCAAAATTCGATTCCGGCTCAGGCTGGCCAAGTTTTTATGAGCCGATTTCTCCGGAGGCTGTGGTGCTGGTGGAGGATAATAGCCATGGCATGTCCCGAATAGAGGTCTTGGACAGCAGCTCAGGCTCTCATTTGGGGCATGTGTTCACCGACGGTCCCAAGCCTACGGGACTCCGCTTCTGCATTAACTCAGCGGCCTTGGTATTTGTGGCTGAAGGAAATGCTCCTCCGAACCCCCCTGAGGACATCAACTGAGGACATCAACTGAGGCTTGACAACAAACAGACTTTTTACTATATTAGTAATCGTTACGATTAAGGATAAGAGATGGCTGAAGCAGTATACAGAAAGAGCAAACAACGCGAATATATACTAGACTTTTTGAGGAAAACCGACTCCCATCCGACAGCCCAAATGGTCTTTGACGGCATACGGGGTGAGTTTCCCAACTTGAGCCTGGGAACGGTATATCGTAATTTGAGTATACTTGTGGAGCAGGGTAAAGTGAACCGACTGCAGTACGGCAGCACCTTTGACCGCTACGATGCCGATGTATACGAACACTACCACTTCATATGCGGAGAGTGTAAAAAAATCTTTGACTTGCCTCTTGAGCCAAAGGAGGATCTTGAAGCAATGGCCGAAGAGGTTTCAGGTCACCTTGTACAGGGACACAAAATTGACTTTTTCGGGATATGCGAAGAGTGCAAACGTAAAGGCACAAAAGAAGCAGCCTCGTAGGCTGGGAGCGTAAAATGGAGAAGAGAACAGATATATTTTTTTAGTCACTATTAATAATCGTTACGATTATTATAAAAATACTCAGAAATAAAAAAGGAGAGAAACATGGAACAGAGTATGCCTCTACTAGGAGACCAATTCCCAGAGATGAAAGTAAAGACCACCCACGGGGTAAAACAGCTGCCCCAGGATTACAAAGGCAAGTGGGTAGTTCTTTTCTCACACCCCGGCGACTTTACTCCGGTGTGTACCACGGAGTTCGTATCGTTTGCCAAAAAGGCGGAAGAGTTTAAAAAGGCCGATGCCGAACTCCTCGGTCTTTCAATTGACCAGGTTCACAGCCACATCAAATGGACTGAGTGGATCAACGAAAAACTGGACGTAAAGATTCCCTTCCCCATTATCGCCGACGATATGGGAAAGGTTGCCCAAACCCTAGGCATGGTCCACCCCGGAAAGGGCGCCAATACCGTGCGTGCGGTATTCCTGATCGATCCAAAGGGATTTATCCGATTGGTTCTGTACTACCCCCAGGAAATCGGCCGGAATATGGACGAGGTTCTCAGATCGCTGAAAGCCCTACAGGTATCAGATAAAAATGGAGTAGCAACTCCGGCTAACTGGCCTAATAACGAACTGATCGGCGATCGCGTAATTATACCGCCGGCTTCTACCGAACAGGACGCTGAAAAGCGGCTCAAGGAGTACGAAGGCTACGATTGGTGGTTCTGCCACAAAGAACTATAAACAGAACACCATTAACTGCATAGCGAAAGCCTTGCACCAACGCCCCCCTATAGTAATAGCTAATCTGGGGGGGCGGTTTTTTGTAAAACAACATATTGGGGATCTGTGTTTTTTACCCCGCACTATTGACAGATCCGGAGGTAATAGGTATATTTTTTACACAATGTCGTGGGGGTGTAGCTCAGTTGGCTAGAGCGCGTGAATGGCATTCACGAGGTCATGGGTTCGATTCCCACCACCTCCACTACCTTTTTTTATAGTTTCGCATGCCGCGTAGCGACAACCGAAACAACGAAATAGCAGGATACGGCTATTTTATTAATAGGGAAAAGTTTTGAGTGACCAATCTTATTCGGGAGATATTGATCCTGAAGTCGCCGAGTTGATGGGAATCGACGAGGAAGACAACGAGGAAACTCCTGATTTTGCCGATCTTTTCGGTGAATCAAAAGCTGATAAGCTCCCTCCCTCGGCACAGGAAATAGATCTAAATAAAAGCAGCTTCCCAAAAATCGAAAAGTTTTTTAAAGACACTCCAAACCCTCTGTTTTCGTCCACCGATTATTACAAGCAGGCCTTATCCGGCGAAGGTGAACCGGCTCAACGGGTTCACTCACTGCTGGCAAAGTTTCTAAATGTGCAGGATCCGAAAGAACGCTCTCTGTACCGTAATAAGTTAATTTCCGCGTATTGGAACCTCGCGGCATCAATTGCTTCCAAAATTCACGCAAAACTACCCCAACCCAAGCGTTATATGCTGCGGTATGGGTATCTCTTACCCACAGCAGTGTCGAAGGAGCAACGAGATATACTGGCTCGGATTATCGAAGAAAACTATACCGGCGAACCTATCCATTACATAGATGAGTGGCTGTATAAAGTAGCTATGGGGCAGATAGGTCAATCAATGCAGGATGAAGTACGGATATCCCAAAAGGACCGGGGCGGCCGCATCCAAATACAGGCAGAAAAGGCTCGGGGAAACCGGGACGTTCAAATTGGGCAAATAAAATCCAAGATGACCGAGCTCGAATCAGCCGAAGAGCTTCTGCAGACAAAAGCATCCAGTCTTGCCTCACACCAACCGATGGATGAGTATTACGGGCTTAAATCGCCCTATAGCCCGGAACAGCGCAGTGCTCTGTCCGAAATAAATCAAATGGTAAGGCGAATTTCTACTATCGACAAGGAGCTTGGTTCCCTCTTTCGCCAGCTAGAAGAGGCCGACCAAATGCTGGAGAAACTCGAAAACAAGGCAGATGACCTAGGAGCAAACACTCAGCAGGTCGATCCAAAAGCGATCGAGCAGGAGTTTAACTCCGTCCGGCAGATGGTAAAAATGAGTGTCGGGCGACAGGGAAACCACATCCCCTTTCTGATGAAGCAGTATTTTCGTGCCCTCGACTTTGAACTGGGTACCCGTGAAAACATCATCAAACAGTTGGCGGACATTGAGCGTATAGATCCCGGTCTTTTCCAGCGTAGTTTCAAACAACAGGTTAATCGAATAGTTCCCCATATTATTCTTATTCCCTGTTACGGTGAACGGGGGCTCTGCTGGGAACCCTTTGAAAAATACAATCGTGCCACCAGCCGCGGCCGCGTGGCTATTCCGATGTATCCCAAGGAACTACGCTCGGCAATAATCATTGCGATGGCTGACCTACGATGGCAGGTGGCAAAGGAAAAAGCCCAGCATTACTGGATGGAAGAGGGGCTGACAGGCAAATACTATATGTGGTTCGAAAGCCAAAAGCTGCGGGGCGATGTAAAAGAGTATTTTATTCAAGACTATCTATTATGGATCACTAAGGAGAGCGAGGGTACCCAGAAACTGAACCGCGAAGTGCGGGGTATTTTTTGGCGCTATATGCCCTTCCCCCAGGAACTAAAGGACAGCCTCAAGAACCGAGGTTTCGTCTACAACGAACTGTACAAAAAGGACAAAAACCGGGCTCTTTCGGACGGATACTAAGCCATTCTTCACCGCTCTTTTGAAGTTACCTTCTGAAGTTACCTTTTAAAGCTACTTTTTGAATCGGGTAAAAATAGGGTGGAAGTACTTTTCCATATCAATTTTACGTGAAAGCAGCTTCACTGCCCGATGATACAAAAAAAATGCCCCCGCGATTGAAGCTACAAACAGCAGTAAAAAAAGAATTTGGGCTGCCCCCGCACCTATATTCTCCCCGACAAACATACTTATCAGTGCAAGCCCGACCACCAGAATCAAGATCATCATAATAATATTAAAAATTGTGGCTCCCAGTATAAACAGAACCGTATTTACCTTCTTATTCATCTTGTTCTCCCTTTTCTAAAATAAACGAGGCAGCCATTACTATTCCGGCTACAACCACAGATGAGTCGGCCACATTAAATGTAGGCCAGCGCTCCAAACCAAACAATCCATAGAAACGCACATCGACAAAATCGACAACTCCCTCCGGACGAAAGAGACGATCGATCATATTCCCAAACCCGCCTCCAATTATTCCGGCCACCGCCCAGCGCTGCAGCCGGGTAAAGTCGTCGGTTTTAATAAAATATATGACAATCAGTACCAGCAAAATGAGCGGGAGAATGATAAACAATACGGTACGAACCTGCTCTGAAAGGGAGCGTCCAATGCTGAAAGCAATTGCCAAATTCCGAGTATGAATAATCCGTAGAAATCCATCCAAAAAAACGGCTCCAATGCTGTGCAGCGGAATAGAGGCTACAATCAGAGCTTTACTGATTTGATCGGTCACAATGATAGCCAGAGACAACCATAGTGGACGCAGGTGTGTGCGAAGCTTATGCGAGGACAGGGGTTCTTCCATTATTATAAACCCGTCGGCACATCTATGAAGGTAGTTGCCAGGCCGGTGTCTACATTTAATTTTTTCATCAAATTCTGTACTCCGTAGGTTTCGGTAAAATAGTGGCCCGCGGACAGTAGGTTAATTCCGCCTTCCAGACAGCTGTGATAGACCTGATGGTTCAGTTCGCCGGTAATGTATAAATCTAGTTCATCCCGCAGTGCCTGTCCTACCTCTTTATCGGCACCGCCGGAGATAATTCCTACACTTTTAATCTTATCGGGACCAAAGGGCAGTACCCCCAGTGCGCTCTCGCGGCTTAGTTCAAGCTTAGCCAATACCTGTTCAAGGCTCAGCTCAGAGGGCACGCTTCCCTTTACGCCTATCTGCACTCCGTGGTAATCGCCAAAAGGCTGTCGATCCTCAAGCCCCAGGGCGTCGGCAAGTCCAGCATTGTTGCCCAGCTCCGGCTGCATATCAAGGGGGAGGTGGGCTGCATACAGCGCCAAGCCTTCATCCAACAGGTACTTCATACGACGATAATGTGTCCCTGTCACTGCGATTGGCTTGCCCCAGAACAGACCGTGATGTACACAGAGCAGCTGCGCACCGGCCATCCCGGCCCGCTGAAAACTAGCCATACAGGCATCAACTGCAAAGGCGACTTTTTCAACCTCACTATCCAGATCCCCCACCTGAAGTCCATTTAAGGAGTAATCGCTTCGAGCTACATCTTCGAGGGGTAAAAGTGAATTAAAATACTGTACTACTTCACCTAATTTCATTACTCCATTATAGTAGGGCAGCTATAATTTTCAAGACCTTATGCAGCTGTACCGGCAATTGCTCGGGCTCCGCTTGACAAGCGCTTTGCCGTCTCTCTATAGTTGAACCTACGGAGTAATAATGGAACATCGTGAATTGCCTGCCGATCAAATATCGATTTCAATCGATGTGAATGAAATTGAAGAATTACAGAAAGCTATTGAGCTACCCGATGTGATCGGTCAGCCCCGGGCTCTCCGAGCCCTACAGATAGGCACTGAGATCAGAGCGCGGGGTTACAACATTTTTGTTACCGGCCAATCAGGAACCGGACGTACAACATCCATAAAGAAAGTACTCTCCCGTTACCAGTCAAAGGATGTTCCCCTATCGGACCTAATTTTTGTCTATAATTTCACCGAACCCGATTACCCACAGGTGCTTTATCTCCCGCAGGGAGAGGGCAGAAGCTTCAAACATGCCGTCCATCAGCTGGTAGAGGACATGAAGGGCCTTATCAGAAAAAAGCTTGACAGCGACACATATAAACAGGAGCGGGACCGCCTGATTGGAATGATTGACCAGGAAGAGAACCGGGCGCTGACCGATTTCGAAGAAAAGCTGAACACAGAAGGCTTTAAGCTGGTGCACATCCACGAGGAGGACAGCGATTCTACGGATATAGTTCCACTGTATAATGGCGAAGCGGTGGATTTTGAAAAACTTCAACAGCTGGTACAGGCAGGAAAGATTGATAATGTCTACTGGAATCGAACTCGTGAACGCTATTACCAGCTGATGGACGAAATGCGGCGCCTCTTCCAGGAACTGAAGGAGGGGCGCAGTGCCCTTGAGAAAGAGCTTGAGAGCTTGCAAATTGAAACGGTTACCCCCGGAGTTGAGGAGGAAGTAGAACGGCTGCAGGAACATTATACCGCACCCTCCGTCAGCAGGTACCTCGAGGCACTGAAAAATGATATTGTCCACCACCTGTTTCTCTTCTTACGTGAACAGCCCAGTGACGAGGGGGGCAACCCCGCGCTGGTTCGCTACGGCGTGAACGTGCTGGTTGACAACAGTACCGCCCAGCAGGTACCAATTATCTTTGAGCATCATCCAACAAGCACCAACCTGTTTGGTACGATTGAAAGCCGACTCGACCTAAACGGACAGAGCCGCAGCACCTTCATGATGATAAAGGCAGGTTCCCTTGTTCGCGCCTCCGGTGGTTTCCTTATACTAAACGCCCAAGATATTCTCCGGGATGAAGATTTGTGGGATCAATTGAAGCGAGTACTGCAAACCGAACAAGTGGAAATTCAGCCGAGCGAACATGTGGTCAGCTTTCAGTACACTATGATGAAGCCCCAGCCGATTAAGATCGACACCAAGGTAATCGTGGTCGGCAGTGAAAATCTTTACGACAATCTGTATAACCAGGATACCGACTTTCACAAGCATTTTAAAATCTCAGCCGAGTTCGACTCGGTAATGCCGCTATCCCAAGATAATTTGGCCCGCTATATCGGCTTTATAAAAATGATCCAGGACGACGAACACCTGCTGCCCTTTGAGAGCCGAGGAATTGCACGGATAGTTGAACATGGAATTCTATTGGCCGAACAACGCGATAAAATCAGTACCCAATTCTCCTTAATAGCCGACCTGCTGCGGGAATCGAGCTACTGGGCTGCAAAAATGGGGCATTCCCGGGTTCGACACGAGGCAGTCGAGAAGGCTTTGTACGAACGCAAATACCTGGCCGGCTTGCCGGAAGAGAAAATGGTAGAGATGATTTCCACCGGCGAGATCCAGATGAAATTCAGCGGAACCCAGACCGGCATTATCAACGGCCTGGCTATCCACGATCGGGGATATTACAGTTTTGGCCTTCCCACCGTGGTGTCAGCCCGAGTTGCCCCTGGAAATGAGGGAATTATCAACATCGAGCGTGAAGTAGGCTTGTCTGGGGAAATACATGATAAATGGGTCCTTATCCTGGAGGGTTACCTGCGGAACAAGTACGCCCATTCTTTTCCCCTGTCTATGTATGCAAGCCTCTGTTTTGAACAGTCCTACAGTGAAATCGACGGAGATTCCGCTTCAGCGGCTGAAATTTATGCACTGCTGTCGGCGATAGGTGAGACTCCCTTTGATCAGGGAATTGCCGTAACCGGTTCGGTAAACCAGATGGGAGAAATTATGCCGGTTGGCGGAATATCGGAAAAAATAGAAGGCTTCTTTTCGATGTGTAAACTCTTCGGACTAACCGGCAGCCAGGGCGTTCTTATTCCGGAGAAGAGCAGACACAGTGTGATGGTAAATGCCGATGTTCGCGAGGAACTAGAACAGGGCAAATTTCATATCTACCCGATTAATACTATTGATGAGGGTCTTGAAATTCTTACCGGTATGGTTTCCGGAATCCGCAGTGCTAGGGGAGTTTTTCCTAAAGACTCGATCAACGCTCATATCGAGCACCGCTTAAAGGAAATGGCCAATCAGGTAAAAAATTATTCAGGTTGAGATAATTTCTCTTGACTTTCAACTCTATAGACTTATGATAGGTAGCGTATAAAAAAAAACTACAAAACAATTGCAGGTGGTATATATGGCTCCAGCGGTAAATACAGAACAAGTAAAAAAAGCTATTCGAAGTTCAGTTCCATTAGCAATAAAAACCTATACACTCCCCCATGAAACCGAGGAATATCTGGAAGAAATACTTGCTTTTTTTCTGCGGGAATTTGGTCAGGATCATCTGAAGGACCGAATTGCCTACTGCATGAAAGAACTGGCGGTCAACGCCAAAAAGGCCAATACGAAACGGGTATACTTTCAGGAACGGGAGCTTGATTTAAGTAATCCGAAAGAATACGAAGAGGGGATGAACAGTTTTAAGGAAGATACTCTGTCGAATATCAACCATTATCTGGAGAAACAGAAAGAAGCCGGCCTCTATATCAAGGTAGTTTTTCAAGTAAAGCAGCAAACCTTCACTTTGAGCATCAAAAACAACACCGAGATATCTCGCAAAGAGCAGATGCGGGTATACGACCGTATTGCCCGGTCCCGCGCCTTTGAGACGATGGAAGAAGCCCTCTCTACGGTTATTGATGATACAGAAGGAGCCGGACTGGGAATTGTAATTCTGGTTCTTATGCTGAAGAAGATAGGCTTAGACGAGGATTCCTTTGACATAGACGTAGAAAACGGGGAGACCATCGCCCGAATTACCATCCCCTTCTCCGATGTCCATGCAGAGAGCATCGATATCCTCAGTGAAGAAATTGTAAACGAAATCAATGAGTTGCCCCAATTTCCCGACAATATCATCCATCTTCAGAAACTAATCAATGACCCGGACTCGGAAATTAGCGCAATCGCCCGGGATATCAGCACCGACCCTTCCCTGACTGCAGATTTATTGAAAGTCGTCAATTCCGCCCAGTTTATGCTGCCCAAACGGGTTGATAATATAGTAGAAGCCGTAAAGTTGGTTGGACTGCGGGGCTTGAAGAATTTGCTCTACTCCTACGGAACCCAGCAAATATTGAACCAGCAGATGAAATGGCTGTGGAACCATTCCTACAAAACCGCTTTCTATGCCTACAACCTTGCCAAAAATTTTAAACGTAAAAAGGACCTTCTGGATGATGCCTACGTGGGCGGAATTCTCCACGATATGGGTAAAATAATCTTTTCCGAGGTACACCCCCAGTTGCTGGAAAAAATTTCCAGCTTCTGCGAAAAACGCGGAATAGATCGGGAAATGTTTGAAGATCTCTCTGCCGGTTTGAACCACGCTGAAATAGGCGGGCGAATAGCTGAAAAATGGAACTTCCCCCCCACTTTAATCGAAGCAATCCGCTATCACCACGAGCCGGCGAACTGCGACCCGGCCATGCGGGACGTAGTCTATACCGTTTATCTGGCAAACGCCCTGGTGAACATCGAGGATGGGGAGATTTCCTATGAACAGCTGAATATGGGGGTCCTTCGTAGCTACGGGATTAAGAATGAAGATCAGGTTAAGGTTATTATTGAACGGCTATCCCGTGCCTTTGACCACGAAGCGACTAAACGCGAAAGCATATAATAATATTATTGACTTCCTTACATCTATATATTATATTCTATATACAATAATAATTTAATAGATATAACGGAGGTACATAATGGCAGTTGCTCTCTATTCAACTCCCACATGCGCCTATTGTAGAAAGGCAAAAGAGTATTTACGGGAAAGAAAAGTACAATTTACTGAATACAATGTCGCAACTAACCAAGCTAAGGCAGATGAGATGATGAAAAAGTCTGGCCAAATGGGCGTTCCTGTGATTGATATACATGGACGTGTTATAGTTGGCTTTAACCAACCGGAAATTGAGCGGGCATTGCATCGCTAATTTCAATAAATACCCCCTATTCCTTATTTTCACCGCAGAATGAAATATTCTGCGGTGTTTTTTTCAGCGATTCTCAATTTGAAAGTTTTCTGACTTCCAAATTGAGAATTACTGGTGTTTTGTGATTTTTCATTTAGTTCGCCTATCAGTTTGAAGCATACGGACCTCTTTAACTGTCCTTATATAGAAAGGGGGCCAAAAATGAAACCAGTGTATACAGTCACGCGCATAGGAGTAAAAGTAGAACAGCAAAAAATGCATGTCTGCGCCAGGCTTCGCCACAGCATCGATGCAACTGAAATAGACGGATATCTGCCGGCTCGCGAGACAGCTGCTCTGCTGCCCCGGGAAATCATCATCGGAACGGAAGCCGGAGCTCCGGAGACCGTTTTGGATATAATGAACGAACTTCTGGAAAAGCTGGCTGCCGGGCGGAGTGTGAAAATTTGGGAATACCAGGATAAAACCTACTTTAGTTTTTTGAAGTGGAACA
>Ga0102934_1002906_pt1 | contig 11769 bp, 16 predicted proteins | sample SalPonR2_A_D1_MG_FD_78175 | JGI IMG/M metagenome (GOLD analysis project Ga0102934, IMG submission 78175) | Salt pond soil microbial communities from South San Francisco under conditions of wetland restoration - Salt Pond MetaG R2_A_D1_MG | ecosystem: Environmental > Aquatic > Marine > Intertidal...
TGCTGCAAATTTTGGAGGAATATATAAAATGGAAGCATCTGCACCTGTTTCTTTTACTGCTTTTTTTACAGTACTAAAAACTGGAACATCTTCTACTTTTTCTCCTTCTTTAAAAGGCGTAACACCTCCAACAATATTTGTTCCATATTCTATCATTTTTTTTGTATGAAAACTGCCATCCCTACCGGTTATACCCTGCACTATTACTTTTGTATTTTTATCAACAAAGATAGACATATACCCTCCTCATTTTATTTAATTTTTTCATATACTGATTTTAATTTTTCAACAGATTTTTTTAAATCTGTAAAAACTTCATATCCCAGTTTCTTTAATATCTTTTTTCCTTCATCTTCATTGGTTCCTGTTAATCTTATAATTATTGGAACATCTATCTCTAACTCTTTTAATGCGGTTTTAAAGCCATTGGCAACATCATCACACCTTGTAATTCCTCCAAAAACATTTATAAAAATTGCTTTTAATTTTTTGTTTCTCTTTATATATTTCAATGCATCTATAACTTTTTTTGGGTTGGAAGACCCTCCTATGTCAAGAAAATTAGCAGGATTCATTCCATAATGCTTAACAATATCCATTGTGGCCATTGCCAGTCCAGCACCATTAACCATACATCCCACATCTCCATCAAGCTGTACAAAACTTAACCCTTTTTCTTTGGCTTCTACTTCATATTTCTCATCTTCTGTGATCACTCTATTTTTTTTTATTTCTTCATGTCTAAAAAGAGAATTATCATCAATTTTTATTTTTGCATCCAAAGCTAAAAAATCATTTTTTGAGGTAAAAACAAGTGGATTAATTTCAATAAGAGACGTGTCATATTTTTTATATATTGAATAAATTTTGTTAATAAAATCATAGAAATTTTTATAAAACTTCTTTTCCATTTTTAAATGAAGAAACAATTCTCTTACATGATACTCTTTTAACCCACATAAGGGATCAACCCATACTTTTTTTATCGCTTCGGGTTTTTGCTCTGCAATCTCTTCAATTTCCGTTCCTCCCTCAGAAGATATTATAAAAATTAATTTCTGTTTTTCTCTATCTGTTAACAAACTAAAATAAATTTCTTTAGAATAATCAACCTGTTCTTCAAAAAGGATGGAATTAATCATCTCTCCTTTATCATCTGTTTGATGAGTTATAAGACGTTTACCCAATAAACTTTTTACAGCTTTTCTTGCATGTTCAACAGAATTTGTTAGTTGAACCCCGCCAGCTTTACCTCTACCTCCAGCTAAAACCTGTGCTTTGGCAACTCCCTTACCTTCAAACTTTTCTGCCTGTTTTTTTAATCCTTCTAAATTATAGAAAAGTTTTCCTTTAGGGATATTAACCCCTTCTTTTTGAAAAATATTTTTTGCCTGATATTCCATTAATTTCATTACTTACCCTCCCATTTTATAAATATCGTTACCACAAGAATCAACAGCTACTATACAAGGAAAATCTTTTACTTCAATTTTATAAACAGCTTCTGGACCTAAATCTTGAAAATCAAATTTTTCAATATTAATAATTTTTGATGATAGATATGCAGCTATCCCCCCAACTGTTATTAAATAAGTAGAATTGTATTTTTTGAAAGCCATAATAACTTTTTTGCTTCTTTTCCCCTTGCCAATTACACATTTTAAACCGTTGGATAATAAATATGGAGTATATTTATCCATTCTATAACTGGTTGTTGGACCAATAGCAACAGCGCCTGTTTTAGGATTTTTCGGTGAAGGTCCTGCATAAAAAATACAATTTTTTTGAATATTGAAAGGTAATTCTTCTCCCTTTTTTAATTTTTTTACTATTCTTTTATGTGCCTGGTCTCTTGCTGTATAAAGTGTACCGCTAATTAGAACCTCTTCTTTAACCGATAATTTTTCTAATTTATCAATATCTTTAGGTAATATAATTTTCTTACTCATATTTTTATCCGTCCATGTCTTGCTGAATGACAGTTGATATTCAAAGCTACTGGCATACTTGCAATGTGACATGGATATGTTTCAACAAATACATCAAGAACTGTAGTTTTGCCTCCAAGCCCCTGAATACCAACAGAACTTTTATTTACTTCTTTTTTTATTTTTTTCTCTAATTTCGCAATATTTCTATCCGGATGTCTTGAACCAACATCTCTTATTAAAGCTTTTTTTGATAAAACGGCAGAATAATCAAAAGATCCCCCAATTCCAATACCCAGTATTAGTGGTGGACAGGGATTAGGACCTGCTTTTTTTACCGAATTAACAATAAATTCAATTATGTCATTTTTCGAAGCAGAAGGATTGAACATTTTGGTTTTACTCATGTTTTCACTGCCGCCGCCTTTAGGCAAAAAAACAATTTCAATTTCGTCCCCATCAACATAGTCATAATAAATTATAGCAGGAGTATTTGTACCTGTATTTTCCCTTTTAAAAGGATCTTTTACAACTGATTTTCTTAAATAATATTTTTTATATACATTTTCTACAGCATTATTTAAAGCTTGTTTTAAGCTTCCACCATCAACAAAAACACCATTTCCAATCTTAACAAAAAAAACACCTATACCACTATCCTGACACAATGGAATTTCTTTTTTTTCAGCAATTTCGTAATTTTTAATTATTAGATTTAATATATTTTCCTGAAAACCATCTTCATTTTGTGAACATTTTATTATTTCTTTTTTCAGTTTCTCCGGTAATATAAAATTTGCATTATATACAATTTTCTCTGCTTCATTTTGTATTTTAGAGACACTAATTTTTCTCATAGCTAATCATCTCTAAAACTAAGTTTATCAAATCTTCCATATTCTTTATGGAAATGCAATTTCACTTTTCCAGTTGGCCCGTTTCTATTTTTTGCAATAATAATATCAGTTTCATTTCCATCTTCATCTTCATCATAATATCCCTTTCTATAAAGGAATAATACTATATCAGCATCCTGTTCAATTGCCCCCGATTCTCTTAAATCCGATAACCGTGGTATTTTTTTATCTCTCTGTTCAGTTTTTCTTGAAAGCTGCGAAAGTGCAATAACGGGGACCTTAAACTCCTTGGCTATTTCTTTTAGATATCTTGATATTACAGTTATTTTAGCATTCATTGTATTATAATTTTCACTGGTATTCATTAACTGTAGATAATCCACAATAACAAGATCTACCGGTTTTTTTGAAATCAATCTTCGCAGTTTAGCTTTCATCTGTATAGGAGTCAACCCTGCAGTATCATCAACAAATATTGGTAATTTATCAAACTGCTTCTCGGTTTCATAAAGTTTATCAAATTCAGATGCTGCTAAAAAACCCTGAAGAGCATCATGCCCTCTTATACTGGAATGCATAAAAAGAAGCCTTTGAGCAATTTCTTCATCAGCCATTTCCAGGCTGAAAAAAACAACTCCCTTACTATGATTTAAGGCAACATTTTTTGCAATATTAATAGCAAAAGCAGTTTTCCCCATTGCCGGTCTTGCTGCTAATATTATCAGCTGTCCGGGTTTGAAACCCCCGGTCTGTGTATCCAGCAAATCATAATCAGTTTTTACATAGGTATCTAAATCCCCACCTTTTTCTTTTATTAATTGAATATATTTAACCTGATCCTTAATAAGTTCATTAATCTGTGCAAAACTTTTTTTAACTTTTTTTTCCTGGGCTATTTCAAATATCTTTCTTTCTGCATTTTCAAGAACAAAATCAATATCATTAGGATTTGAAACAGTTTTGTCATATACTTCATTTAATGTTTTAAGCAGCCGTCTTAAGAGAAATTTGTTTCTTATTATCTTGATATATTCATCATAATTTATAAAAGTAGTAGCATTTTCCTGTATTTCCTGAATATATTCCATACCTCCAGCTACTTCCAGTAAATCTTTGTCTTTTAAAGTATACCCCTCAGGGGTTTCTTTTAAGCCTTTTAAAAAATCTTTTACTACTATAGCATCGATTCCATCACTCTGATTATTAATTAATTTTTTTATAGCATAAAAAATGATCTGATTTTCCCGCTTTTTAAAAATTTTTATATTATTAGATAATTCTGCGAGTACACGATTGATTTCTTCGTTATTAAGGAAAAGTGCTCCAAGAAGAGCACTTTCCGCTTCTAAATCATAAAGCTCAATATTAGATAAATTAGATTTATTTTTATAATCATTCATTACTCTTTTTCTTGATCTTGCTCTTTTTCTTCATCCTTCTTCTCAGATTTTTTTTCATCTGTTTCTACTTTTTTCTGAGGTTTATCATCTTTCTTTTCTTCTTTATTTTTTTCTACCGCTTCTTCTTCTTTATTTGCTTTTTCTTCTATTTCTTCCTGTTCTTCTTTTTCACCTTTATCTTCTGTTTTTACTTTTTCTTCAGACTTTTCATTTGCTTTTTCTTCTATTTCTTCCTGTTCTTCTTTTTCACCTTTATCTTCTGTTTTTACTTTTTCTTCAGACTTTCCATTTGCTTTTTCTTCTATTTCTTCCTGTTCTTCTTTTTCACCTTTATCTTCTGTTTTTACTTTTTCTTCAGACTTTTCATTTTCTTTTTCTTCTTCATCTTCTTCTGATTCAACAACTAAAGAAAAATTAGCTACAAATCCCTGAGCGAATTTTACTTTAACATCATACTCTCCAACGGTACTAATTTGTTTTTCAAGAACAATATATTTCCTGTCAATTTCTACATCTTCCTGTTTTTTTAATGCATCTTCAATATCCTGTGTCGTAACAGTACCAAAAAGTCTTCCCTGTTCCCCTGTTTTTTGCTCAACTACAATATTTTTTCCTTTAACAGCATCTAATTTTTCCTGGTACACAGATTCTTCCCTTTGAATTTTATTTTCCTGTAATTCTAATAAATTTTCTACCATCTTTTTGGTTTTTTTATTATATGGAAGGGCTAATCCATTTGGAATTAAATAATTTCTTGCATATCCATCTTTTACTTCTACAATTTCACCCTTCTCCCCAAGATTTGACATGTTTTCTTTAAGTACTATTTTCATGATTACCACCTTCTATTTCTTTTACTTCTGTAATAATCAACTTTAAATGGTAGAAGTCCTATCATTCTTGCTCTTTTAATCTCACGTGTCACTTTTCTCTGATGCTTGGCACATGCGCCTGAACGATTTCTTGATTTTATTTTTCCTCTTTCAGTCATGAAATTTTTTAAAACTCTTGGTTTTTTATATGTTACATCCTTAATGTCTATATCTCCCTTGCAAATTTTGCAGGGCCTTCTTTTATAATATTTAAAAGCCATTTATTCCTCCTTCTCTAAAATGGAATGTCATCATCCTCATCATACAGTTCTTCATTTACATCATCAATTTCCTTTTTAATTTGTTTTTTTCTTTCATTTTTGTTAACAAAAGGATTCTCATCATTATCCCTGGAGTAATTTCCGGAAGAACCACTGCCTGTAGAAAGGAACTGTACATTAAAAGCAATTATTTCTGTTTTATATCTATTTTCACCCTTATACTCATATTTACTTTTTTTCAATTTTCCTTCGACTAAAACAGGTCTTCCCTTAGATAAGTACTTGCCACAATTTTCTGCAATTTTACCCCAAACAACTACATCAAGATAATTCACATTTTCAGTATAGTAATCATTTACTGCAACAGTAAAGTTAGCAACAGATTTCCCCGAATTGGTTTGTCTTAATTCGGGATCTCTTACCAGATTACCCCCAATTATTACTTTGTTAAATGATACTGCCATAATATTATCCTTTTCTTACTATTATAGTTCTTATGATATCTTCTGATAGATTATAATATTCATTTAGATTATCAAGAATCTTACTATTCCCATCAAATTCAATTAAGTAGTAGTAAGCTTCTGATTCATTTTTAATATCATAAGCTAATTGTTTTTTCCCCCAATTATCCTCTTCATTTATTGATCCATCATTATTTAAAATTATATCTTTAACTTCATCAATAATTTTTTCTCGTTCTTCAGAATCAATACTGGGACGCTTAAGAAATACAGTTTCATATTTTTTCATAGACACCTCCTCTGGCTTAAACAGTTTTCACACCTCAGTGAAAACAGGGGTTATTTTTTAGTTTTAAAAATCTTGTTATTTATTTCTTTTATTCTTTTATTAAACTCATCCGGATTCTCTTCTAATAGTTCTACTCCAATTTTTTCAAATTTTTTTCTGGTAATAATTTTATCTTCAAATATTTTTTTTATTTTTTCATCTTTTTTTTGTTTAGAAATATCCTCATCAATATTAATTTTCAATATTTCTTCATAAATTTTAAAGTATTTTTCCCCTCTATCCGTTTGTTTTTGATCTGTTTTACAACCAATCAAAATAAAAAAAAATAAAAAAATAACACAATAATAAAAAATCTTTCTCATTTCTATGAGATAATCATAATATATTATAAAATAGTGTCAACATAGAAATAAAAAAAAATATACAGCTTGACATTTAAATTTTTTTTTGCTAAATTCAACCACGTAAAAAGGAGGTGTTGTTATGCCAAATATAAAACAACAAAAAAAGAGGCTTAGAAAAGATAAAAAACTCTACAAAAAAAATAAAAGTATAAAAACCAGAGTTAAAAATGCAAAAAAGAAAGTTTTAAATTCAAAAGACTACAAAGAAGCTTCTGAGAATTTGAAAAGATTTTACGAAGTAATGGATAAAGCAGTAAAAAAAGGGTACTATCATAAAAATAAAGCTGCAAGAAACAAATCGCAACTTACTAAATACGTAAACTCTCTAAAAGAAGAGAAATAAATAGGAAGAAACATAATCTTCCTTTTCTCTTTTTTTTTATTCTATAAGAAATTAGACTGCGAAATATTAAAAAGAAATTTATATTTTATTTTAATTATTTTCTTTTAGTTATATATTTTAAACCAAGCGTTGCTTCACCGGAGAAATCCATTTCCCCAGCTTTTTTCACAATATCTGAATACATTTCATTATAAATACTTTTAACATTTTCTGATGAATTGTTTTTTCTTGTAGTTTCAAATATAAAATCCAATATTTCATTCATCCCTTCGAGAATAGATTCTGTTTCAAGACCCTCTACCCACTCAATCTTGTCAGTATTAACTCGATGGCTCTGTTTTGAAAAATATACATCCTCCATGTCGGGAAATATGGCTCTCAATTCATCAATTTTATCTTCAATTTCTGAATAACTGATTTGAATATTATCATCTGACAATTCCAAATAATCAAGAAACATGTTTATAGATTCTGTTACCAACCCAACTGCATTATGAGGTATAGGATATTTTTTCTTTTTACTTTTAAAAAAGAAATTTAATATTTTTTTTGTTCCTTTTATTCCCGATTTTTCTATTTTTTCTTTTCTTTTCTGCATCTTTTCTTCTTCACTCATCTTTATATCAATAATATTAGCTTTTTTATATGAAACCAGCATCTTACTTGCTTCAATTCTATCCAGTCCACTTTTATCAATTACTTCATTTACAGTTCTTTTTCCGTTAATCAAGGATAATAATTTCAAATCTTCATTGCTGAGATTAATTTTATCAATATTACTGTCTTCTTCATTAACAAGTTCTAATATGGCATCATAATTTTCTATGGATTTTTTTATTTCCGTTATTTCATCAACCCGTCTTGCAGCTTCTAATATTAGATTCTGCCAGTCCAGATTTATTTGTTTAGAAGGTGGATTATCTCCAACCAAAAATTTGAATTCCCCTTTTTGCCATGAAAACATGCTATAAACTGCATTTTCATTCTTAATATCTTCATTCTTTGCATATACAATAGCACCATTATCAAAATATATTTTACCTGTTCTGCCTTCATGATTTATCTTCAGACAGCCGGATCTTTTTCCCAACCCTAATAATTGGAACAAATCTGCAAGAGAAAAATCTGAAAGATTCCCTTCCAGGGACATAATTCCTCCTTAATTTATAATTCTAAAGATCTTTTAACAAATTATTTATTTCTTCGCTCAATGTCTTTTTGACATTATTTATTGGCTTTTCTTCAATTTTACTGATCTGTTTTAACAATGTTTCCAGCTTATCAATAGTTTTTTTAGTTTCTTTTTGAAGTACTCCCAAAACTGTTTTTTCACCAAATATTGTAACAAGCAGATATTTTTTCCCAACCCTATTTATATCTATACTCTCTTTTTTACCTTTGTGAAACATTACAGTAAACTTATTATCATTCATCATCCTTGCAAGTGCAGCAGTAGCAGCAAAATGACTTGCACTTAAAGAGGCAAGATCAACAGTATTAATATCACCTGTATATCCTGCTGCAGATATAAGATTTCCATTTATATCCACCAAAAAACAACATTTAGAGGAAGTTTCCCATATAAGGTGTGATAAAATATCTTCTATTTTACCTTTAATTTTTTCATTAATATTCATATTATCTTCCTTCACTTACCGATTTTAAAACCAATTTACTTATTGCTTTTAAAGTATCAAATACCCCAATACCTTCAATTGCGATTGATTCAAATGAGAGATAATTATCTTTATTTAATTTTTCATCCAAAATATCTGCACCCATAACATTAGGCAAATCCATTTTGTTATATTGAAGAACTAATGGTATACTTTCAGGATCTATATTTTGAGATTTCAAATTAACATTCAAATTTTTATAACTTTCAATATTATCCTCAAGTCTTTCTTTCTGTGAATCAGCTACAAAAATAATTCCATCCGCACCTTTCAAAATCAAACGCCTACTTGCATCATAATGAACCTGACCGGGAACTGTATATAAATGGAATCTTGTTTTAAAACCCTGCACCTGTCCCAAATTCAATGGTAAAAAATCAAAAAACAATGTCCTATCTGTTTCAGTTGCTAAAGAAACCAGTTTGCCACGCGCATCTGCATCAATTTGTTTATAAACATATTTAATATTTGTAGTTTTACCCCCTAGTCCAGGACCATAATAAACTATTTTGCAATTAATCTCTCTTGATGCATAATTTATTAATGACATACACCCTCCTTAAATGAATTCTATTTATCTTTAAAAAGATTATCTATTTCATCATCCAAAGATTTTGAAAAAGATTCATCAAATTTTGCTGTACCTTCTGATTTGGATTTTTCACTAAGTTCTTTTAACAGTTTAACAAGTTCTTTCCTGCTTTTTTTCATCTCAAGTCGTACCAGTCCTAAAGAGGTTAGATCGGTTTTAAAAACAATAACCATAATAATATTTTGAGCAACAATAGATATATGTATGCTCTCTGTATCCCCTTCATGAAAAAGAACTGTGAACTCTTCTTCCCCAATTAATTTCGCCAGTTCACTTGTTGCAGCAAAATTACCAGCTGAAAGAGAAGCAAATGCTGCGGAATCAACTGTCTCCATATCTCCACGCATTCCTATTAATTGCCCGCTCTTATCAACAAGAAAAGCACATTCAGCAGTTGACCTTTCAAGGAGATCATCAAGCACTTCATTTATTTGATTAAACCCATCTTCAGGAATTATTAATCCATCTTTTGACATATAAACCTCCTAATTACTTTAGTTATTATATAATTTAAACCCCTATATGTCAATTAAAAATTATTTTACAAACTAAATGGTTGATATCTACTTTTTAAATTAAATATTTAGCATAATAATTGCTTTTAAATTAACAATTTAAACCCATAAATTTTAATTTAATTGACTTTATTTTCTTTTTTTATATTGTATTTTTTTATTAACCTTGATAGGTATGAAGGCTGAATTCCCATCTCTTCGGCTGTCTTTTTTTGATTCCAGTTATTTTTATCCAGTTTGCTCAACAGGTATTCTTTCCTAAATTTTTCTACTGCTTTTTTATATGACATATTTATAAATTTCGTTTTTTCTTCCTCTGTGTAGATTTTTAAATTTTTTACATGTGGTTTAGCATCACTAAGAGTTATTTTTTCTTTATTTTTTAGAAAAATACTAATTCTTTTTAAATTATTTATTAATTCTCTAACATTCCCATACCAGGGCTGCACTTTAAAAAAATCATATACTTCTTGATCAATTTCAGGCAAAAACCCCAATTCTTCTTTAAAAAAATAGTCAACTAAATCAGGAATATCTTCTTTCCTTTCTCTGAGAGGTGGAATCAATATTGAAATTACATTTAATCTATAAAACAAATCTTCTCTAAATTTCTTTTCTCTTATCATTTTTCTTAAATCACGATTTGTGGAAGCTATAAATCTAACATCTATCTCAATCTTTTTGTTTCCTCCCAATCTATGAAAAGATTTTTCCTGAATTACTCTTAATAATTTCACCTGTAAATTTAATGATAGTTCTCCAATTTCATCAAGAAAAAGACTCCCATTATTTGCAGCTTCCAGCTTGCCAGGTTTTTGCTCCTTAGCTCCTGTAAAAGCTCCTTTTTCATAACCAAATAATTCTGATTCCATTAAATTTGCAGGAATTGCTCCTGCATTAATTGGTACAAATTTTTCATTTTTCCTTTTACTCAAATAATGAATCCAATTAGCCACTACTTCTTTACCAACACCTGTTTCTCCCTGAATTAGAACTGTAACATCATATTTCGAAATTTGAGCTATTTTTTTTCTAATTTTTTTAACCGAATTAGAAACTCCACTTAAAGGAATAGGTTCATTTTTCATTGTATTACTCCAGGGAGGGTTTAAAACCCTCCCGTAATTTAATTTAAAGTTTTATATTATTTTTGAAATATCACTTTCAAGAATTTTTGTTAACAGGTCAATTGTATTTTGCACATCATCTTTTGATAATACTTCTGAAACAGAATGAATATATCTTGTTGGTATGGATAAAACACCAGCTAAAATACCTGATTTTGTAAGATTAATAGCCCCAGCATCTGTACCACCATACTGCAAAACTTCTAATTGATATTTTATTTTATTTTTTTCTGCTACTTTAATAAAAAAATCTTTTACCTTCTTGGGAACAAGAACAGAGCTATCTTTTACTTTTATAGCAACTCCATTTCTCAATTTCATAGGCATTTTGTTTGCTTCAGGAGTATCAGCACTTCCGGTAACATCTATTGCTATTCCCAAATCAGGATCAAGATTAAATGCTGAAGCTTTTGCTCCTCTTAGACCTACTTCTTCCTGGGATGTAAAAACAAAATATATTTCATTATCTGTTTTTTTAAGTTTCTCCGCTGCTTTTATAGCTACTGCACAACCCACCCTATCATCCATGGATTTTGCTACATAAAGGTCATTTAATACATCAAAATTGTTAACAAAAGCACCAAAAAATCCTTCTCCAAGTATTTCTCTTGCTTCTTTTTTACTTTTAGTCCCAATATCAATATATAACTTATCAAAGTCAATTTCAGATAATTTTTTAACAGGTTCTATTCCTACAACCCCTTTAACTCCATTTTCAAAAATTACTCTCTGATACATACATCTTACAGGCGATACACCTCCAACAGGAGAAAAACGTAAGAATCCATTTTTGGTTACATGTGTGGTTATTATACCAATCTCATCCATATGAGAAGCTACCATTATTTTTGGTCCTTTCCCCTTTTTAATACAAATTAGATTGCCCATGGAATCTTCTTTTATTTCATCTACTTGATTTTCCATTTTTTTTGCTATAATTTCTCTAATTTTATCTTCTCGGCCTGAAGGACCAAATGTTTCAACAACTTCTTTAATTAGCTTTTTCATAAGACCTCCTTAAAATTTTTCAATCCATTTATTGCTAAATTTGCTGTATTTTTGTAATCTTCAAGAGCCATAA
>Ga0102934_1002907_pt1 | contig 11769 bp, 11 predicted proteins | sample SalPonR2_A_D1_MG_FD_78175 | JGI IMG/M metagenome (GOLD analysis project Ga0102934, IMG submission 78175) | Salt pond soil microbial communities from South San Francisco under conditions of wetland restoration - Salt Pond MetaG R2_A_D1_MG | ecosystem: Environmental > Aquatic > Marine > Intertidal...
CCGGTCGAGCCAATAGGCCGCACCACGATCGGCTGCACCACGCCCTGGGCGCGGATGGAATCGGCCAGCTCCTCCAGCGACTCCTGGCGCATGTCCGTGCGCGGCTGGTAACGGCCCCGCTGCAGGAGGTCCACCGGGATCTCCCGCAGCGTGTCGGATTCGCCGGCGGCCGACCGCTCGCCGCTCTCGGCGGCACGCGAGGACGACTGGGACAGCAGCGCATCCAGTCCTCGTCCCAGCCTCTTCTTTTTGGTCACCATGTGGGGTCTCGCGGATTCTCTCGTCTCGCCAGCCGCGGCCGCGGCGCCGCCCTCGCGCCCGCGGGGCGGGGAGCGGAATTGTAGCAGGTTCGACCGCGGCGGCCGCCGCGTCAGGAGGCCGTGCGCACCCGCGGCACCGGCTCGCCCTCGCGGCGCAGGATCTCGCCGGCCAGCGCCAGGTACGCCAGGGCGCCCCGGGAGTATTTGTCGTGGTAGAGCACGGGCAGGCCGTAGCTGGGCGCCTCTGCCAGGCGCACGTTGCGCGGGATGACCGTGCGGTAGACCTTGTCGCCGAAGTGCTCGATGAGCTGGGCGGAGACCTCGTTGGCCAGGTTGTTGCGCGGGTCGAACATGGTGCGCAGCAGCCCGTGCATCTCGAGCCGCGAGTTCACGCTGTCGCGGATCTGCTCGATCGTGTTCAGCAACGCGCTCAGACCCTCCAGCGCGTAGTACTCGCACTGCATGGGTATCAGTACGCCGTCGGCGGCGGTCAGCGCGTTGATGGTCAGCATGTTGATCGACGGCGGGCAGTCGATCAGCACGAAGTCGTACAGCCCCGCCACCGGTTCCAGCGCCTTCGCGAGCTTCATCTCCCGGCCGATCTCCTGCAGCAGCTGCACCTCGGCCAGGGTCAGGTCCTCGTTGCCGGGCAGCAGGGCGAAGTTGCCGGTGGGCACGGAGATGATGGTGTCCGCGGCGCTCGCCTCCCCCAGCAGCACGTCGCAGGTGCTGGCCTCGAGTTCCATCTTGTTGACGCCACAGCCCATGGTGGCGTTGCCCTGGGGGTCCGTGTCCACCAGCAGCACGCGGCGATGGGTGGCCGCCAGCGAGGCCGCCAGATTCACGGCCGTGGTCGTCTTGCCGACGCCGCCCTTCTGATTCGCTACCGCGATGATTCTCGTCATGCCGTCTTCTCAGTTCTTCTCAGACCGATCTTCTCAGGCTGACCACGTGCCGGGTCTTGGCGAGACCGGGCACCGTCACCGGCTCCGATTCCGCCGCCCAGCCCGGCGGCAACGCGCCCAGTTCGCCGTCGGGCGAGAGGCCCTTCTGCGCCAGGAGCTTGCCGTGTCCGGTGATGAGGTGGGCGCTCGACTCGACGAACCGTGGCAGCGGCGCGAACGCTCTGCAAAGCACGGTATCAAAGCCGGCCTCCGGCGCATAGTCTTCCACCCGTGCCTGCACCACCTCCACGTTGGCGAGCCCGAGTTCGGCTACCGCGTGGCGTACGAAGCGCAGCTTCTTGCCGCTGGCATCCAGCAGGGTGAAGCGGCGTTCCGGCTCCACGATCGCCAGTACCAGCCCGGGCAGCCCGGCGCCGGTGCCCACGTCGGCGATGCGGCTGCCGTGGAGCCAGGGACGGATGCTGAGCGCATCCAGCACGTGCTCGGTCACCATGTCCGCGGGCCGGCGCACGGCGGTCAGGTTGTAGGCCCGCGACCACTTCGCCAGCAGCAGCAGCAGACGGGCCAGCCTTGCGGACGCATCCGCGGGCAGCTCCTGGTCGAGGGCGGCCGCGCCACGGCTTATTGCCTTTTCCAGATCCGCCCGTTCCCGATCCGCCGCTGCCGGCTCATTCGCCGTCTTCTCCGTCATAACTTCGTCGCACCACCCGTGGGGGCCGGGGATTATAGCGGCTGGCGGGCGGGGCCGGCGGTCCGCAGGCTGCCGGGCGGAAAGGCGTTCTGCGACACGGATCACGCCGTGAAAACCCACGATGCCTAGAATTCCCACATTGATTATGTGAAACGTCCTGCAGGCCGCCTTGAGCAAGAATCCCGAGCCCAGTGTCAGATCGGCGCGTCGTGTCCTCGTGGTCGAGGACAACGAGCACACCGCCTATATGCTCGAATTCCTGCTGCACCGCTCGGGCTACGAGGTCATGGTGGCGCCGAACGGCCGCGACGCCCAGGAGATCATGCGCAACGTGCCGCCGGTGGACGTGATCGTGCTGGACCTGATGCTGCCCTATGTCTCCGGCTACCAGATCATCCTCGACGCCCGCGAGAATCCGGCCTGGTGCGACGTGCCCATCCTGGTGCTCTCCGGCAAGGTGCTGGAGATGGATGTGACCCGGGCGCTGGACCAGGGCGCGAACGACTACGTCACAAAGCCGTTCCGGCCCCAGGAACTGCTGGCCCGCATCCGTCGGCTGATCGCCACCCGCGAGAGGCTCTCGGCATGAGCCGGGCTAACCGTAAGAGATACGAGGCCTGGCTGCTCGCCATGCTGCTGGCGGCCAGCGGACCGGCGGCGGCCGACACGGTCGACCCGGCCGACCAGGCCAGCCCGGCCGACCGATCCAACCCGACGGACCCGTCAGGCACCGCCGACGCCGCCATCGGCGAGCGGGACTGGCCCGCGGCACGCGCGTTGCTGCAAGCCGCGCTGGCCGAGCGCCCCGACGATCCCGCGCTGCGCTTCCGCCTCGCCCAGGTCCTGCGCTGGTCCGGGGAGCCGCGGGGCGCGCTGGCGGAATACGACGCATTGCTGGCCGAATATCCCGACAACGTCGACTACGTCTACGGCCGCGCGCTGACGCTGGATCAGCTCGGGCGCGAAGCCGAGGCGCTGCAGACCGCGCGCCGGGCGGCCCGGCTGGCGCCGGATTACGACGCGGTGCGGCAGCTGGAGCAGCGTCTCGCAGAGGACGAGAACCCCGGCGCCACGGACGCCGCGACACGTTATTTCCTGACTGCCGGCGCGGGCTACGAGGATCTCACCAACGGTCTGCCCGGCTGGCAGCAGCAGTTCCTGCGCGTGGACGGGGAAACCGCCGGACGGGGCAACTACCACGCCAGCCTGGCACGCTACGAGCGCTACGACCGCGCGGACACCGAGCTCGGCCTGGGCGGGGTGTGGCGGGCCGGCGAGGACTGGACGCTGCAGGCCGAGCTGGCGCTGGGGGGCGACGCCGACTTCCTGCCGGACACCGGGTTCTACGGCCGCGTGCTCAGAACGCTGGGCGACGGCTGGAACGCCGCTGCCGCTCTCCGCCATCGCCGCTACGAGACGACCACCGTGAGCACCTGGTCCGCCGAGGCAGAGCGGTATTTCGGCGACTACCGGGCCGCCTACACCCTGAACGCCTCGCGGCTGCACGGGGCCACCACCTCGCTGTCCCACGTCGTGTCGTTCGGCTGGTACCCGCGGGAGGGACTGTCGCTCGGGCTGGTGGCCGCGACCGGCGAGGAGGCCGAGGTGATCGCACCCGGGCAGATCCTGGAGACGGACGTGGACAGTCTCACGGTGACCGGCCGGCATGCCCTCACGCCGCGGGTCACGCTCGACTGGTGGCTCGGCACCCACGCGCAGGGCGACATCTACCGGAGGCGCTATGCTGGCCTGGCTGTTCGATACGGCCTATGACACCGAGGTCAGGGCGGCGCTGTGGTCCACGGCGGCGGCCGGTATCGCGACGCTCGTGCTGTTCGTCTACACGCTCGGCCTGCGTTTCGCGACGGTCGTCGGTGCCCGGCAGCGCCGCCACCTCGTCTCGCGCTGGCGCGGCATCTTCGCCACCGCGATCCTCTCGCGCCGCGACGCCGAGAACGAGCTGCTGCCCCGGGTACGGCGCCAGCAGCGCACCGAACTGCTCGAGGAATGGAACCGGGCCCGGGACACCGTCGAGGGCAGTGCCGCCGACAACCTGATCATCCTCGCCGACCGGCTCGGCTTCGCCCGCATCGCCCGCGAGCTCCTGCGCAGCCGCCGCCTGAGCGCCCGTCTGCTGGGCGTGCAGACGCTCGGCCACCTGCGCGACGCGGACAGCTGGGGGGCAATTACAGCGCTGGTGGCGAGCCCCAATACGGCGCTGTCCGTCACGGCGGCCGTGGCGCTGGCCGAGATCGACCCGGCACGCGCTATCGAGCAGCTGGTGCCGCTGATCCCGCAACGCCGCGACTGGCCGCGCACGCGGGTTTCGCGGATCCTGCGCAAGGCTGGCAGCGAGCTGGTCAGCGAGCCGCTGTACCGGGCGATCCGGTCCGGCGACGACGAAGAGAAAATCTACCTGCTGCAGTTCGGGCCGCTGGCCGAGGCAGAAACGGTGGACGCGCTCTGCGACGACATCATCCGCAGCACCAACCATCCGGGCGTGCTGACGGCGGCGCTGAAGCAGGTGAGCGGCCATGCGGGCGTGCCGCGGTTGCCGAGCCTCACGCGCCACGAGGCGTGGTACGTACGCATGCAGGTGGCCAAGGTACTGGGGCGCGTCGGCCAGATGGAGCACGTCTCGCTGCTCGCCTCGCTGCTGGACGACCCGGAGTGGTGGGTGCGCTACCGCGCCGCTCAGGCCCTGGTGCGGCTGCCGTTCCTCGGCCCGAATGCGCTGCGCGACCTGCGTGAGCGCCAGGCCGACCGCTATGCCCGGGACATGCTGGAGCAGGCCATGGCCGAGAGAGGCCTGGCATGACCGCCGCCGACGTCATCCTCGGCGGCCAGTGGATATTCCTGGCGTACTTCGTCGGCATAAACCTGGGCTACCTGTCGCAGAACGTCATCGCCACGATGGGCATCCGCCGCTACCTGCAGACGGCGGACCAGTTCGAGGCGGAGGGCGTGTTCTCGGCTCTCGACATCCCCATCAGCGTGGTCGTCCCCGCGTACAACGAGTCGGCCTCCATCATCAGTTCCGTGAAGGCGCTGCTGCAGCTGGAGTACCCGGATTTCGAGCTGGTGGTGGTGAACGACGGCTCCAGCGACGACACGCTCGAGAAGCTCATCGAGGCCTTCGGCCTGCAACCGTTCCCGGAGGCCTACCGGGCCCGCGTCGAGTGCAAGCCCGTGAAAACCATCTACCGCTCCGCGCGCTACAGGAACCTGCGGGTGATCGACAAGGAGAACGGCGGCTGCAAGGCCGACGCGTCCAACGCCGGCATCAATGCCTGCCGTTATCCCCTCGTCTGCGTCGTGGACGCCGATTCCATCCTGCAGCCCGACAGCCTGCGCCGTATCGTGAGGCCGTTCCTGGAGGACTCCACGACGGTGGCCGTGGGCGGCACCGTGCGCATCGCGAACGGCTGCACCGTGCGCCAGGGTTTCCTGGAGAAGGTGGGGCTGCCGCGCAACTTCCTGGCGCTGGTGCAGGTGGTCGAGTATCTGCGCGCGTTCCTGTTCGGACGCATGGGCTGGTCGCCGATCAACGGTCTGCTGATCATCTCCGGCGCCTTCGGCGTCTTCCACAAGGAGACGCTGGTGGAGGTGGGCGGCTTCAACCCGCGGGCCGTCGGCGAGGACATGGAGCTGATCCTGCGTCTGCACCGGCTCATGAAAGCGAAACGCCGACCCTATCGGATTACCTTCATCCCGGATCCCGTCTGCTGGACCGATGCGCCGGAGACGCTGAAGGACCTGAAGAGCCAGCGGGTGCGCTGGCAGCACGGTCTCGGCCAGTGCCTGTTCATGAATCGCTCGCTGATCTTCAATCCGCGCGGCGGCGCCGTCTCCTGGCTGGCGATCCCGTTCTATCTGATCTTCGAGCTGTTCGGCCCGATCATCGAGGTGGCGGGCTACGTGTTCATCATCGTCTGCGGCTTGATGGGCTGGCTGTCCTGGCCCGAGGCCGGGATATTCCTGGCGCTCGCCATCGGACTCGGCGTGCTGCTCTCTACCAGCGCCATCATGCTGGAGGAGCTGTCCTTCCACATGTACCCGCGCACCCGCGACCTGCTGCTGCTGTACGTGATCGCCGTGGTCGAGAACTTCGGCTACCGCCAGCTGACCGCCCTCTGGCGGCTGCAGGGGCTGTTCCGCTGGTGGCGCGGTGGTCAGCACAAGTGGGAAACGATCACCCGCAGCACCAGCCTGGCGGACGGGTAAGGTAGGAGGGCCTTCAGGCCCGATGGGGTCCTGTTGACGTAGGCCCGCCCTGCGGGGGTATCCATCGCCGCGACCTTTTGTCGGCAGCAAGATGGATACCCCCGCAGGGCGGCCACAATAGAACGTGGCCGGGCAGGGAGGAATCGGGGCTGAAGCCCCTCCTACATTGTCCTAGCCTAGCGGTCGAGGATGCGCAGCTCCACACGGCGGTTCTCGGCGCGGCCCGCTGCCGTCGCGTTGTCCGCGATGGGCTGGGATTCGCCGTAGCCGCGGAAGCTCAGCATGTCCTCGTCGACGCCGCGGCCGATCAGGTAGTCCATGACCGTGCGCGCGCGGCGCTCGGACAGGCCCTGGTTGTATTCCGCCGCACCCTGGCTGTCGGTGTGGCCGGCGACCTCGACATCGAGACCCGGGTTGCGCTTCAGCGTCTCGGCCGCGTCTTCCAGCACGTTCTCCGCGCCCGGCCGCAGCCGGTCGGAGTTGGTCTCGAAGTTCACGCCCGGCAGCCGGATGACGTCCTTGATCTCGCAGCCGCGGGTGTCCACCGGGACGCCCGCTGCGGTGTTCGGGCACTCGTCGAGGCGGTCGACCACGCCGTCGCCGTCGCTGTCGAGCTCGCAGCCGACCTCGTCGACGGGGGCACCGGCCGGGGTGCCCGGGCACTGGTCGCGGCTGTCGACGACGCCGTCGCCGTCACTGTCGCGCTCGCAGCCCCGCGCATCCACTGCGGCGCCGGGCGCGGTGTCCGGGCACTCATCGATGCTGTCCACCACGCCGTCGCCGTCGCTGTCGAGCTCGCAGCCGAAACGGTCCACCGGCGTGCCGATGGGGGTGCCCGGGCAACGATCGGCGTCGTCGGGAACGCCGTCGCCGTCGGTATCCACCACCCGGGGCTTGCCGCCCGCGAGCGGGAACTGGATGCCGAGGGTGGCGATCTGGTCCTCGAACTCGTAGCCGGCGGTTTCGGTGCGGTAGCGCCATTCGGCCCGCAGCGTGGCAGGTGTGTCACCGAGGTCCAGCATGAAGCCGGCGCCGAGACTGGTAGCCGCTTCATTGTTGCTGCCGCCCAGTGGCTCGTCGGTATCGGTGTGGCTGATACCGGCCAGCAGATAGGGGGAGAAGATACCCTCGCGGTTGAACACGCCGAGCAGGTTCGCGCCCACCTCGTACTGGTCGAGGTCCTGCGCGCCGTCGAGCTGACCCACGTTGACGAAGGCCTCGATGTTGAAGAACCGGGTCCACGCGTAGCCGATGGCCAGCTGACCGCCGGTGACACCGTCGTCCACGTTACGGGCCGCATCGTCGTCCATGTAGACGATAGACGGCGTGATGTAGACCTCACCGACGTTGTCTCCGGCCAGCACCTGGCCGGTGCCGAAGAGGGTAATGCATGTCGCGGTGAAGACTGCGATGGTCCTGCTCATTAGGATTCTCCCTGAATACTCGAGGCAGTCGTGCGTGCGGGCTGTGTCCTGCGCGCGTGTATAAACATTGTCCGGCCGCGCAACAAGGCAAGTCAACAGGCGCGGCAGGAGGGGCTTCAGCCCCGATCCCGTGATGGGCATGTAGGAGGGCCTTCAGGCCCGACTTGATAGAGAATCGGGCCTGAAGGCCCTCCTACATTTTATTTGACCAGCAGAGCGACGAACTCGTCGACCGGGGTGGCCGCCAGCTTGTCCTTGTCGGCGGATAGCTCGGAGAGCTGTTTCCACTGGTCGCTGGCGAGCTTCTTCTGCAGGCTCTTCCGGAACTTCTGCATCAGCACCGGGATGCCCTCCTCGCGGCGCTTGCGGTGGCCGATGGGATATTCCACCTCCACCCGCTCCGTCTGCGAACCGTCCTTGAAGAACACCTGCACCGCGTTGCCGATGTAGCGCTTGTCCGGGTCGTAGTAGTCTTTCGTGAACTGCTCGTTCTCGGTGACCACCATCGCATCCCGCAGGGCGTCCACCCGCGGGTCGCCGGCCACGTCGTCCTCGTAGTCGGCGGCGGTCAGGCGGCCGAAGATCAGCGGGATGGCGGTCATGTACTGGATGCAGTGGTCCCGGTCGGCCGGGTTGTCGAGAGGGCCGGTCTTGTCGATGATGCGAACGCCCGGCTCCTGGGTCTCGATCACGATCCGCTCCACGTCGTCGACGCGGTCGCGCACCTCCTCGTGCAGCTTCATGCCGGCCTCCACCGCCGTCTGCGCATGGAACTCGGCCGGGTAGGAGATCTTGAACAGCACGTTCTCCATGACGTAGCTGCCATAGCCCTGGGGGAAGCTGAACTCCTTGCCCTTGAAGAGCACGTCGTAGAAGCCCCAGGTCTTCGCCGACAGGGCGGACGGGTAACCCATCTCGCCCGTGAGCGCGATGAGCGCGTGGCGCACGGCCCGGCTGGTGGCGTCGCCCGCGGCCCAGCTCTTCCTCGAGCCGGTGTTGGGCGCATGGCGATAGGTGCGCAGCGCAGCGCCGTCGATCCAGGCGTTGGAGACCGCGTTGATGACCTGCTCGCGGTCGCCGCCGAGCATCTTCGTCACCACGCCGGTGGAGGCGATGCGTACCAGCAGTACGTGGTCCAGGCCCACCCGGTTGAAGCTGTTCTCCAGCGCGAGCACGCCCTGGATCTCGTGGGCCTTGATCATGGCCGTCAGCACGTCGCGCATGGTAAGGGGCTTCCTGCCGTCCTTGCGCGCCTGGCGGCTGAGATAGTCCGCGGTGGCCAGGATGCCGCCCAGGTTGTCGGACGGATGACCCCACTCGGCCGCCAGCCAGGTGTCGTTGAAATCCAGCCAGCGGATCATGGCGCCGATGCTGAAGGCGGCCTGCACCGGGTCCAGCTCGTAGTCGGTGCCGGGCACCCGGGCGCCGCCCTTGAGGGTCGCGCCCGGCACGACCGGGCCGAGCAGCTTGGTGCAGGCGGGATAGTCGAGCGCCTGGAAGCCGCAGGCCAGCGTATCCAGCAGGCAGTAATGGGCGGTCTCGTAGGCGGCATCGCTGTCGATCTCGTAACCGGTGACGTAGTCGGCGATGTCGACCAGGACCTGATCGGGATCAGGCCGCTTGGCAGAGCGGATATCGGCGGACATGGAGGTCTCCTGTCAGTCTCTCTCGTCGATGGGCGTGAACGGCCGCAGATCGGGGCCCACGTAATCGGCGCCCGGCCGGATCAGCTTGTTGTCGGCGCGCTGCTCCATGATGTGGGCGGCCCAGCCCGTGATGCGCGAGCACACGAAGATGGGCGTGAACAGATAGGTGGGGATGCCCATGAAGTGATAGGCGCTCGCGGAGAAGAAATCCGCGTTGGCGAACAGCCGCTTCTCGTCCCACATGACCTTCTCGATGGCCTCGGACACGGCGTAGAGATGCGTGTCGCCGGTCTCCTCGGAGAGGCGCTTCGACATCTTCTTGTTGACCGTATTGCGCGGGTCGGACTCGGTGTACACGCGGTGGCCGAAGCCCATGATCTTGTCCTTGCGCTCGAGCATCTTGTGGATGCCGGCGGTGGCCTCCTCCGGCGACGAGAACTTCTCGATCAGCTCCATGGCGGCCTCGTTGGCGCCGCCGTGCAGCGGGCCGCGCAGCGCGCCGATGGCGCCGGTGACCGCACTGTGGAAATCCGACAGCGTGGCCGTGATGACGCGGGCCGTGAACGTGGACGCGTTGAATTCGTGTTCGGCGTAGAGGATCAGCGAGGTGTCGAGCGTTTTCCTGTGCAGTTCGCTCGGCGGCTTGTCGTGCAGCAGGTGCAGGAAGTGGCCGGCCACGCTGTCGTCGTCGGTTTCCGTGTCGATCTTCACGCCGTCGGCGTGGAAACGGTGCCAGTACAGCAGTATCGAGGGCAGCACGGCGACCAGCCGGTCGGCCACGTCCGCCTGATTGGACACATCGCCCTCCGGTTCCAGGTTGCCGAGCACGGACACGCCGGTGCGCAGCACGTCCATGGGGTGGGCGCTGGCGGGGATCATCTCCAGGACCGTCTTCAGCTCGTCGGCCAGGCCGCGCAGGCCCATCAGCTTCTTCACGTAGGCGTCCAGCTCGCTGCGGTTCGGCAGCTTGCCGTGCATCAGCAGGTGGGCGACTTCCTCGAAATTCGCGTTGTCGGAGAGGTCGTAGATGTCGTAGCCGCGGTAGGTGAGTCCGGCACCTTCCTTGCCCACCGTGCAGAGCGCCGTCTTGCCCGCCACCACACCGGCGAGACCGCCGGTCTTCTTGTTAGCTGCCATAGTCTTCGGTCCCCGTATCGTTGTGTCGTCGTTCCGGTAACGGCGGGCGCGTCATTTCTTCGCGAGCCCGCTCTCGGCGAACAGTTCGTCGAGCTTCTCCTCGTACTCGTGGTAGCCGAGCACGTCGTAGAGTTCGGCCCGGGTCTGCATGCGCTCCACCGCCGGCTCCTGGGTGCCCTTCGAGCGCAGCGTGCGGTATACGTGCATGGCCGCCGCGCTCATCGCGCGGAAGGCCGACAGCGGGTACAGCGCCATCGCGACGCCGGCCTCGCCGAGTTCCTCCGTGGTGAACAGCGGCGTCTTGCCGAATTCGGTCATGTTGGCCAGCACCGGCACGTCGATGGCGGCGGTGAACTGGCGGTACTCGTCCAGCGTGGTCAGCGCCTCGGCGAAGATCATGTCGGCGCCGGCCTGCACGTATTGCGCGGCCCGGTCCAGCGCGGCCTGCTGACCCTCCACGGCGTGGGCGTCCGTGCGGGCCATGATCGCGAAACGATCGTCTGTGCGCCCGTCGGCGGCGGCCTTGATGCGGTCCACCATCTCGCCGGCCTCGACCAGCGCCTTGCCGGGACGGTGGCCGCAGCGCTTCGCCGCCACCTGGTCCTCGATGTGGCAGCCGGCCGCGCCGGCCCGGATCAGCTCGCGCATGGTGCGCCCGATCATGAAGGCGCTGCCCCAGCCCGTGTCGGCGTCCACCAGCAGCGGCAGATCGCTGGCGTAGCTGATGCGGCGCACGTCCTCACAGACGTCGTTGAGCGTGGTCATGGCGAGATCCGGCAGGCCGAAGGACGCGTTGGCCACGCCGGCGCCGGACAGGTAGATGGCACGGAAGCCGGCTTCTCCGGCCAGCAGGGCGCTGTAGGCATTGATGGTGCCGACCACCTGCAGGGGTCGCTCATCCTCCAGCGCCTGCCAGAACCTGGCGCCGGCCGATTCCTTCTGCATCCCGAATTCTCCAGTGCTGACGTTTCCCGGGGTCCCGGGCGGGGCCGGGATTCTAAACCAGCGCCGAGGCCATTCCCAAATAGACCGATCGGTCTATTTGCGGGCTACGCGCCCCCTATGCGAACTATCGTGCGGCCCGTCACCCGGCCGGCGATATAGTCGTCGAAAGCGCCGGGCAGATCCTCGAAGGCGATCTCCCGATGACCGATCTCCGCCAGGTGGCGGGGCTTCAGGTCCGTGCCGATGCGCTTCCAGACCTCGAGCCGCAGCGGCCGCGGCGTGTCCACCGAATTGATGCCGAGCAGACAGACGGCGCGCAGGATGAACGGCAGCACAGTGGTCTCCAGCTTCGGGCTGGCGGCGAGGCCGATGCTGGCGATGTTGGCGCCGTAGTCGGCGGTGCGGGTGAGCCAGGTCAGCAACTCTCCGCCCAGGTTGTCGACGGCGCCGGCCCAGCGGGCCTTCTCCAGCGGGCGCTTGCCGAGGTCGATCTCGTCGCGCAGCAGCACCTCGGCGGCGCCGATGGACTCGAGATAG
>Ga0102934_1002908_pt1 | contig 11766 bp, 8 predicted proteins | sample SalPonR2_A_D1_MG_FD_78175 | JGI IMG/M metagenome (GOLD analysis project Ga0102934, IMG submission 78175) | Salt pond soil microbial communities from South San Francisco under conditions of wetland restoration - Salt Pond MetaG R2_A_D1_MG | ecosystem: Environmental > Aquatic > Marine > Intertidal...
GGAGGAGGAGGAGGGGGCGGTGGTGAGGGCAAGAAGGGCCTCGTGGCTGATGGAGCGGATGGAGCGGGAGGGGAGAGAGAAGGGCTCTCTCCGTCCACAGCTTCCACATCCCTCACCCGCGACTCCCGCCTCAACCTCCCCCCCGTCGCGGGCGTGCAGCAACACGACACCCCGGATGGAACCCATCATCGATGGCTGTTTCTGAGGGTCCCTTCCCTCATCCTGTCGGTCGAAGCTTCTTCCTTTTCCCTCGCGTTCCCACTTCTTTCCCAATCCATCAGTGTCCCGCTCCCTCTCCGATTCGGGCCCCAGACTTGGGCGCAAAAGCGGCCACAAATCCGCGTCACAGACCACCATCGCGGGATCACAATCCCTCAGGGCGGCGGAAATCTCCTCCACGCCCCAGCGCGTGTTCAGCGGGGCAGCAATGAGCTGCAATTCCGAGACAGCATACAAATAAATGAGCAAAAGCTCGTGATTCCGACACAAAAACGCCACACGGGCCTGCGCGACAAGGTGGGGCCCAAAGGCGATGGACAGGGCCTGTACGACGTGGAGCGTCCGTGCTAGGAATTCATTGTAGCTTGTCTTGGTGCACGCCTGGCTCGGCCCTCGATAAGTGAGGGCTGCGACCCCGGAAGGATTACTCGACGCGGCATGGTGGAGGGCTTGGGAGACCGAGACAACCATGTGAATGTACTGCGAACAACGTTGCACGGCTCAGGCTAAGTCGATGTGGACGGTGACAAGATCAGAAATTATCAAGGAGTATATTTGGGGAGGGAGGGCGTGGTCAGGCTGGAGACGCTCACAGTTCCAGTCCACAACGATCTTAACGTCCTGCGAACGTTTTGTGGCCTTTCCCCCCTCTTCTTCTCGTCTTTGCAGACGTAAAGTAGGACCCTCAGACCTTATAGCTAGCAGGTAGTAGTGTCGACCCCGGCTTCATGCCTTTGGACGGAAAAGGTGTTGTTTGTCCGTGCGACAAAGGGAGGAGGTTAAATCTGTAGAACGGAAGACGTGAGGTCCTGAAGCTTAAGGCGGTGAATGGACAAACCACGCACGGGTACCTTCGGCGGGTTAAACTTGGTTACTACGGAATGTATGCCATTCTACAATAGCATGGTAGGCAATGCGTCCTGTGGTAGCTGTAAATTTGTTAATAAGAGGAGCGGAAGGATCGAGGGGGATATTCAAGGAGCACAAGAGTCGAGGACGCCATGAAAACATTTTTTTTAAACATTAGCCACAGCACGAGGATGAAAAGGACATAGAAATCACTTGATTACTTCGCGCTAATTTTGACACTCATGATGAGGTCTTGTAGTCCTTCATGCTGCTACAAGAGAGCCAAACGTACGTTCCCCAGGCCTGTGCGTGGGTGAATCAGTCCCAGCCGAATTGATTCCCACAAGAAATTCATGGAAGGGTGTATGTGGCAAAAGGTAGACAATGTTGTCCCTGTCAAGAGGATTTGGGCGTGAGTCCTCTATCCATCGAAGACAAGCAGCACGTAAGCGCCTCTATCAAGTGGAAGAGAACTAGTGCGGCCTGGGCCCGGATAACATTTCGTGCTCAGGGAGTACGCCCATAATTTCTACTTTATTGCGTATCCTGTAAGACCTTTTCCTTTAAATTCTACGTTGTTCATCCAAATATGACAGTAATGTGGTGGTGTGGGCTCGGGCATTGTTTGGGGCTCAGGGGGCGGCGATCCTCTGTCATTGGAAGGCACTGCTCCTTCCTTCCTCGTCTCCTCAGCTTCCTTCTTGTCCTCGCTTCTGATTTCCTCCTTGCTTGTATCCCCTTTTTCCATCGTCTTTCTGTCCCTCGTTGCCCGTTCCGTCCCCTCCCTTCCTTCCATGCCTGGGGCCATTTCCTCCTCTCTCGCCTCTCCCTTTTTTTCCGGCCCTCCTTCGCTCCGCCCACCGAACCCCATGACTGCCATCATTCTCCTCAGCTTGGTGGCCTCCATTTTCCCCTCCTCCACTAGCCTCATGAGCCTTCCTACCTTCTCTCGCTCGCGGGCCGTTGCCCTTTCCGCGGCGTCAACTTTTTCCCGCACGTATTGCTGCATGGAAACCACGACACTGCGATGCTGCGCCGCTTCCATATGTTCGACGTGCTTTTTTGCTTTGTCCTGGGCCGCCACTTGCCGTTTCAAGCGCTCAACGGTCGCTTCAAATTGACGGTTTAGGTTCCGCAAGGCGGCCATCCGGCCCAGGAGGGTCTCCTTTTCTTGCGCTTGCTTCCTTCCTTCCGATGCGGCCGTATCCAAGCGCCGACGCAGGCTTTGGAGCTGTTGAGAGAGTGCATGGGTCTTGCGCGCCTCAGAGACCACCTGTGCCTGTGCTGCGAGTCGCAAGCCTCGCTCCTCCTGCAAGGCAGCTTGCCATTGCGAACTTTCGCAGCCGGGTCCTTTTTTGACGGGGGAGTGCTGGCGGTGAAGACGGAGAGGCTGGTGCTGGGCTTGGTGTTGCGGTGGTTCCTTATAATGTTGTCGCTCTCGCTGGTCTTGCTTGTGGTGGAGATGAGTAGGACTGTCGATTGTCGGCGTGTGGGAATATCTAGACGAGAGAAGAAAGTCTTTGGAGGGCCTAGAGTGAGGGTCGGACCGTCTCCCACTGTTCAATCCCTCCATCGAAGCCACAAGAGGCATGCTGGCAGTGGAAACAATAAGTCCTGATACCCTCTCGGGAATGAATTGCTCTGCTGCTCCTGATCCTGAGGCTCTTTCTGTCGTACTCTTTTTTGCTCTTACAACTGTGGTTGGAACAAAGGTGGCCAGTGCCTGGGCACGACTGTTCAAGGGGGAAGCCGGCGTATTACAATCTTCCTGAAAGAGGTCAGGACTCCCCATGAAGGATTTAGAATATATAAGACGCTTACTGAAAGCTTTTTGTGAACGTGTCCGGTGGTGATAGCCCTCCTTGACATGTAAATCAGGCCTCAAACCTCTAGGATCCTCTACCCGCTTCACATTCGCACGAACACGCGCCGCCTCCCTGACCTTAGATTTGACCAATTCCGATTCAAGGCGTATTTTCAGCAGAAGCTGCTTGAATTCATCATTAAGCTCATTACTCTTGATACTGTCGTCCCTCATCGCCTTATCATTGTCATAGAAGCGAGGAAGCATATCTGGCAACGTAACGGATTTTTGGTATAAGTGAGCATGATAACATCCGAGCCCTATCAACATCGAGGACAATAGGCGGCAATCGAATTAACTTCCTTCTTTCTTTTTCACCTGCGCGATCGTTCCATTTACCGACGCCTTCTTCCTCCGGTTCCCGGTATTTTGCGCTGGGATGAGGCTGGCATATATTGAGATAGCGCATTTCAAAAAACCGTTACTTTGAAGTGGCCCTGCCTCCTTCTTTCTTCTCCCTAAAAATACCTACTTTGTGCTGTCAGATGCGAGCATATGAACTACACATTATCTCTTTTGTTGAATTTTTGTCGAGATTCGTTACATTTTAGGCGTCACCATGCACATTTTGTGCGGGTATTCACCAGTTCGACGCAGTCGGAATGCAATGAATTTTGCCCCAGGCTTTGTCGCTTCTATTGCCCTCGACGGCCCCGTTGTCTCTCGTGTAATTGTACTGTAATGAATATGTAAGCAAACACATGCTTAGAATTTGATTTTACCATGCTTGATCTTGCCGCAACGGGCAGAGGCCCTTGTCACTCCGTTGCCGAAAGCCGTCACGAAGTTCGTGGAAGAGAGGTAGGTCTCGACTGCGGCAGCAGATGCTGAGCCTTCTTCTTCGGTAGTCAGCCCAAAGACGTCGAAATCTACCCGTAGGACACCATTAGCGTTCCGCAACATTGTCCGATTATTTTTGCTGTTAGGCCTGTCGATTTTCATCTGACTGGCGACTGTTCCAGCCGCTTCGCTTGTCAAATTGAGCATAAGCTGGGCCGCCTCAGTACCCCAGCCTGCTTTATTGATTCCCCGCAGACGTGCGACGCATTGATATTTGTAGCCCTGACAATACGTGGGGTAGCCCAGGTGAGTGTTGCAAATTGTCACCTCGTCCGCCGAGACCAAAATGCCGTCCAAATTCCAGTGCCACTGCCAAGTCATGGTGTCATCATCCTTGACAGTAAGGCTACCCGTGCCCCACTGGGAACCGTTTCGGTAGGCGCTCCAGATCGGTTGAGGGAGCCAAGTGTTGTCGTGCACCGAATCGGCACCTGTGCCCGCCATCACGTATGCGGTGGCGTCGGAGGTGGGGACGAACTGGAAGACAGGATAAGAGCGCTCATAGGCGTGGACGTGTCCATTCATGACCAAATTGACCTTGTACTCGTAAAATAAGGGTTCAAAGGTTGCTTGCATGTCAATCGTCTCGAATTCGTTCTGTTTCTCCGTATTGGAGTTGTACCAGGGGTTGTGGTAGACGGCCACCACCCATGGTGTCTTCTTACGGTCGATGCCTTGCAAGGTGCTGAGAAGCCATCGGTACTGGATGGAGGTGGTGTTTGTGTAACTGTAAGGATTCAAATGCAAGAACGTCACAGGGCCCGCGGCATACACGAAGTAACTGTTTCCGTATTCGTAACCCGCTTGATATTTGCTGGGTGCACATAATTTATTGTTGGCGTCCAGGGTGGGCGGGTAGGGGGCGCTTGTTATGACGCCCGGTGCTATCTGTGGCATGCGGAAACGGGCCTCGAACGACATGAAAATTTGGGTCTCGAGACTGGTTGCATTCGATAGCCACTCAACCTCGTGATTCCCTGCCACCAACATGGTAGGGCTGTGTAAGTGTATCGGTTTGGAGGAAAGCGTGATGAGCCAATGGGTGAGGGGGTCGGCAGCATCTGCAGACTTACACGAAAGACGATACGCCCGTGAGCATATTAAGAAATGAATCCCACAGAGTACCCACACAATCTGCATAGCCGTCGTCTCCAACGATGAGAATCAGGGCAGGATCGTTCTGGGAGAGGCGTAAGACCGAGCGTTGCGCGTCCGGATTTTGTCCAATATCTGCCACCATGCCGAATACAAGAGGCTCTTTGAGCTTCTTCCCGACTGCGGGTAATGTCTTGAAGAACAACGTCCCTGAACGTGGGGGGCGTGTATGGATAGTCGTCGCCATTAGACGGAAGGATACTAAAATCACCGCATTGATAATAATACAAGGTGTTGGGCTGGAGATTGCGAAGCTCCACGTTGTGCAACCAGCCGCTTGTATAATCCGGATAGGGACTTTTTTGATCTTGTTTGGCGTATCCCGCCGGTATGGGGTATGTGAAAGCATCTTGATTAGTGATCAGCCAATCTAAATTGTCCGGATCAAGGCCGTATCGCACTTGGCTGGCTGGAGCTGGGGCCGTATAGTTGGGCGTCAACCACGAAATGACCATAGTTGTGGGATCGATGCCCTGGGCTATGTGAATTTGTTGGACTCCACTTTCAACATCAACGGGAACATCGCTTTTGTCCAACTCAACCACTTGAGCTACCGCACCCGCAGAGATGACAAGGAGCTGTACGAGAATGAAACGCCATCTTCCCATCTTAACAAGCGTGCGTCGATCCTAAAACATAGAATCAAGATTGTTACAGGTATTTATGATAGTTGTTTAGTAGAAAACATAACAAACATTCAATAGCTTGGGTACAGAATATTTAGTCAGGTCAGTTAGCAAAAAGATTCGATACTCCTTCTTCCTCGGACTTAAAGCTCTATTTTGATTTCAAAAACTCAACGGTTCCCAGATACGCTGAATTTTCTATCCAGGACGTATCATCTCCTGTTCCCAAAATGGAATCATTTCCAATCTTTATCTTGCGTCAACAAAAGCTACAACGGGTGGAAGTGATACAAACCTTTTCCAGGCAACCTTTTAAACTTATTCGCCGGGTTGGAAATAAGCCCCGTTCTCATCGAAGTAAATTTCGAAAAGCAGAGCCTGGGTCGCCCCGCTATCATATATCACTTCGCGCGCCTTGCGGATGTGCTTTTAAGACATGATAAATGTTGTGCTCATTTTGAAACATTTGATAAATTAACTTGTAATGAGTAGTTTTTTGGGCCCGGTTTTGTTCTTTTACCGTAAGATGTTGGATATACGTGTGACAACTAAATATCATCTTCATCTTCGCCATTGAGCGCCCTACATCTTTGACATTGTATCTAAGTGGGTCACAGGAAAACCATTTGTCTTTTTTACATGTTTGGAGTGCTTTACTTTGTTTTCACTAGCTTCAGACGATTGATGAGATGTAAGTCCGGTAGACGACAGATGTTCACTTCACTTTAAAGGATTTAGCTGTCCAGGCGGATTATGTAGCGTTCAATATCCTATTCTCAACAAAGGTTTTACTAACAAGTATATTTTATTTTGAAGAGTTCTTCTCCAAAAGGTTTTTGCCACTCCAATAAGAGGGAAGCTCGTTTACTGGGCAGTGGTGGAAAAATAACAAGTCATACTTTTTAAAAAAAGCGCTTGTGTAAGACAGGCAGGGCATACTCTTGAAGAAGCAGTCCAGCACCGGGAATTTATTTGATATTTATAGAAAAAAAGATGCTGGAAGCTAAGCAAAGTGTATTCGCAATGAGAAAATAAATGAATATACGAGGACAGAAAAATGAGTCAGCTTGCTTAGAAAGGACACATAGATGCTCATTGCATCACGATATTTCAGCATCGCGAGTTCGTATCACATAGCTGTATTGTAAGAACATTGAGAAACACGCCTTAATGCAAGTCTGTGAGACGAATGCCGCTACTTATCCCGAAATATTGGGGGCTCGTTTTAAGTAGAGACAGGAGAACTAAGCATATCACCAAAATATGTGCAACTAAAGATTCAAGAAAGCTTATAAACTACTTAATAGACAAGGCATTTGGAATTATTTGACGGTAAAGAGATTTTTCGATGGATGCGCCGACAGCATAGCCAGAAATATTACGTGTAAGGGTCCTTTACGATCTCGCAAATGGTGACTTTAAGGAAGGATTGAAAGCTATAGAGTCTCGAATGAGACATTGACTCCTTCTGATTTTTATTATCTGCGACTGAAAGATAATGAATGAGGAATGCATCAAAAAGTTGTAATTGGAGTGGGAAAAGGTAGACATATAGAGGAGGTTGGTGATCCGCAGGACCTTGCTTCACTGTTTTTGAAAAACAACCATGCAGACGCGCCATTTTTATTCAAACGATCATCGAAACATGTTGTCGCAATGATGGTTCGTGCAGCACCTCTCCTTCGCCGCGACCGTGGTGTGATTCGAGCTTGTCCTTCTTTAACGTTTTCCGCTTTGGCGTCGCCGGTTGCTGCAGGGCACTTCTTTCCATCATCGTGCACTGACAAAAACGCGATGCTCTTACTTACAGCTTCACGACCTCCACGACTTTACCTTCATCATCAGGATACACCTGTCGAAGGGAATTTATGACGGTGGGGCACATGGACAAGAAACGAAAGCATTCTGCCGGCACGAAAAGACAGAACTCGGTAGGGGGGGACATTCAGTTGCCCCAACAGCAAAAACGGGAACAAACGAAGCAACAGCAACCCCGCAAGTCCAACGACGGCAAGCATGCGGACGACGATGATCCTAATAAACATGAAGACGATCATCCATTCAAGCGTGGCTCCATCATCATGGTCAAATGGGCGGGGGACGGAACTGACCGATTTTGTGATGTGATCGAACGGGCTCAGAATGAAAAAACCGGGGAATGGAGTTACTATGTCCACTACCACGACTTCAATCGCCGCATGGATGAGTGGGTTAATATCCCTGCCATCCTCAAACCGCCTTCTGTGGCAGGCGCGGAGCACAAGGCGATGAAGGAGCAATTAGAGCGGGAAAAGGTAGGGGTTCTCCGGACATGGGGTCTCGTTGAGGGGGCTCGCATGAGTAGGAGAGGATAGTCAGCTATCCCATTCCATTCCTTTGCCAGCTGCGTGCCCAGTCTCTCCCTCCCCGGCGACGGGAGCTCGTACATTATCCCGCGATGGCTTCCTGTCTTGCTCTAGTGCCCCCCCTTGCCACTATTAATCACCACCTTCCTCCCCTTGTCTGGCCTTTTCGCCCGCAGGAGCTCGCCGAACAGGCAGAGAAGCTGTGCGAAGCGAGCGAAGAAGCAGGCATCCGGACCCGGCGCCAGAAACAACGCGGGCAGGAGGAGGACGAAGTGCCCTTGGCGGCCCATTTAGAGCATGACGAGCACGAGGGCCTGGATGAGGAGCAGTTGAAAGAGCACGAGGAGGTGACCAAGGTCAAGAACGTCAAGTTCGTAGAGCTGGGCAAGTACCGGATGGAGACCTGGTACTATTCTCCCTTTCCCAAGGAGCTCTTCTCGGAGGGCCCCGCCTTGGACGTGCTGTATTTTTGCGAGGCTTCGATGCGTTTTTTCAAGCATAAGTCCGAGCTGCACCGTTGGCTGAGCAAAATGGACCCAAAGGACCGACATCCCCCCGGAGACGAGGTCTACCGAGACGCGAAGCTCAGCATTTTCGAGGTGGATGGGGGGGAGCAGAAGCTGTATTGCCAGAACCTTTGCTACTTTGCCAAGCTCTTTCTTGACCACAAGACTTTGTTCTACGACGTGGATCCCTTCCTCTTCTACGTCCTCTGCGAGCACGACGGGCGGGGCTTTCACCCCGTCGGTTATTTCTCCAAGGAAAAATATTCGGACGCGGGCTTCAATTTGGCCTGTATATTGACCTTCCCCTCCTACCAGCGCAAAGGCTACGGGCGCTTCCTCATCAATTTCTCGTACGAATTAAGCAAGAAAGAGGAAAAGTTGGGGTCACCGGAAAAGCCGCTCTCTGACCTTGGCCTGGTCAGTTACCGTTCCTATTGGGCGTCGCAATTGTTGGCCTTGTTGAAGAGGATGTACGCGGAGGCAGCGCAAGCGAGTGGGACCCCCGTGGAAGAAGTGCGCCTTCCCCCTCTCTCCATCATGGACCTGGCCAAGATGACCTCCTTCGTGACCGAGGACGTGGTCTCCACCTGCACCTTCCTGGGCCTCCTCCGTTACGTCTCGGGTCAGTATTTGATCTACGCGCCGTTACCCTTGGTCGAGGAACTGGCCCGAAAGTACCCGGTGAAACCTCCCGTCGTGGACGCGGCGCGGCTGCACTGGGCCCCTCTGATCACCATGGACGTCAAGCGGGACAAGTGGTCGATCCATTCCAAGGTTCAGCCTCCGGAGCTGCAGCACCATGCCAGGACGGCATAGGCCGGGAGGGAGGGAGGGAGGGCGGGAGCGAGGGGGGGAGGGAGGAAGGGGGGGTGCCTGGTGGAGACTGTATAGTGAAGTAAGTGAGATGCGGACGACGTCCCTGGCCGATTGTGGTCAGGTGCGCGTCTTGAGGAAAGCATTCCGTCGCGAGCGTCCGGCCCCGTCGTTGTATTTTTTATTTTTCTTTGGTCTTGGCATCCTTTGGGCGATTACGTGGGACCAACGGCTTTCGTTCTCCCGGCTCGCGCTCGGAGAGTCCCCCCGCCATGCCAACGCTTGCTCTGTCCTGTCCACTGTTACCACCCGCCTCCCAGACCCTCCTTGGCGCATTCCTCCACCTGTAAACCTGTCATCTCTCCTGTCGGTACCCGTCCCTCCCTCCCTCCCTCCCTCCCTCCCTCCCTTCTCCCCACCCCACGAATGTAAATCCAGAGAAGGAGAGCCCCTTTCTCATGGCATTGCAAGGACAGCTGCTAGCCGATCCCCCTCCTTCCCTCCCTCCCTCCTTCCCTCCCTCCTTCCCTCCCTCCTTCCCTCCCTCCTTTCCTTCCCGGCACCCGAGGGCATGCGACCGTTTCGGCTCGGGGGGAACATCCCATGCTTTCATGCGCGTGAACACCGTTTCGAAGTTGCTGCGTGAGGGAGGAAGGGGAAATAGAGAAGGAGGGAAGGAGTTTCATAAGCCCCGAAAGGTAATCGCAAGCAACATGGGTAACCCTCCGGAGGGAGGACCATCCCAGCGCTCCCACGCTCGGCGCCCGCAACCTTCTTTCTCCCTTCGCTCCTCATCACGCACCTCACGTCCTCCACCCGCCGGTCCGCACGAGGCAGTCGCTGCGGGGGGGGCAGCCGTCGGTTTTCCAATGCCGTCCAATCCATCTTGGCAAAGAAGGGGTGTGCCCGAATGTCGAGGGGGTCGAGGCTTAAGGTACCTTCACCAATCAAGTTACGGGGGGATTGCATTCGGGAAGGAGCGGGGCGGGAGGGACGAAGGAGTGGGGAAGGGGGAAGGACCATGGAAGGGGGGTGGGCGGGCTGGACGGTGCCGATTCGTCGGGCGGGAGATTTCTCCAGGAGACCCCGCAGGAAGGCCTGCGCTTCCTTAAGCTCCTGCGGGGAGGGCATGGCGTTCCTGTCTCCCCTCCCTGGCTCCGGCCCTTCCCCTCTCCCTCTTCCGCTCGCGCTCCTCTCCCTTCCTCCGCCCTCCCTCCGTGTCCAGGCGGGGGGGGGGGGCGCCGAGGAAACCGCAACGGCTGCCCCAAGATTTTATTGCACATCTTTGAGAAGTTTGGGTCGTAGAATGGCGGGGAGCCGTAGAGCATTTCGAAGCAGACGGTGCCCAGACTCCACCAGTCCACTGCCTGGGTGTAGCCAGCATGGGTGCTGGAGGGAGGGAAGGAGGGAGGGAGGGAGGGAGGGAGGGACGAGTGGAGGAAGGTGAGAATGCTTGATTAGATCAGTGAATTTATGAATGTGAGCATGGCGCACGGACAAAGAGGGCATGTCCAAAGGGAAGAGCGAGCTTGAGAAGTGACGGGAAAGAAGTGTGCGTTCCCCTCTCCCTGGTCCTCGTCCGCTTCCCTCCTCCAATCCTTCCCTTCCTCCCTCCCTCCTTCCCTCCTTCCCTCCATCCTTACCGTCGATTGATAACTATTTCCGGCGCCAAGTACTCGGGCGTCCCGCAAAAAGTCCTTGTCACTCCCCCTCCCTCCCTCCCTCCCTCCCTCCTTCCCCCCATCCCTCCCTTGGCCAGCCCGAAGTCTGCCAGTTTCACATGGCCGTCGCCATCCAGCAGGATATTCTCAGGTTTCAAGTCCCGGTACAAAATGCCCTTCTCCAGGTGCAGATACCTCAAGACCACTACCAGCTCTCCCGCGTAAAATCGGGTCAAAGCCAGGCTAAAGCATCGGTGCCTCCGGAGGTGGAAAAAGAGATCTCCCCCTCGGCAATATTCGGTAAGGAGATAGAGCTTTGAGGGAGATTGAAAGGCGCAGTGGAGGGAAATGATAAAAGGGTGCTGCAAAGAGGCTAGAAGGTATCGCTCCGTGAGGGCATGTTTGAGGGTAGCGGGGAGGGAGGGAAGGAGGGAAGGAGAGGAGGAGGGAGGGAGGGCACCTGAAGTTTTCCAAACGACTTTCAAGGCGTACACGGCTCCCTCTTTCCTTCCTCTCCCTTCCCCCTCGCTCCCGATCCCTCCTTCTTGTCCTTCCTCCATAAGCCGCCTCAACACTCCTCCCTGTCTGTGCCGCACGAGAAAGACACGCCCGAAGGAACCCTGGCCGATCACTTTCAAAAATTCGAAGTCTCCAGGAACGGCCCGGCCGTTACGGGGCAAGGGCTCGAGGGGATCCAGCCAGGCAGGTGGATGGGCAGGCGATAGACCCAAAAATCGAAAGAAAGGGGCGAAGAAAGGTGGAAGGAAGCCTTTCCATCGACGGAAGAAACGCCAAGGGTGTTTCCCTGGCTGGGCCCCTCCCCCTCCCCCTCCTCCTCCCCCCCAACCCCCGGCCCCCTTTCTCGGCTTCTGACAGTAGCGATCCACC
>Ga0102934_1002910_pt1 | contig 11765 bp, 5 predicted proteins | sample SalPonR2_A_D1_MG_FD_78175 | JGI IMG/M metagenome (GOLD analysis project Ga0102934, IMG submission 78175) | Salt pond soil microbial communities from South San Francisco under conditions of wetland restoration - Salt Pond MetaG R2_A_D1_MG | ecosystem: Environmental > Aquatic > Marine > Intertidal...
ATCGTCCCCGGGGGGCGTAAAGAGGAATTGCTGCGCGATGTACGGGCAGGACGTTTCGAGGACGTTTTTGTCAGCGTGCTCTCCTCTCAGGACCTGGACCTGCTCCTCTGGCTCTGCTCGGAAGCCCCCAAGGACGACATCTTTGACTCTGAACCACCCATGCTCTCTCAGCCTACCATGTTTTGCCTTCTACAGCAGCTGACTTTCCAGCTGGGGAAACACACAGCACAGAAACTTGAATGGATGCAAGAGTTGGTCCTGGCGGTTGATCCCAAGGACGCGGTTATCGGTTCGTATCTTGGGGAGGTGTGTCCAGAACTCATCAGGAACTTCAACGAGGCGGCACCTGAAGTGGCAGCGTTGGGTCACCCCCAGCTTGTAAAAGACTTTAAAATGGTTCAGAAAGCAATTCAAAACCTGGCTCGGGGTTCCTGAAGTCGCGCTCGGAGAGCGGGAGAAATGAAGGCATGAGAGAAATCAGTGAGGGTCAGAGGAGCGTTGGGTGCGGGAGGAGAAGGAAGTCGTTGTTTGAGCCGAGACAGCACACCATATAACCATGTACACTTAATCTGCGCTTGAGGTGGATTGAGAAGAAATCACGAGATAATTCTAGTAACAAGAAAGCAACGACATAATCCGGCGTCAGAGAGCCTCCTCGCCTCTCAATAGAAGCAGAGTGACTGGCCCAAACTGTGGAAAGCTATCTGCTTGATTTAGTGAAGCATTAGTTTATATGAAAGAGGGGCATACATACTGATCCTAGCACGGAGCACCTACCCCTAGCTACTCTTTAATGGGGGGGGAAGTTGGGAAAGACATTTACAAACAAGAATGCGCCATCCACTTCAATAAATCATTAGACCCGTCAAAATGCATCGGCAATCGTCCGTCGAAAATGGCTCGTTCAACCGAAGCTCTCTTCACCGTGGCGTTGTGCAGCGTGTTGCGTTGCTGGGTCGGGGGGCCAGGCGAGAAACATCATCGCCAAAGAAAGTGAGAGACATGGCCAGAAGTCGAATGCCTTCCTCGCCTATCGGGACGGCCTAAACATTGGAAGACAAGGCCATGATGAGGTCTGCGAAGAGTTCGAAAGGTCATGTAGGCGTGTGGTAATGTAACGATATCACATGCTTATCCCCTCGCTTTTTCCACTTTGTCTTTACCCCGTAGGCAAGGCGAGGAAATCACTAGACTAGTCTCGTTCTTCGCACCGTCCTGCAACGGGAAAAATGACCACACATATGAAGTAAGTTATCCTCTTTCCTTTATTTTCTTTCACTTCCGCTCGCTTACTCGTTCTCTATTTAAAACACTGGTGTAAGGGCGCAACAATCGGTCCCAGTTCCGTCCATCTGGTCTACTGAAGGAGCAGCCCGCCTTGGTTCAGGAGCAACAGTAACGACAAGTCACGACGATGGCAGTATCGACCATGGTGTCACACAAGCACCCTACGAGCGCCGCTTCTCTCCATACGACTTCAACGGCGGGTAAGCTACGACGGCTAACAAGTCTTCTTTCGTACTAAGGGGGGCATATAGAGGAACCGGAGCATTTCAGCACACAAAAAGGATTACCCATGGCAACGTCATTTCTCACTAACACAACCAAACAGTACGTGCCTCGCTATCGCAGGCAAGGACTTCGCTGTGGTCGCAGGAGATACGCGCCTTAGCACGGGCTATGAGATTTTGTCCCGGAACGTCCCCAAGCTATGCAAACTGTACGTATGGCATTTGTATTGCCCTGCTTCCCTGTTCTTGTATGCCAGCTCAGTTTTTCTCCACCATATCTTCCCCACGAATAGTACAAGCAAGACAGTGCTAGCCTCGGCAGGTTGTCTTACGGACGTGCGGACCCTCCAACAGGTGCTTGACATGCGCCTCCGCATGTACGAGCACGACAACGGGAAGGAAATCAGCACGCCCGCCGTCGCGCAACTCTTGGGGAACACACTCTACTACAGGCGATTTTTCCCTTACTATGCCTTCAACGTCTTGGCGGGGGTGGATGACGAGGGTAAAGGCTGCGTCTTCTCCTATGACGCGGTGGGCTCGCATGAACGGGTTGAATACTCGGCCAGCGGGTCGGGGCAGGCGTTCGTCATCCCCGTGATGGACAACATCGTGGGCTTCAAGAACAGACAGGACCCGAAGCCCGAGTACACTGCCGCGGACATCGTGGCGATTTGCAAGGACGCCTTTTTGACGGCGGGCGAGCGCGACATCTACACTGGAGATGCCGTTACCATAAGCGTCATTACCGCGGCCGGCGTAACCACTGAAACGTTTGAGTTAAAACGCGACTAGACCAGGAGTCGTATTGGGGTCAGTGGAGGAACGTACGGGAGGAACTGGGGGATTTGTTGTCGAAAGGCAGAGCAATGGTAAAGGAAGAAAAAGGCACCAAGAAAGAAAGGTTTCGATGGCCCGTGGCACCACCGCGTGCAGATCGACGCGAATTGCCGGCTCTGTGCAGCACGATGCCTTATTTTTTTTTTCTGTGGATTTTGAGATGGCTCTGTACAGGGTTGAATTGTGCTGGACTCATCGTGCGGAGAGTGAAGCGCTGCTCGAGCTGCCACTTCCGCTCCGTCTAATTTTAATGGTGAAGGAGCATGAGGGCACGGCAGGAGCCACTTCTGCCTGCACCGTGGAATTAATTCCGAGATTTTCCAAGGCGCCTTTTATCAGTCCACACGGAAAATTCAATACAGTGGCCGCTGCCCGTCGAGTTGACTCATCGTTGGCTGTGAAGGGAGCTAGCCATCGAAATTTGGCGTCCCGCAGGACAAACACCCCTTGGTTGTTTGTCTGGAGCTTATCGATTTGCTTTTTGAATATTTCAATCCAAAATTCCTTGCAAATGAACTTCATGACATTCACCTCCAATGACTCCGCCGCGAGTACTCGCCCCTGTGCAATAGACTCAGCCAAGCGATAGCCCACGTCAAATCCGATAGCCCGCACTGTCTCTGCCAACAGCTCTTCCTTTCGCGGGCCTTGATCACCACCTGTGCGCAAAGTATCGATCATTGCAGCAAAAAGGTAGTCAAAAAGAGAGTCTGCGCATTCCACTTTTTTGTTCTGGTGCTGGGACGACGTCGAAGACGGCTTCTTGAGGAGGTCGGCCGCCATCTTTGTGATCTGTATTCTATAGACCGCGATTTTTGGAACGGCGAAGGGGTTAGGGACAAGAGTAATAAGAAATAGAGAAGTACGTCGATTTATGAGGCTCCACGAGCACGCGTTGAAATGCAGATAGGCACAAAGCGTTATCTGAAGGCGGGCTGGAGGGCAGACCAGGCCTCGCCGTCAAAACTTCAAGTCTCGAGCCCATCGCATGGCCCCATCCGGAGAACGACTTTTTCCTTGTGCCACATGAATTGGGGCTGATTTCACACCTTCACATTCCAAGATCTCTTGACAGTGTGGCCATGGCGCCGACTGGAATGGGCAGAACCGGGAAAAGCGGAAACAGCAATGTCATGCCAACCCTCCGCACGTCAGCAGAGGGGCCGCCAAGCACACGAAGCAACACAACGAAAATGGCTGGCACAATTTCCAAACTAGACGCAGAGGCGTTTGAGAAGGCCAGCAAGATCATTAAAAAGAAATTTTGTGAACAGGTACAGCTGGATGACTTACCAGAGCTCCGGAATGATTATAAAAAGAAGCTCTCTTCCCTGGAATTGCAACTTAGCGGAATGGTTCAGGTCAAACTCGATGGAGTCAAGCGCTCCATGGACGTGATCCAGACGGCAAATGACCAGATGGTCGCAGTTCGCGGTGAATTTGAGGGCATGTATGAACTCTGTCGCAAGGCAGGTGAGCAAGGTAAAGTCTTGTTCGACGCTTACCCGCGATTGAAAATGATTAATCGGGCTCGCAAAAACTTGGAGCGAACGCTCAAAGAAGTCACTTATTACGCAAACTTGCCTGCACGAGTGGATCATCTCGTCGGGCTCTTAGAGAAGCAGCCCATGCAGCTCCGTCAAGTGCATTTGGAAGGACAGCAATTGGAGCTGTGGCGAGACGAGCTTTTGCGGGAGCTGAAAGTCCAACAGGGGAGTAAGACGATGGCTCCGCCTCCATCCAAGTCCGGCATCGGAGGCCCCTCACGTGTCGTCTCTGTCGGGGACCGCATGCAAGCTACCTTCGGGATCCACCTAGAGGAGGTCAAAAAGCTGCTGGATGCCATTCGGAAGAAGATTTTTGACAACATTTCGAATTGCTTTGAGATTGTACAACTCGACCCCCGCATTTTGACCTCCACTTTGGAGATTGTGGACATGCACGCAGCATTTCAGAAGCAAAAAGCAACGCGTGCCCGAGAACGTGCCGAGAAGAATTCAGAGGACGTGGAGGAAGCCGTCGCGCTCTCGTTGCTGGAGGACCTACGAGCAGATCTGATGTCCAAGCTGAAGCAGAGGGTAGATGACCGGGCCTCGGTCATGTTCGCCCAGACACAAGCAGAGGCGATCGCCAAGGAAGCAAGCGTGACAACCGCGGGAGACGCTTCGCATGTGCAGCCGGACGTCTTTGCGGCTACGCTCGGCGCGGCAACCCGTATTTTGGTCGACCTCAACTATCTGAAAGCCGAGGTAGCGCCCTGCTTTCCTGACGATTACATGGTTATGGATACCTTTAGAATGCAATACGAGCGATGTTTGGTGAAAGAAATTTGTAAATTGTATCAAGGAGGCTTCTCGAAATTGGATCAGGGGGAACTATTGCAATTGATGGAGTGGCTTGATTACTACAACCAGGCCATTGTGCACCTTGGCGCCCGGACGCCGTGTTCGGAATTTGTGCAGGCGCTGTCCATCTGCTTACAGGAATACCTTGTCCGTGTCCGCATTCAAATGACCGAATGGTTCACGAACATACTGAATCGGGTCCAGGAGGTGGCCGTGAACTCGGCCGGGCAACCGATCACAAGCACTCCTGAGGATTTCTTTAACATCATCCATCTCCAGGTGTTGGTTGCGCTTTCCAAACTCTCTGCCGATAACATGTGTGCAGTCATTGTGGTCTGTTTGAACGTGATCAAAACCATCTTGGAGGAGACACTAACGACGCTGCGGGACAAGAAATTAGAGCTCGCGTTCCCCCCAACAATGGCTAAAGAGCGCCAGAGAGAGGGCGACCCGGTAACTCTAGAGATGATGTGCGCGACTGTGAACGACTACGATCGCCTCCAGGAGAAGATCCAAGAATTTCGGGAGGAACTAGGGCTGATGGGGAAGCTGAGCGAGGAGCACCTCGTAATGGTGGACGCGGCCGTGGACCATGTCCTAGATGGCTTCGTCAGCATCGCCGATGAGGCAAATTCCGGATGTACGCAACTGGTTCTAGAGGACGTGCGGGAGGCATTTGCTGAAGAGTTGTTCACGGCGGAGTGGGAGGATAGCGTGGACGTGATGATGCAGAAGGTAGCCATGACCTTTCATGACTACTACAGCGACCTGTCTGTCTGGCTACCTCCTTTTTATTTCGCGCGGCTCGTAAAAGAATGCTTGGAAAAAGTCATGGCGCTCTATCTTTTCTTCTTGTTTCGACGAGGCGGGGCGAAGGGCAAGGACGAAAAGGCGGTCGTAAAGTCGAGGCCTTTTGCAGATCCATTGGTCGTCGCACAGAAGCTCCGTAACGACCGAGAGGCAATGGCAATCTTCTTCGATGACTACGAGGAGCAGCTTAGGATCGCTGGGCTGCGGGAACCGGCTGCACTGGAGTTGCAACTCGCTGTGCTCGACCACATTGTAGACCTTTTCGAAGGAGGCGTGACACTAGAGACAGACGCCACCGATGCGCTGCTTCGCGAGTTCGGCCCATGGGGAGTGGATGCCTTGCTGGCGATCTCTTTCCTAAGAGGAGACAAGGACAAGACGGGGTTGGATCTCAAAGAACGTTTAAAGAGGCACTGTGCGCGTACCATCCGTCCTACGTTGAGAGGGGCGGGAGGACAGGCTGGCCTGTCAAATTTTACATATGACGGTGCAGCCGAGGCACCCAGGAACTTCTCGGCTCGCTTTTCGCTCTCGCCTTTTGACAGTGAGGTGGACGCAGAGGCAATAGTTATTGGCGTCAAGCGGCTCAAAGCCAAAAAGTAAACAAAGAAATGTACTGTAAAGGTCAGGAGCTCCAAGCTTTCGATTGACCTGCGAAAGCTCTTTTAAATCAAGTCACAGCCGACGCCTTTTATTCTGTGTTGTTTTTTAATTTGCGTTAGAAATCTTTTGCCAGATTAGGGGACGAGCGCTTCATTTACAAATCGATGCATGTACTTCAGGCATACGCTCGATAGGCGAAAGCCTGCTTGTATACCTTCCTGTATATCTAAAATTTGTCTATTATCTAGTATCCACACGGTTTTAGTATACATCCCTATCTATTGTATGCTGTATGCCTGCCTTTGATACATGTTGTCTTTCATGCGAGTGCACAGAAAAGATGCGTAAGACCAACACTCAGGGAGGATCTCTTTTCCGTCACAGGCCTGCAACTATTAGACTCCTATATCGAAAAAAAATGTAATAATGCATAACCCAACCCAGCATCTGTATCACATGCGGCGCAAACGCTGATTAAGCCACGTATCCTTTTTCAATAAGGTGGTCTCTAATTCAAGTTCTGCCTGCCCACCACCTTGAGTTTTTTAATTGCATATCGTCCTTCCCAGCTTGGTTCACATGAAGGGGACTTGCTCGAACGTGGATATCCACTCCTCGTTCGCCGCATCTGCGTTAGGTGAAACAGGGGGCCGAGTGAGGCTATTGTCGTCATCCTGTTCCTCGTTGTAGCTCTCGGATTCCCAGAAGAGGCTGTCATCGGCGCTACACATCATCATAACCATGTCGTCTCTCTGCGTTTTCAAGCCATCAGCACAGCTGCTGTCTGAAAAGTTGCTGGCAGCACTGGTAGCAGCACTGCTTACGGAGGACGTGAGAGCAGCATATCCCTGAGGAACACATTTTGTCGAGGATTCGAAGACATCTGAGCCAGATCGAGCTGACACTGTGTCATTCTCTGTCCAGGGATGCAATGACGCGCCTTGTTCCCGACGCCCGCTATACTCCCATTGAGGGAAGCCCTCCGGATCCATCGTAAAAGCGCTCAAAACATCTACCATAGTCCGCGGGGTCGGAATAGACGCCGAAACGCCAGAGACGTCGCGAGAAAGCTCCTCATATCCCTCCTTGGGCGCATGATGCTCTTTCACATCATCGTCTCGGACAATCGCCATCCCCAGCCTTCCCGTGTGGACGCCGGTGTCAATTGTCATTCCTGATTCCACCAACAAGGCACTTTCATCGTGCGTATAAGTGGGCATCTCCCCTACATATATCCCATCAGCAGTATGGGATCTTTCTTCGTTCTCCTCTGCCTCGCTATTGGTGTCTTGTACATGCTGGGAGGGTCGGCTGAACGTGACAACGCGCCCGCTACGAGTGGTGTAGGTGGACAAAGTGCCACACACAGACGTTGCATCATGTCCGCCCTCGAGTCTCTCTGATCCACTCTCCTCATCCTCCTCAACGTCATCGCCTTCTTCCTCTCCCTCCTCTCCGACATGATCCCCGTAACGCCAATGGCGATGGCCATATGGAGATCGTCCGCTGCTCCCTCGAATTCGTGCGAGGACCTTTTTCCTGCGGTTAGCGTGCCTTTTGGCGACTCCTCTAGGGTTCTTTAGCTTGAAGCGCGACCTCCAGGAACCTGACTCTAGCCGGCCTTCACATTGCGCCTTCTTTAAAAATGTCTTGGTCAAATGCCGCGTACCGTCCATGGTGTAGGAGCCCTCGTACCCACACGTCCGAAGTTGATCCAGTTTGGTAAAGTACTTTTGAGCATGGGTTCGAATCTGTTCATTGCTGCGCGTCTTCATGACCTGGGAGATCTTTTTCCACGATTTGCCGTACTTCGCCCAGCATTTCAGGAAGAACTCGTGCTCCTCGTCCGTCCAATGACCTTCCTTGGCTCGGGCAGCACTCGCTCCATCCTTTCCTTTTGTCGACGCCGTCCGGGGAGGGGTCAAGTCTTTGGGCTGGTTCACGAGATATAACGAGGCGTAGTTTTTAATCTCTTCTGGAGTGCGGGTTGGGAGAAGCAGGGTTGAAATAGATTCCCAAGACCTTCCATACTGCTTGAGACCTTCCAAAAATCTCGCGTGCTCCTCTGTGGTCCAATCAGAAGAGGCGATCGGTCTTGTAATGATCGCAGTGTCATTCCAACTGACGTTAGCACTAGACGCGGCGGAGATAGCAGGGTCCATGGCACAACTTGCCAGACGGAAGTGAAGCGTAAGCAATTTGGCGACTGCCCGGCCTGTGTAGGAATAAGAGCCATGAAGTATTATGTGATGCATGTTCAAATAGAGTGAATGAATATTAAGACGACGTTTCAGCTTAAGAGGAAGACTTAGACCTGGCATTACTCGATCATGTAATACGTGTTTGAAAGCGCATGCTACGTGGTTTGACGCAAATAAGAGACTTAACGTTGACCCCAAATCCACACATTCCTTCGAATAATGCTGCACGTCAGCTCAATTGCTTTCGTGCCACTTGAATGCGCCAGATGTATACTTTTAAGGGTGTGAATGACAAGAAGATTACATAGGCACAGGTGAAAGCGTGCAGTTCACACCACACCGTCCAATTCTCCTCATTTAACATGTTGGTATTAAGGGCCAAAGACAAAGCTTGTGAACACTATTGACCAAGATTCAATGACCAGTCCTTATTCTCTGGGTGGAAGATACCTTACATTTTCCGCCCTATTTCGTCGTGTATTGCCTGCATTTCAGGTTATTTACACGTCAACTCTGGCCTCTTCCCACAGGCGCTTTTATGCCGCCTTCTTTTTACACTCCAGGACCACATCAAAGCATAGCTAAAGGTACGAGATCCTATTGCCACAATTCTGCCAAGCCCCTGGAATGGATGAGGAGATGTGACCGCAAGGAAACGACCCTATACATGGGGTTGGGGAGGTGGCTGGTTTGTTGCGGCTCTCGCCCTTTGCTTCAAATTCGCGAACGCGGGAAAAAAGCGAGCACGGTGAGGCCCCTGAGACATGCTCACGGCCTCTGTCCACAGTCGCTTGGCCGACGACTTAGGCCGTGCGCAATAAAGTTTGGCAGAGCTATTGAACACATTTGGTGTGCTCCACGGCCTGCCGGCGCCTCTTTTTCTTTCTTGGCCACATTTTTTGCTGTTTTGCTTCATCTTAGCCTCCCAGCATAATCATCATCGGTGTGTTGTTCTACGCTTTTGATGCGATCGCAACTTCCTTCTCATTCAACATACCTGCATACGCATGTAGACCAATGAGCCGGCCGCCCAACCAGCGTCTAGCATCATCGGTGCAGGAGCTGGACGCGGTCGAGCTTTATTTCCTGGTCGCGGACTTCTTATCCCGTTCTACGCCATGTCAACGGGCCGCCTCGGTTATGCGAGAGGAACTCATGGAGCATGGCCTCTTGGGCGTGTCATACAATTGGCAAGGACAGTCTCATCGCTCGACACCGCAAGAATTGGGTCTTAAATACCGTCGTCTGCCTCGAGATCAGTTGCCACGCCTCCTGCAAGCAGCTTTGCAGTCGAACTGTGGCGAGGACGGAGGGGAAAGAGACATTGCACGCTCCCAACACCAGCAAGCTTCCTCTGCGCGCAAAGGCAATGTGGTCGGAACCAGCCAGAATAGCATTTATGTGACATCTCTCTTAGCGGCCTTACCAGGCGCGGAGAACTCTCCGGAAGCGATTGAAGTCCGCCATCAGTTGGCTCGTACACTGCACATGTTGAATGAGAGTTCAGGCCAGCTGCGACGGGTCATCATGGCGATTTCGCGGGCCGAACAAGCCGCGATGACTAAGGCGACCATACAGATGATCATTGGCAAGGATCCTGAAGCAGGAAGGGACGCTGGCGGTCCCGCGCCGAGTGTAAAGGACGAGGGGCAGTGGCAACATGAGGAGGGCAACCGCCTGTGCCCACCGGCCGGCACATCGCCATCCGCTCCAAGCCCCGGAGCCGTCCGCCCTCAGAACGGACCGAAACTTGAAAGCGGGGCCGGGTGCCAAAGCGGCGACGGGCTCTTGGGGCGCCCGACTCCCTCCGTGCCGGCGGCCACGGTGGCGGGTGACGGCCGGGAGGGGGGGCCGGAAGGCGCGGGTCCGGCGACGGTAGTGCCGGAGGGAGAGGGCGGGGTGCGAGGTGAATTCACAGATGCAGCAATGACGGAGGGGATGGACCACCGAGGTCACGGGGACGTAAATTCAGAAATGCGCGGCGCAAGGGAGCTTGATACAGCAGGCACTCCCGCCTCGGTACCTGATCCGTCCATGGGGCCACAGGCCCCGCCTGTGGTGGACGTGGACGGCGTGATCGTCGCATCAGCCATTGAAGAGGCGGGGGTCGCGGAGGCGGGGGCTTCCGAGGTGCGGGTGGAGAAGCAGGGCTGGAACGAGATGGGACTCGCGTCCCGGGCCCGCGCCCGCCGGGAATTGGAGGAGTGTGTCGCCCGCTTAGAGGCCGAAGTGGGCAAGTTGCTGGTCCGTGCGCGGGAATTGCAGGCGCTCAGGACTCGCAGGACGCATGAGGCGTGCCGGACACACGCAGACATGGTCTTGCGCCGACAAACCCTCCCATGCGCGCGCCGGCAGCTTCCCCGCCGCGCTCTCCCCCCCCCTTCCCTCTACGCCTCCCGACTCCTGCATCAAAAAACCGTGAATGGGCACATGTTCTGCCCCGTCTACTGCCTCAAGTACGACAAACACGGGCAGTACGTGGTCACAGGCGCCGACGACCAGCTCGTCAAGCTATGGTCTGCCCGGTCGGGATCCCTCATGCGGTCCCTGCGAGGGCACTCGGGGGTGATCACCGACCTCTGTGTCTCCTCGGACAACTCCCTGCTTGCCACCAGCTCCGAAGACGGCGTCGTCCGGATATGGAATGCGGCGGACGGGACGCCCCTCAGCTTGCTGCGTGGCCACACTGATACCATCAACTACGTGCACTTCCACCCTTTCTACAACCTGTTGCTCACGGGCTCGGATGACGGCTCCGCCCGCGTGTGGGACCTGGGCGCACTAAAGTACACCTTCCAGGAGAAGGCCTCCCCGCTGCCTCCTGTCGCCTCAGACGCCCTTCCTTCCCCGGTTGTCCTCGACCACACCTCCGCAGGCGGGGGCACGGAGGAACGGGCGCGGGTCAAGTGCCTCTCCGTGTGTCCCCTGGGCGGTTTCTTGGCCACGGGGGCAGAGGACGGCGTGGGCCGCATTTGGTCGTTGGAAGGCCCGGAAAGGAAGGGGGGACGGGCGGAAGAGGAGGCGCGGCTCTTGAGCTCCGCGTCGTCGACAAGCGGGTGGGCAGGGAGCTCGAGACCAGGGGGCCGACGGACCGCAGCGACGACAAACGGCCTCCCGAGCGCGTTGCAGCCGCCACACGATCGACTCGGACCTCCCGCGTCACAAGAGGAAGGCACGAGCACGCTGGTCTGCCGGTTGCAGGCGCACAAGTCGGCGGTCACCGACATCAACTACAGCAATCTGGGCGACCGCCTCTTCACGGGCTCGATGCCCGAGGGGTTCGTGCGCGTGTGGTCATGGGGGCCGGGATACACACAACTGAGCAACGTGCTTTTGGATCCGCATGCTGTGGCAGAGGAAGACGCTGGCTATGAAGTGGGTGGGGAGGGAGAGGCCAGACAGGAGGAAGGAGGGTGGAACGCGGGCCTCGGGGGGGCGAGCACTGTGGGGGGAGG
>Ga0102934_1002911_pt1 | contig 11761 bp, 6 predicted proteins | sample SalPonR2_A_D1_MG_FD_78175 | JGI IMG/M metagenome (GOLD analysis project Ga0102934, IMG submission 78175) | Salt pond soil microbial communities from South San Francisco under conditions of wetland restoration - Salt Pond MetaG R2_A_D1_MG | ecosystem: Environmental > Aquatic > Marine > Intertidal...
ACCGCTCGGCCCGCGCTGTCATGGCCTGCTGGAATCGATCATTCGCACCGGACGGGCGCTCTGGCAAGATGTGGATGGCGCATCGATCGAGCTCGGCGAGCCGCTGGCGACGCGACTGCACTGGCAGGTCCTTCGCAGCGGCTATCAGGAGCTGACCCTGGAGGGTGGCGACCAGGACCAGCTGCGCCAGCTGCCGCTGCTGCCGCCCTGGCGGGTGAACCCGGAGACCGGGCTGTGCTGTGCCCTGGCCACGGGTCACGATAGCGAGCGGGTGGCTCAACTGCTTGAAGCCGGGCCAATCTCGCCTGAATCCGTCGAGTCACTGATTGAATCCCTCGAAAGGGACGCGCCCGACTTTCCGACCCCGGAACCGATGAGCTGCCAGACTCTGCCTCCAACCGACCCTGTACCAGAGCTGAAGCTCCTGATGGTCGAGCTCGGCGCGTCCCAGCGCTTTCTGCGCGAGCCGGCAGCTCGGCTGCGCTTCTGCTATCAGGATGTGGTGCTGGACTGGGACGACGAACATGCCAGCGCGCTGATCCGGCCCGGGCAAGCCCTGCGTGTACAGCGCGATCGGGAGGCGGAGGAAGCTGCGGTTGGGGTGCTCGAAGCGGCCGGCCTGTCGCCGCTGCAAACCCTGCCGGGACGGGATTACCAGCCCGGCGAGGGCGGGTTGTGGGTGGCCCGGAAACCCGGCCGCAGCATGCAGATCTGGATCGATCTGCAGTCGCGAAGAGAAGCGCTCCGATCCGATGACTGGATCGTCGAGGGCAGCGCTGATTTCTCGCCCACCCTGGTTGAACCCGATGATTGGTATGGGCAGCTCGATTCGGTTGAGGGCAACGCTGATCAGTTCGAGCTGGACCTCGGCGTGGTCGTCGATGGAGAGCGGGTCAGCCTGCTGCCCGCGTTGCTGGAATGGATCGAGCGCACACCATCTGCACTGATCCGGGCGATGCTCGGCCGGGCCGAGGATGATCGCTCGTCGGTGGTGCTTGGTCTGGACGATCATCGTGTGGTTCGAATGGAGCGGGAGCGACTGCGCATGACTCTGCGCGCACTCGTCGATGCATTTGATCGTACTCCGACCCTGCGAGAGGGTCGGGTCAGGCTGCCGCGCGCACGTCTGACCGAGCTGGCGCCGGCCGGCCGGCACTGGCACCTGGGCGGTGACGATGGTCTGGCCGATCTGACCGCACGCTTGGCCGACTTCGACGGTGTCGATGCCCTGCCCGAACCGCCCGGTCTGCGCGCCGAGCTGAGACCGTACCAGTCCTATGGGCTGGGCTGGCTGCAGTTTCTGCGCGAATACGGATTCGGTGGCATCCTGGCCGATGACATGGGGCTGGGTAAGACGCTCCAGACCCTGGCACATGTCCTGATGGAAAAACAGGCCGGTCGTCTGCGCCAACCGGCGCTGGTGGTCGCGCCCACCAGTCTGCTGTTCAACTGGCGCGCAGAGGCCCGGCGATTCACTCCTGATCTGAGCGTGCTGACGCTGCACGGCGCCGATCGCAAGGGCCAGTTCCAGTGGATCGATGAGTCGGATCTGGTCCTGACCACCTATCCGCTGCTCAGCCGGGATGGTGATCTGCTGGCCAGGCACGATTTTCATCTGCTGATCCTCGATGAGGCCCAGGCGATCAAGAACCCCCGAACCCGTGCAGCCCGGGAAGTACGGCGACTGCGCGCGCATCATCGACTGTGTCTGAGCGGAACGCCGCTGGAAAATCACCTGGGCGAACTGTGGTCCCTGTTCGACTTTCTGATGCCCGGAATGCTGGGCGGTCAGACCCGCTTCCGTCAGCAGGTCCAGCGGCCGATCGAGCGCAACGACGACCAGGATCGACGCCAGGCCCTGGCCCGCCGAATCCGCCCGTTCTTCCTGCGCCGGACCAAGCAGGAGGTGGCGCCCGAGCTGCCGCCGAAAACCGAGATGGTCCGGGCGGTCACGCTTGAGGGCCCGCAGCTGCGTCTCTACGAGCGCTACCGCGTGGCCATGCACGACAAGGTGCGCCGGGCGATCAACGGACCCGGCCTCGACAAGAGCCGTATTCTGGTGCTCGATGCGCTGCTCAAGCTGCGCCAGATCTGCTGTGATCCCCGCCTGCTCAAGGACGTCGAAGGCGTCGAGACGATGCCTTCGGCCAAGCGCGAGATGCTTGGCCAGCTGCTCCCGGATCTGGTCGAGGAGGGACGACGGGTTCTGGTGTTTTCCCAGTTCGTGAGCATGCTGAACCTGATCGAAAAGGATCTCGAAGCCATGGATATCCGCTTCGTCAAGCTGACCGGCCAGACCCGGGATCGACAGGCCGTGGTCGAGCGTTTTCAGACAGGTCAGGTGCCGGTTTTTCTGATCAGCCTCAAGGCCGGCGGTGTCGGCCTGAACCTGACCGCCGCCGACACCGTGATTCACTACGATCCCTGGTGGAACCCGGCCGTGGAAGACCAGGCCACCGACCGCGCGCATCGCATCGGCCAGGACCAGAACGTTTTCGTCTACCGGCTGCTCACCGAACAGACCGTGGAGCAGAAAGTCTTCGAGCTGCAGCAGTCCAAGCGCGGTCTGGTCGAGAGTCTGTTCGGGGGCGGCGGCGCCATCAACCTGACCTCGGATGATCTCGATACCCTGTTCGAGCCCCTTTCGTGAAATGGATGGGCTTTTTTGGTTTGGTTGGTTCTGTTTGTTTTGTTGGTTGAAGCTTCAGAGGCAGTAGAGTCAACCAACCCAACCAACCAAACCAACCAAACCAACCAACCAAACCAACCCGTGTCTCCCATCAACGAATTGATCGATCAATTACTGGCCCGCGACGGTGAGTATCGTCCGGTCGAGCTGTTGATTCTGCTGCGGCGTCTGGATCGCTCCAGCCTGGCCCTGTTCGAACGCGAGTCGGGCACCGTGCTTGAGGATGCGCTCTTCGGTGATCTGGATCGTGTGCTCGAGCAGCTCAATCACGCGGCCGATCGGGCCAGGTCGCTGGGTCTGGAAGCGCGCACCGAAGCCCGACGATCGGGGCAGGGGCAGTGGTTTCGGCGAGCCACGGCAGACCATCAGGCGCGGACCGTCTGGACCCGCGCAGAGCCCTCTGCCCAGGCCGATCTGTTCCTCGACAACGCGCTGGCGGTGGCCCGGCGCGAACTGACCCGCGCCCTGCAGCAGGCCGATCGGCTGGCCGGCGAGGCAGCGCTCGTCGATCTGTCTCGCATCGACGCCGGTGCCGATCTGCTGGCGGATGCAGAGCACCTGGTCGGCGCGCTGGGCTGGCTGGAGGATGACGGTCTCAACGCCGTCGCCGTGATCGCAGCCCTCGAGGATGACCTGGCCCTCCGAGCCAAACGGCTGCTCGGCCGCGCCGATGGCCAGCTCTTCATTGCCCGAGTCTATGCTCACCTGGCCCGGAACAGGTCATTGGACGACGGTCCAGCGGGACAGCTGAGCCGGGCCGAACTGCACGAGCGTGCCGGGGAAGCTTCTGCAGCCCTCGAGGCGCTGGATCGGCTGGCTGCTGAAGCCTGGTCCACCCGGCTGCGGCTGGTCGAGCTGCGGACCAGTCTGGCTCTCGGCCAGCGGGAGCGTGCACTTCAGGCACTGAGCTGGCTGTGCTGGACCGATCCGCAGGCCGCCGAGGACTGGCTGGAGCAAGGCCATGACGACGAGCTGGCGCGCCGCGTCGAGCAGTTCTGGGATCTGGAAGCGCCCCTCGAGACCGCTCTTTTCCCGGCCTGGCTGCTGGCTCGGGGTTATCCGATACCCGAGGTCGAGGCGGCGCCGCGGATGGATGCGGCTCGGGCGCTGGAGAACATTCGCCTTCTGCGCCAGGACCCGTCAAACATCGAGGCCAGGGGCTGGCTTCAGAATCATGCCCCGGCGCTGATGGCGCACTGGATGAAGGAGCGCGGCTGAATGCGATCGCAGCGCTTGCCGGGTTCATGGTCACCCGACTGTCAACCCTGCATGGCATGATCAAGCGACTTGTCGGTCTGATCAGGAGCTTGGTTGATGCATCGTCTGCTCGTTGTGCTTGTTCTGCTGGCCTGCCTGGTGCTCGTCGCCTGCGCCGGACCCACGCTCACCACCCCGACCGAATCGCCGCCGGCTGCCAGCTCGACGTCACCTGTGGATCAGATCGAGGGCGTGGTCTTTCATGACCGCAACAACGACACTGAGCGCCAGCCAGGAGAGCGTGGTGTGGCGGGTGTTCGGGTATCGAACGGACTCGAGATCGTCCAGACGGATGCCCAGGGGCGCTATCGTCTGCCGGTCAGGGCCGACATGAATCTCACCATCGTCCAGCCGCGCGGCTGGCGCGTGCCGGTGGACGGGCGCCAGCTACCGCGCTTTTTCCATGTCCACAAGGAAGGCGGCTCGCCGCCGCTGCGCTACGGCGGGCTGCCTGATCGCGAGCTGCCCGACCGGATCGATTTCCCGCTGCATCAGGTCGAAGCGCGCGATCGGTTTCGCTGTGTGATCGTCGGCGACAGCCAGACCTATTCGAACCGTGAAGTGTCGTTCTTCCGGGACAGTGCCGCGGCGCGCCTCCTCGACCTCGGTCTGGAAGAGGGTGATTGCATCATCTACGTTGGTGATGTGCTCGGGGATGACCTCGATCTGCTCGATCGCCTGATGGAGACCGGGTCGGTGGCGGGGGTGCCACAGTGGTTGGTGCACGGCAACCATGACCTGGATTTCGATGCGCCGGACCCCTCGAACTCGGCCGACAGCTGGCGCGCCCGCGCCATGCCGGACTACTACGCCTTCGAGATCGGTGAGGTGCTGTTCGTAGTGCTGAATAATGTGATCTATCCCTGCGAGCCTGATGACATGGCCGGCCGTGCCACGCCGACTCACTGCTCCGACCCGGACAATCCGCGCTACAACGGCCGTGTGACGGACATTCAGATGCAGTGGCTGGAAGCGCTGATGGCGACTACGCCGAGCGATCAGCGAGTGGTGCTGTTGCATCACATCCCGTTCCTGTCGTTCTATGACTCGACCAGCCCGGTCCATCAGACCGACAACGTGACCGAGATCTACGATCTGGTCGCCCCGCGGCCTGCCCTGTCCCTGTCCGGACACACCCATACCCTGGAAAACCTGAGCCCGGGCGATGCCTTCAAGGGATGGCAGGACGCGGTGGGCGTCAGCTCTCTGCCGTTTCGTCACATCATCGCGGGTGCGGCCTCCGGCGCCTGGTGGATGGGTGATTTCGAATACGACGGCATTCCCCTGGCCATCCAGCGCATGGGTGCTCCACGCGGACTGTTGACGCTGGATTTCGATGGCAGTGATTACGTCGAGACCTATCATTCAACGAGCTTCGGCCGTGATCGAGGCCAGTGGGTCAGCTTCAATACGCCGGACTTCAGGGATTGGTTCGAGGCCATCGATGACTGGATGGAGCGGCCATCGGATCAGCGTGACCCGATCCCGCCGCGCTCGCTGCACGATCTTGGCAGCTACCACCTGTTCACGCCGGCCGATCTGCAGTCCGGTGTTTATCTGACCGCCAACGTCTGGCTGGGATCGAGCGAAACCCGGGTCAGGGCCCGCATCAATGGTGGTGACTGGGTCGAGCTCGAACGCACGCAGCAGGCCCGTGGTGAAGCGCCGCACCGTGGGGCTGAGTTTACTGACCCGTTTTCGGCCCGGCGCGTGCTGAGCGTGGCACGCCAGGCCCTGGTCAGCCGTTCGGGCAATCCACGCGCCCAGGGCTATGAAGGGTTCAAGGGGTCGACTTTCCAGGGCCCGCCGGGCCCGATGGGCCGACGCGCCCCTGATCGCAATCTGCACCTGTGGCGCTGGCGTCTACCCGACGACCTGCCGACCGGCGCGCACGGCGCCGAGGTGGTCAGCGTCGACCGCCATGGGCGCGAGATCGTCGACCACGTGGTCTTCGAAGTCCGCGATCAGCGCCCGTCGCCGTACTTCGATCTCGAGCGCTGGAATCGCGTGCCGCCCGGCCTATCGCCCAGCCTATCGTCCGGGGATGGCTGATTCGATGAATTCGACCAGGTCCTCGCGGTACTGAACCAGCGACTCCTGATGCAGGTACATCATATGGCCGGCAGGATAGAGGTCATAGCGAATGCGCTCGCGTGCTTCATCGGGGATGTCCAGATGGCGAAGATAGTAGTTGGTCACGCTGTAGGGTGTGGCCAGGTCGTAGTAGCCCTGCTGGATGTGCAGGTGCAGCCCCGGATTCATCACCATTGCTCGCGAAAGGTCCGGCAGCAGGTTGACCGCGACCTGCCGGCGGCCATCGGGATTGACGTGTGACCAGTCCCAGTCCAGGGGCCAGGCAGTGGTCTTGTACTCGGCCTCGCCGCGATAGCCAAGGTCTGCGTGCAGGTAGTCGAAGAAGGCCGCGGTGAAGGCCGGTCCCACAGCCGGGAAGAACGGGTCGTAGTCCATACGCTCGGACAGGGCGTTGACCATCGGACCGATGAACCGTGAATCGATGCGTCCGGCGATGGTTCGGTCCCCGCGCATCAGCTCCTGCACGAACTGCTGATGACTGACGCGCAGATTGGCGCGCAGCCAGAAGTCGGCGTCGGTGCCGGTGTAGGCGGCCAGTCGTTCGGCGAGCCGCTGCTTTAGCTCCTCATCGATCACGTAGCCGGCGAACAGCGCGGGCAGGTATTCGTTCAGCGCGAATTGCTCGACTTCGTCCAGAAAGGGTTCCAGCTCGGCCGGCTGGTCTTCCAGTCGCTTGTGATACCAGGCGGTAGCCGCCAGGGTGGGCAGGTAGAGGGCATGCGGCAGGTTCAGGTCACCGCTATCGCGACCGGCACCGGCGTCGAGAAACGGCGAGACCAGGATCAGACCGTTCAGATTCATGCTGTGCCGGCTTTGCAGATGATGGGCCAGACCGGCACCCCGGATGCCGCCGTAGCTCTCACCGAGGATGAACTTCGGTGAGGCCCAGCGCCCGTTTTCGGTGATGTACTGGCGGATGAATTTCGCGACGGACTCGATGTCCTGGTCGACGCCCCAGAATTTGTCGCCCTCGGCTTCACCCAGCGGGGCGCTGAAGCCGGTGCCGACCGGATCGATCATGACCAGATCGGCGACATCGAGGACACTGTATTCGTTATCGACCCGGCGCGACGGCGGCGGGTCGGCGTAGGCGGCGTCATTGACCAGAACGCGCTGGGGTCCCAGCACTCCGATGTGCAGCCAGATCGAGGACGAACCCGGTCCGCCGTTGAAGGCAAACAGGATCGGACGCTCGCTGAGCGGCTGGTCGGTGTCGCGCAGGTAGGCGGTGTAGCCGAAGCGCGCCACCGGTTTGTCGTCCTCCTCCATGATCAGCCAGCCCACCGTGGCGCTGTAGTCGATGGCCTTGCCGTCGATACGGATGCTGTGCTCGCTGACCCATTGCTCGGGCTCTGCTGCGACCTGCTCCGCGGGGTTCGCTGTCTCCTCGGCAAGGGCCGGGATTGTCAGGAGGCAGAGGCTGGACAACAACACAAGGGCGCGATGCATGGGGGACTCCAAATCGGTTTCTGAGTGCCGGATGGTAACTCAAGACGCACGATCGACGACCCGGATTTTCGTTTCCGGGAATAAAGACCGGGGCCCGAGCGTTATCACAGCAAGACCTGCTGGAAATCAAAAAGGAAAATGGATGACTCGGAGCCGCCTGTATCCCCGAACATGGACCAATCTGGCCCTGCTGACGCTTCGCCGTGGCATTCTGGTGGTCCGTCACCGCTGTCGATTCGGGCGTCAGCGACTGGCTGTCTGGCGTTCTCGCTGGCGTCGGCGACCCGACGCGAAGGGCTGTGCAGGCGATTGCGCCCGCCTTCCTGGTCTCGGCAATGACTGAGCCTGGCACTGTTCTGGTCGGTTCACTGAGCATCGGCTCTGACCAGGCTGCACTTCAGAATCACGCCTGGCAGGACTTATTGGGTAAGATGGCGGTGAGCCTGGAAGCAATGCTGCTCGATGATTCAGCCAGATTACGACACCATCATCAGGAGGCGGCCGCGCGGGCGGCGCGCGGGCCGGGATTGAAGCACTCGAACAAGGTACTCAAGGAGCTGCTTCTGGAGAATCTCGACGCCCTGCGTCGTTTCTCCTTTTCTTTGACCGGAAGCGCTGCAGACGGAGATGATCTGGCTCAGGGCACAATCGAGCTTCTCCTCAAGAAAGGCGTGCCCGCCGATGTGCCCTTCCTGCCCTGGATGTTTCGCGTCTGCAAGAATCACTGGATCGACAGCCTTCGCGCTCGATCAAGAACCCGGGTAGCCACAGCCGATGAACTCGAACGCCATCAGGAAACGCAGGATGGTGAAGCCGATGCCATCCATCGTATTCAGGTCAGTGAGCTGGTGCGGGCCGTCGAGCAGCTCGATGACGATCAGCGATTGGTTGTGGGCCTGGTATCCGTGCAGGGATTCAGCTACCGCGAAGCGGCAGAAACACTGGAAGTCCCCATCGGGACGGTCATGAGCCGGCTTTCCCGTGCCCGCAAGCGACTGCTGGAACTGACTCAGGAGAAAATGTGATGAATGCCTCTGGTTCGAACAACGAACAGGTGAGCAAGCTTGTGATCGATGATCTGATGCTCTCGGCCTGGCTGGATGAAGAGCTCGACCCGGTCGAGGCCCGCCAGGTCCAGTCTGCCGTTGATGCCCAGCCTGAACTGCAGCAGCGACTGGCGCGCCTGCTCGTCAACGAGCGTCGGCTGCGTGAGCACTACACCGGGATGGCTGAAAGCCGCCCGATGCCAGAGGCGATGCGAGTCCTGCTGGCCAACGATGAGGCCCCCTCGAAGCCCTGGTTTCTTCGATTGACCGACTGGACGATTCGCAGCCTGCCGCGACCGGCACTGGTCACCACAGCGCTGGCCCTGGCGCTGGTCGTGGGTCTGCAGATCGGCAGCCAGACCCAGCAGGCTCCTGCCGGGCTGAATTCCCTTCAGAGCTTGACGCAGATCGGCTCTGATCATCCCTGGTTCGAGCTGCTCGAATCCTCACCATCCGGCGAACTGCAGCCGCTGTCCGACGCGCAAACGGGGCAGGTTGCATTGACCTATCGTGATCTCGATGGCCATTGGTGCCGCCAGTTTTCGGTGCAGTCACCCGGCGAGGGATCGGCTATGGCTGCTGTGGCCTGCCGCGAGGCAGGGCGATGGAGGATCGGTCTGGCGCAGTCAGTGCCGGTCCGTCAGCAGAGCGATGGATACTTTCGCGCGGCCAGCGCTGGTGCTGTCGCCATCGATTCCCATATCATGGAAAGTATCGCGGGCGATGTCCTGATGCCTGCAGATGAGAAAGAAATGATCGACCTGGGCTGGCAGTGATATCGGCCTGAACTGCAGGCACTGGTCGCTTATCGTCTTGCAAAATCAACGGAATACGACATGACTTCAATTTCGCCCCGTTCCGCAGGAATCGGTCTGCTGCCGCCCATCCTACTGCTCTGTGGTTCAGTCAGCGGCCTGGTTCATGGATCCGATGAAGGATGGCCAGTTGAAGTCACCCTGGCTGCCGGCCTGCATTACGATGATCTTGTCACGGTTGAAGAGCTTGATCAGATTCGTGATGTCGGCGATGCGGCGGTGGTGCTGGATCTCGATCTTGATTATGAAAAGAATTTCAGTCAGGGCACGGATCTGCGCCTGGGCTACAGCCTGTCTCAGAAAAGTTATTTTGAAGAAACCGACTTCGACCTGCAGATCCACAACATCTCGTTCGGACTCAAACAGAATTTCGAGAACTTTGATCTGGGTATCGAGACCTATCATGTCCATGCCAGGCTTGATAACGATGAACTGCTGAGCTTCCAGCATGTGTCACCCTATTTCACCCGTTTTCTGACGCGACGACTCTATCTTCGTGGATCCTACTTCTACCGCGACAAGGATTTCCCCGACAATCCAGCCCGGGATGGAGACGTTCACGCAGCCGACGCCGATGTCTATTATTTTCTTGACGGCACCCGCCACTACTTCGTGGCCGGTTTTCGATATGAAGATGAAGACACGCGAGACCCGGCGTTCGACTTTCGCGGCAGGCAGTTCGAGCTTCGGTACTCGCGTCGCCTCGATCTCTACGGCGACCGACCGGTGCGCCTGCGCCTGGACTACCGATACGAAGACCGCGACTATCGATCACTGACCCCGTCGATCGGTGAGCAGCGCGACGATCTGCGTCAGCGCTGGCGCGCGCGCATGGATTTCCCGGTAGGTGAAAATCTGACTGCTCTGTTGAGCTATCAGTATCGAGACCATGAATCGAATCTGGAATCCGCAGATTTCACGGACAATCGTTTCGAGATCCAGCTCGAAGTGACTTTCTGAGTTGCTGACCCCCGCATTTTTCACGTTTCACATCAATTGCCGGTCTCACCCAGAAGACTGGCGCCGGCCAGACCCCAGCCGAACACCGGATCGGGACCCGGTTCTCCCAGATCGATGACATCAGTGCTCATCGCTTGAACAATCTCTGCGGGGCTGGCATCGGGATGGCTGTTGCGGTAGTGCAGTACCAGCGCCGAGACGAAGGGAGTGGCAAACGAGGTTCCTGACGCAAGGCGATAGCTCGAGCCTTGTCCCGGATCGGCGACCGAGACATTTACTCCGGGTGCCGCGAAATCAAGATGGTCGCCCCGACAGGCGCGAAGATACGCTCGATCGTTCCGATCGATCGCGGTGACGGCCAGCACATCCGGATAGGCCGCGGGATATCGGGGAGCGGAGGCCGGGCCGTCGTTGCCAACCGCAGCGACGATGACGATGTTGCTGTCGATGATCAGCTCGACGGCGCGTGCCAGAACATTGTTGGCCGGCCCTGCAAGACTCATATTGATCACCGCAACCTCCTCACCTGCCAGCCAGTCAAGTGCCTGGACCAGCTGATAGCCGGTTGATACCAGGCCGAATTCAGGCGCATCGAAAAAGGCCTCTGCTGCTACCAGCTCGACGTCCGGTGCAATGCCCTGCAGTGACGCCGATTGGCCGATCAGGAGCGAGGCCACGGCAGAACCATGCGTCTGATCACTGCTCTGTGAGCGGCCCAGAAAGCTTCGCCGTTGGATGCGAGCCTGCTGGAATACCTCATGGTCTTCCTCGATACCGCTGTCGATGATGCCGAGTCGAATGCCGCTGGTCTGAAGCGTCCGATAGCGGTCGCCGGCCAGGCGCGCCGGCCTGTGCTCGGCGTCCGAGTCGAGAAGCGCGGTTTGTCCGAGCTCATAGCTGTGGTTGTAGTCGATGCTGGCATCAGGCAGCAGGGCCTGGATGCGCTCGAGAGCGATCTTGATGTCCTGATCGCGCGGCACCAGCAAGCGGACCAGAGTGCTGTCGAAGCGAGGCAGGTTCTCGCGGTCCAGTTCACGCCATCCGGACAGGCGTTCGAGCTCGGGCAGATCGTCGTTGGCTGTCAACACAAGCAGTTCATTGCGCACGATCGCCTCGCCCCGGTCGTCGAAAGTGAATGTCATCACATCGTCGACGATCTCATCCAGGATGCTGTCATCCAGCACATCATCGCCGCCGCGAGCATCAATCAGATCTTCGGCGCCGTCCTCTGATTCGTCCTCGGAATCGTCTTCAGATTCATCTTCAGATCCGTCCTCTGCATCATCCTCGGCATCATCCTCTGCATCATCCTCGGCATCATCCTCGGCATCATCCTCGGCATCATCCTCGGCATCATCCTCGGCGTCGTCTTCGGCATCATCCTCGGCGTCGTCTTCGGCATCATCCTCGGCATCATCCTCGGCGTCGTCCTCGGCATCATCCTCGGCGTC
>Ga0102934_1002913_pt1 | contig 11759 bp, 8 predicted proteins | sample SalPonR2_A_D1_MG_FD_78175 | JGI IMG/M metagenome (GOLD analysis project Ga0102934, IMG submission 78175) | Salt pond soil microbial communities from South San Francisco under conditions of wetland restoration - Salt Pond MetaG R2_A_D1_MG | ecosystem: Environmental > Aquatic > Marine > Intertidal...
AGTGGGCGACCAAATGCGCTGCTGTGTCTTCATCGATCAGATCCATTTTATTGAACACGCGTATCTGCGGGATCCGCTCAAGCTCGAGTTCAGAGAGGATTTTTTCCACGGATTCGATGTGGGCCGGATAATCCGGGTTGGCGGCATCAATGACGTGGAGCAGAAGATCCGCGCTTTCCAGTTCCTCCAGAGTCGCACGAAAGGCGACTTTCAGCTCTTTGGGCAGATCCTTGATGAAGCCCACCGTATCCGTGATAATGACCTCGGTGTCCTGGGGAAATTTAAGCCGCCGGCTGGACGGATCAAGGGTGGCAAACAGGCGGCTTTCCGTCAGCACTTCGCTCCTGGTCAGGGTGTTTAAAAGGGTCGATTTGCCGGCATTGGTGTAGCCGATTATCGAAATTACCGGCAGGCCCTTTTTCTCCCGCTTGGATTTTTGCTGCTGGCGTTGTTTGATCACATTGGACAGCTCTTTTTCGATCCGGCTGATCTTGTCCCGCACCCGGCGTCGGTTGATTTCAAGCTTGGTTTCCCCCGGGCCGCGGCCGCCGATACCGCCGGTCAGGCGGGACATGGCCGTATTCTTGGTGACCAGGCGGGGCAGCAGGTATTTGAGCTGGGCCAGCTCCACCTGGAGTTTGCCCTCCCGGCTCTGGGCCCGCTGGGCGAATATATCCAAAATTAACTGGGTCCGGTCGATGACCTTAAACTCGATCTTATCCGTAATGGAGCGGATCTGCGAGGGGTTGAGCTCCTGATCGAACACTATCAGGGTGGCGCCCTGCTGCATGGCATATATGGTCAATTCCTCCACCTTGCCGCGGCCCATAAGGTATTTCGGATCCACACGTTTGCGCTGCTGAATAATCGTGTCCAGCACATGGATACCGCTCGAGCGTGCCAGCTCCTTTAGTTCGTCAATCGAGGCCTGCGCCTGGCGCTTGGGCGCGCTGGTGACGCTGATAAGTATGGCCCGCTCCTCCCCGGGCGAAATTTTCCGCAGGGCTGAGGTCCGGGAGAGCTCGTCCTCGATGGCTTTAATCAGCTCGGTGCAGTTGATGTCTATTTGGGTGAGATCCTTTGGCGGATATATCTCATAGGGGTACTCGGCGGACTGGCCCGGAAATATATGCGCCAAATGCAGCACCCCGGGGACTCCCTCATCTGATAGGGTAATGGCCCCCATCAGATCCAGCCGAAGCAGTGCCAGGTCGGTCAGATCATCGGGTGTCAGCGGTTCCTGTTTTAAGTGGGTATGGACACAGCGCAAACCTTTCAGACGGCCGGGCGGCGCTTTGTAGTGGCTGGTGTCCGGCAGCATGATGCCCTGATGATCCCCGATGATCACAGAATCGATTTTACCGGAGCGATTGATCAGAAGTCCGACCTGCCGTCGGATTTCATGGGAAATGGCGCAGATCTCTTCCGCCAGGGCCTCGCTGATAATTGCCTCAGGCGAAATGCGATGATGGTAAAGGGTTTCAATGCGTTTGATCTGAACGGCCTTCAAGCCGTTGGTATTTCCAAAAATTTTTTTCATCTAAAATGCTTGACGACCTTTAAAGGCATTTCTCATATTCCCAAAGCGATCCAGGATTGGCCAGGTTTGAAGCCCCTATGCCGCACGCTTATCCGGAAAATCCGTCATCATAGGCCAAATCCTCAAACCGGGTGTATGCATCCAGAAACGCCAGATAGGATACGCCCACCGGACCATTTCTCTGTTTGGCCAGATGGACTTCGGCAGTGCCTTTGTTAGGATTGGTTTCCTCCTTGTTGTAAATTTCATCTCTATAAATAAACATAACCAGATCCGCGTCCTGTTCAAGGGCGCCGGACTCCCTTAGATCGGATAGCTGGGGCCGCTTGTCATGCCTTTCCTCAAGCCGCCGGTTTAACTGGGAAAGGGCGATGATCGGGATGTCAAGTTCCTTGGCAAGCCCCTTTAACGAGCGCGACATCTCTGATATTTCAAGCTCCCGGCGCTCTTTGCTCGCCCTTGGCTTCATGAGCTGCATGTAGTCGATAATAATCAGGCCGATGTTTTTTTCGCGTTTTAAGCGGCGGCCCTTGGTTTTGACCTCAATGGGCGAGAGCTCAGGGGAGTCATCGATATAGATCGGGGCGCTGGAAAGCGTGTCCGCGCCGTGGATAAGCTTTAGCCATTCATCATCGCTGAAAAATCCGTCCCGAAGCCGGGACGAATCCAGCCGGGCTTCGGCGCACAATAGCCGCATTGAGAGCTGCTCCTTGGACATTTCCAAAGAGAAAAAGGCCACCGGCGTCTCCCCGTCCACCGCGGCGTTTCTCGCCAGATTCAATGCCAGGGCGGTTTTGCCCATACCCGGCCGGGCCGCCAGGATAATAAGATCTGACCGCTGAAAGCCCGAAGTCAGGGTATCGAGTTTCTGGTAGCCGGTCGCCACCCCGCTTAAGATCGATTTATTGCCACGCCGGGTTTCCAGGGTATCGATATTGGATTCGATGATTTTGCTGATGGGGAAAATGCTCTGCCTGCTCTTATTCTCGGCGATTTCAAAAATGGTCTTTTCCGCAAAATCGATTACATCTTCGGCATTGGTACTGTATTCGAAACAGGATGTGGTGATCTTGTTGGCTGCGGTGATAAGGCGGCGGAGGGTGGCTTTTTCCCGAATGATGACCGCATAGTTTTTGGCATTGGAGGGCACTGGCGCCTCATCCACCAGTTTGGCCAGGTAAACGGCCCCGCCAATTGATTCCAGCTGGTTCTTCCCCTGAATATGGTCGGCCAGGGTGACCAAATCAATGGGCTCGCCCCGGCTGAAAAGCTCCGTAACGCCTTCAAAGATGATTTGGTGGGCGGACTTGTAAAAATCCGGCGGTGACAGAATATCCAGTATTTCCAGAAGGGTGTTGTTATCCAGCAGGATGGCGCTAATCAGCGATTCTTCCGCATCCAGGTTATGCGGCGGAAGCTTGTCAAATGAAAAGTCCTTTTCAGCGGGCATTGAGGAGGTGCTCATATACACATAGCCGGGGTCCGGAATAATTATTTTTCATATAGCCGGTTGGGATTCCATCGGCAACAGGAGATTCCCCTGTTGCCGGATTTATGCCGGAACCACTTCCACGGTGATTTCAGGTTCAAGATCATTGTAAACCCGGATGGGGACCTTATAGGTGCCCAGTTCCTTGATCGGGTTTTTCAAGAGGATCATCCGTTTTTGCACTTCGACGCCCTGGGCGGCCAATGCATCGGCGATATCCCGGGTGGAGACCGAACCGTACAGCCGCCGTTCATCCGCGGCTTTGGCCTGAATACGGCAGACCACGCCTTCCAGTTTGGCCGCCATTTCTTCGGCCAGTTTGCGCTCTTTGGCGATCTGGAGGTCAATTTTGGCCCGCTGCTGCTCCATCAGTTTGCGGTTCTGGGACGTGGCATAGACCGCTTTGCCCTGGGGCACCAGATAATTGCGGGCATAGCCCTTTTTCACATCCACTTCAGACCCCGCAATGCCCAGGGGTTCAATGGTTTCTCTGAGTATAACTTTCATGGCGTATCCTCCATTTTGTTTAAATAAATGGGTCAAGTCTGTGTATATGTCTATAAAAGGTTATTCGGGGGGATCTCCGGCCTTCGGTTCGCTGCCAGACCCATTTGTCGGGGCGTTGTCTATGCGCCGGAAATCGGCCCAGACATCAAAAAAGCCGAGTCCCACAACCACCAGCAAAAGGAACTGCTGGATGGCGATAAAGGCATAAATGAGTCCCCGCAGAAACCGCGGAACCCCCTTTTTTTCAAAATAAAAGGCCATCACCGCGATGCCCTGGAAAAAATAGATCGTCATCAGCACCACCAGGCAGTTCACCCCGAGCACTTTGATGGCGGTGCTCGGAATTAAAATCATGGCAATGCCGGCAATAACCACCCAAACTAGAAAATCCGGCGCTTTCCAGCGATTCAGGGGGCCGAAATCCGCGTAAGTCATTTTAAACCGGCCGAAAAGCCCCCGGGCCGCCAGGAGATTTAACCATCCGGCAAACAGCAGGCCGGCGACAATGAGGGATGGCAGGATTCGCAACAGCACATACGTAATCTGCGCCATGGACATTTCAATCATCCGGATCGATTCTTCCGGCATCCCCATTTTTTCGTAGAGCACCAGGGTCATCTGCAGGTTTTTTGAAATGTAATCCGATACCCAGGTGATTATACCCACATTCATCATGTTGGCATAAACCATCAGGGCAAAAAGACCTGCCATCACCACCGCGCCGCAGGCATAGCCAACCGTTTTTTCCAAAGGCAGCCGGCGCTCGAAGCACTCTCCCATAAAAAAACCGAGCCCCAGCATGCTGAAAAGAAAGGCCGCATCCGCGAAAAATTCGCCGGAAAACAGCAGAATCAGCAGGATTGGCGCTCCGATGACCGCCAATCCAGGTTTTCGACCGAGTTTTAGTCTATAGAAAATCGCCGGCTGCGGTAAAAGCAGCAGACAGGCAAACCCGATAATCGGAACTGAGATCGCGATTGAACTGAGCAGGGCGGTAAGCGCAATCCCGCTGATGGTATCTTTTAACATGCTGTCGTGATAGGGAATTGCCAAGCTCCCATCACTCCTTGGGCAGGCGTCGCGCGGTTTGCCGAAAAACCCGATTAATGATCAAGTGATCCGACGAACGGCAGCAGCGCGATCATTCTTGCCCGCTTGATTTCCTTAGCGAGATGACGCTGGTGCCTTGCGCATGTTCCGGATATCCGTCGCGGAATAATCTTGCCGCGTTCCGTGATAAAATACCGCAGGGTATTGGGATCCTTATAATCAATTTTCAGGGTGCTGTCTGCACAGAACCGGCAGACTTTTCGCCGGTGATAATATCGTTTCTTAGGATTAAAAGCCATTTTAGGATTCCTTTGTTTCGCTTTCGGTTTCCGGGGATGCTTCTGCCTCGGGCGCCTCTTCAGGCGTTTCCGGTTCCTGGGTTACTTCGGTTTCCGGGGTTGCGGGTTGCTCCGGTTTTTCCTCGGCAGCCGGTGCTACAGGGGAAATAGTCGAAGTAAAAGACATTTCAGGCTCTTCTGCGGGCAGGGAATCCGGATCGACATTTTTCTCCAGGACGATGGTCATAAATTTCAGCAGTCGAAAATCAATCCGGAAAAATCGCTCAATGGCATAAACCAGATCACCATCGCCCGCATATTCAATGCGGATGTAGTGCCCCTGCTTTTTTTTCAGGATTTCATAGGCGAATTTGCGCACACCCCAGTCGTCGAAAACGAGGAGTTTTCCGGCATGCTGGCTGATCAAGGAACGGATCCTGTCGACAATGGCTTGCTGATCCGGCTCGCTGATATCCGGATCAATAATAAATACGGTTTCGTATCTGTTCATGCATCCTCCTTGCGGGTTAAGCAGCCCCGGCCCGTGCATCAGCAGGCCAGAGCAAGGATTAGATTTTAATTAAAAAACAAACAGTTGGTGGGCCGTCAGGGAATCGAACCCCGAACCTACTGATTAAGAGTCAGTTGCTCTGCCAGTTGAGCTAACGGCCCTTTAAACAAAAAATTTTTATTATCGAATGGCAAACGGTTTGTCAACGGTTTTTAATACAGCCGACGGGTCAATATTCATCCGGCCACAATTGTTTCTTATCTTTTCTGGCGCGTTTTTTATCTTTTTTCCATTTGGGCTTGCTTTTATCCGGCTTGGACTTGGGCTTTTCCGGCTCCATCATAAACGAGCCGGGATGGGGCGGTTTGGCGGGTTGTTCCGGCTTGGCCGGTTTTTCAGGTTCCTTGGGCAGGGGCGGGCCGGTGAAGCACTCGGGCGGCAGATAGTCAGTGGTGTATAATCCTTCGCCGGCCTGGTAAAATAGGATGCCGGCGGCTTCGGCTTTGCTTGTGTGAATGGTCAGGCGGATGGGCTGGTTGTCCCGCCGCTTGCCGATTTTTTCCGCCATCTCAGGATCTTCCGCGCAGATGACCTCGGCCTGGTAGGTGGGCCGAATGCCTTTATCCAGCACCGCTGGATAGGATTTTTTCCGGATGCAGATGTAGAGCAGCTTGGGCGGATTTTCGCAGTACTGGCGCCGGGGCAGGCGGCTGCGGTCTTTGGCGCGGATCAGGTTAGCTTGTATCTCAACCGGCGGATTCTGGCAGACCAGTATCATCTCGTTAATACTGCTCTGCCGGATGTGGCCCCAGCCGTCGCTTTCGGTTATCGCTTTAAGGAACTCCTTTTGTTTGACAAAGCCGTTTTCATCCGGCACCAGCCCGAATTCATCCGGCCGGCGTCCCAGTATGTATTCGCATAGTTTGGCAAATTGTTCTGCCGGGCTTTGCTTTCCCATAGATCAATTTCTCTTGAAATAACCCCTTGCTTGACCAAAATACGGCTCTTTGTTAACGTGTCTATCGTTTTGAAAAGAAATCTGTCAACGGTTTTATAATGGGGACAATGAAAGGAAGCCAAAATTATGGATAAGTATAAAAACTCCCGCGAGCTGTTTGAAAGGGCCAGGCAATTGATTCCCGGCGGTGTTAACAGCCCGGTCCGCGCCTGCCGGTCAGTGGGAACGGACCCGGTATTTATAAAAGAGGCCAGGGGCGCTACCCTGATCGATGCGGACGGCAACCAGTATATCGATTACGTGGGGTCATGGGGGCCGATGATATTAGGCCACGGCCATCCGTCGATAATTGAGGCGATTGAATCGGTGCTTCATCGGGGTACCAGCTTCGGAGCGCCGGTTGACCTTGAAATAAAGCTCGCTGAAATGATAGTTGAAGCCGTGCCGAGCCTCGAGATGGTGCGCATGGTCAACTCCGGCACCGAGGCGACCATGAGCGCCATCCGGATTTCCCGGGCCTATACCGGGCGCAGTAAGATCATCAAATTCGACGGCTGCTATCATGGCCATGCGGACACCCTGCTTGTGGCGGCCGGCTCCGGCGTGGCGACGTTGGGAATTCCGGGCAGCCCGGGGGTGCCCGAGGACATGATCAAGCACACCCTGTCGCTTCCCTATAATGACATTGAAACGTTTAGGTCAGTGATGGAAGAACAGGGCGGCGAGGTGGCGGCCGTGATTGTGGAACCGGTGGCGGGCAACATGGGCTTGGTGCCGCCGGTTTCGGGGTTTTTGGAAGAGCTGCGCAAGCAGACCGAAAAAACCGGCAGCGTGCTGATTTTCGATGAAGTGATGTCCGGCTTCCGGGTTGCCCATGGCGGCGCCCAGGCATTGTACGGCATTGCGCCGGATCTCTCTGCATTCGGCAAAATCGTCGGCGGGGGACTCCCGGTCGGCGTGTATGGGGGGAAAAAGGCAATTATGACGCAGACCGCGCCGGAAGGTCCAGTCTATCAGGCCGGCACTTTGGCCGGCAATCCCTTGGCCATGGCCGCAGGCATTGCCGCATTAACCGAGATCAAAAAGCCCGGTTTCTATGACAAGCTGGAAGAAAAATCTAAGCGATTGGGCGAGGGGATGTTAAATGCCGCTCAAAAAGCCGGAGTTAAAGCGGTTTTAAATCGCGTGGGCGCCATGCTGGGCATCTTTTTCACCGAGACGCCGGTTCGAAGCTTTGCGGATGCCAAAACCGCCGATCTAGAAATGTTTTCAGCGTATTTTCGCCAGATGCTTGATAAGGGCATTTACCTGCCGCCATCACAGTTTGAAGCGGTTTTTGTCTCAGCCGCCCATGAGGATGCGGATATTGACAGAACCATTGCCGCAGCGGAAACTGTGTTCGATGAATTGGGCCGGTCATAGGGATGGCACCGCCCCCGGGCCGAGCCTACAAAAAATACCATTGGTATTAAGAAATCTACATTACACCCAATACCCGAAGTTGCTCAGAAGGAATCGGCTTCAGTGAATCATATCCCTTCAGCGGTTCGCACCGTCCACCTGATCGCTGCGTGCGGTACGGGCATGGGCGCCCTTGCCGCCATGCTAAAAGAGATGGGACTGGCAGTTACCGGCTCTGATCAGAATGTTTATCCGCCCATGAGCACCTACCTGGAAAGCAAGGGGGTGGTCCTATCTGACGGGTTTGACCCCGCCAATCTTGATTATGGTCCGGATCTGGTGGTGGTCGGCAATGCGGTGAAAAAAGACAACACAGAGGCACTGAAGGCATTTGAAATGGGGCTTGATTTTTGCTCCATGCCCCAGGCGGTCAATCATTTTCTCGTGGGCAGCCGCCAGGCAATTTTGGTGGCCGGCACCCATGGCAAGACCACGACGGCCGCCATGATCGCCTGGCTTTTGCATGATGCCGGGCTATGTCCGTCCTTTCTGATCGGCGGGTTTGTCAAGAATTTTGCCGGTAACTATCATCTGGATAAAGGCAACTATGTGGTGCTTGAGGCGGATGAATATGACACCGCCTTTTTTGACAAACAGCCCAAATTTATGCACTATGATCCGGCCTTTACCGTATTGACCAGTGTGGAATTCGACCATGCGGACATTTATCAGGATCTCGGGCATGTCAAAGCGGCTTTTGAAAAGTTTCTGGCCGGAATTTCCCCGGATAGCTGTTTAGTCGCCTACGCTGCGGATGCCAATATCGATCAGCTCCTAAAGGGAAAACCGGTGCCGGTGGTGCGTTACGGCAGTACTGAAAATGCCGACTGGCGGTTGGGGGATGTCTCCATTAGAGCGCCCTGGCTGAATTTTGACGTCATTCATAAAGGGGCGTTCTTTGGCCGTTTCAAATCATCATTTGCCGGAGAGCATAACCTGCACAATGCGCTTTCCGCCATTGCCGTGGCAAACGAACTGGGCATTTCACCAGAAGTTATAGCCAGAGGGTTGGAGCGCTTTGAAGGGGTCAAGCGTCGTCAGGAAGTGCGCGGGGTTAAAAACAAGGTCACGGTTATTGACGATTTTGCCCATCATCCCACGGCCGTGTATGAAACCATTCGCGCCATCCGGCCGTTTTATCCAAAGGGGCGTCTTATCGCCGTTTTTGAGCCGAGAACCAACACCAGCATGCGCAAAATTTTTCAGGAGACCTACGCAACGGTCTTTGATGATGCGGATACGGTCTGCATCCGAAAACCGCCGCTTTTATCCAAGATCCCCGAGGGCGAGCGGTTCTCATCAGAAATGCTGGTTGAGGACCTGAAAAATAGGGGTATAGCGGCCCGCTATTTTGAGGATACGGAAGGGATTATTTCGTATCTGGCGGGTATGGTCAAACCCGGAGATGCGGTTTTGATCATGTCCAACGGCGGATTTGACAACATCCATGAGAGGCTGCTGGCGGCATTGCCGGAGGGTAGCGAAAGCTGAAGGTGCAGCCGCATTGGGCAATGCGGCTGCACCTTCAAACAATGGCATTAGAAAGTGAGCTTGGTTTCCCAGTACAGCTCATGCGCGGTATCATCATTGATGAATGCGTCACCGGGTTCGATAGCTGCGGCATACAGGGAAAATGTGAGAAAGTCGGTGTAGTTGTATTGGGCTTCAAGCTGGTAGTAATCGCCAAAATCATCATCCGCCCCGGGATCCGGCTCATCCACTGTCAAAAGAGAGTAAGAGAGTTTGGCGTTGAATTTTTTGGTAAAATTCAAACCAACGCCGGCGGTCGCCTTGCTCAAGTTCGAATAAACCGCTTCGCCGCCCACTGAACTCAATTCATTGTAGTCTTCATCATAATTGGCAATGTTATTGCCCGGTCCGATATTTACATATTTCCATGCCAGTTGATCCCCGAATTGCGGCCATCCGCCGTAGAATACATCCCACCGGTTGCTCTCATCATCATTGTCATCCTCGTCCCCGCTGAGGAAGGCATAACCCAGGAAGAACCGCGGCGTAGGCGCCACATCTTTTAAGGTATAGCCAAGGTCCAGTTTATAACCATAGGCGTCCTGGTCAATATCTTCGCCGTTTTCGGCTTCAAATGCATCGCCTATCTGATAGGCGAATTCACCGGAGTAATCCAGCCCGCATTTGAATTTATCGGATAACCGGATGCCCCCCATCCAGATATCTTTTTGAAGGTTTTCGTCCTCGCGGTTTAATATGTAGAGTTCCTGCTGACCGCCGATAACCGGGCAGGTGGCCGTAAAATAGGCCCCTGAGAGGGTTTGGTCGTCGTCTGATCCATCATCCCGCTCACCCTCCTGATCTTTCAGGTACAGGAAGTCCACTTTGGCGTTTTTACCCAGATCGGCGCTTAACTTCAGGCCGTCAAAATAGATGGATGTTGAGGCATATTGGGATTGCCCGTCCAAAAGGACGAAACCCGTGCCGTAGATGACGTTCTGCCGGCCGATGCGCAATGCAAGCGGCAGGTCGAAAAGATTATTGATGTCGATAAAGGCATTGTCGATGAATAACTTGTTGCTTTCATTGTCAACTTCCCATTGGTCTGCGTAGGTGAGGCCTTCGCCGTAATTCTGATTGGTTATTTTGACATATCCGGTCACATCGTATCCGGTATCAACCTTTGTCCAAAGGCTGGTGCGATGCCTGAAGGTGGACCAGTTGTCAAAATCCTGGTCATCATTGAATGTCCAGAAATTTGTCATGTCATAGCCCCGGACCCGGGTGTGACCGCCGAAATTGAAGTCCTCCATGGTCAGTGAATAGGCCGTCGGTGCAATTAGTAGTAAGATGGTGCATAAAATTAAAATTTTTTTCATCTTCTCTCTCCTTTAGGGTTTGGTGTTGAGTTGGGTTGTTGATTTAAACATATCATCGACGGTATTTCAGGCGGGGATCGCGACCCGCTGCAAGGGTTTGCCGGTCCTTGGGCGGATCTTAAAATAATAAGCAGCTCCATTTTATTCTGATTGGCAGGTTTTGAGGTTTAGCCGAAAAAAAAGGATTGAGCCGGCTGGCTCAATCCTTTTCACTTTTGTTCTCGATCCAACTCCGATCACGGAAACTCATACCTCAAATGATCGATAGATTGTGGTTATTTCCGGAAAAACGAGCAAATTTCGTCCGTATTTATAATTTAACCTTATCTAAATGTCAAACTAAGAATTTTTAACTTCCTATCCGCTCATATCTTCTTCTCGAAGCTTTCTGCGCAGGATTTTGCCCACCGGCGAGACCGGCAGGGTGTCTCGGAATTCAATATATTTGGGGCGCTTGTATCCGGCCAGGTTCTCCTTGCAGAACTGCCGGATGTCATCTTCAGTGGCGGTCTCCCCCTCTTTTAACTGAATGTAGGCTTTGACTGCTTCTCCGCTCTTGCTGTCCGGCACACCAACCACCGCCGCCATGGCGATTTTCGGGTGCTGGAATAATGAATCTTCAATCTCCCGGGGGTATACGTTAAATCCCCCTACAATGATTAAGTCTTTTTTGCGGTCCGTGATGACAATATAGCCCTCTTCATCCACCTGGCCGATATCTCCGGTAAGAAAGTAGCGCTTGCCCCCAATTTCCCGGAAAACGGCATTGTTTTCTTCCGGCTTGTTCCAGTAGCCTTTCATGACCTGGGGGCCGCTGATGCCGATTTCACCGTCAGCGCCAAGAGGCATCTCATGCAGGCCGGTTTCAATGTCTAGGATTTTAATGTCGGTGCCGGGCATGGGGAATCCGATAGTGCCGATTTTTCGCCCGGATCGGTTGGTTGGATTCGCCGAGACGACGGGTGCGGTTTCGCTTAACCCATAGCCTTCAAATATGACGGCACCGGTTTTAGCCTCAAACTGTTTGCAGACCTCAGGCGGCAGCGGCGCCCCCCCGGAGAAACATCCCATTAAAGAGGTCAGATCAAATTTGTCAAGCAGCGAATGGCTCGTAAA
>Ga0102934_1002916_pt1 | contig 11753 bp, 9 predicted proteins | sample SalPonR2_A_D1_MG_FD_78175 | JGI IMG/M metagenome (GOLD analysis project Ga0102934, IMG submission 78175) | Salt pond soil microbial communities from South San Francisco under conditions of wetland restoration - Salt Pond MetaG R2_A_D1_MG | ecosystem: Environmental > Aquatic > Marine > Intertidal...
ATCATGTTGCTCGCGTAGGCCATGGGCCGGATGGGTGGATGTGGCGCCGCCTGGAACTGCGTGTAGCGCGGGACCAGATCCGGGCCGAAGCGAATGAACGCCCCCTTGTTCCCCATCTGGTCGCAATAGTTGGGCGCCGAGAAGACTGTCACGCACTTGCCGTCGTGCTCGACCTGGTACCCCTCCTCCTTGACCTCATGCGAGCGCACCACCATCTTCAGCCCGTTCGTCTCCAGGAACCGGTTGGTGACGTCGGGCCCGAAGGACAAGCCCACTCCCCGCTTGGACGGCAGGCGGCCCGGCATGGGCTGCGGGTCAGACCAGAGTAAATCGCTCATCAGCCCGCTTTCTGGCGGCTCGCGGAACCTGTAGATCTTGTTGATGTCCGCGAGCGTGACGCCGTCCTGGGCGGCCAAGCCCCCATGGACTATGAAAACGGACGCGTCAATGGTCGCGCATAGGGGCATGGCGCAGAACACCTGGAACGAATTGGGAAGGGGGAGCGAGGGGGGGGGAGGGTGCCGGGTAAAAGAGGGGTCGTGCCCGGCCAGCGGGTATTACGAGACAACAAGACCGAGGGTGGAGGGCGACGCACCTCGGTGAAGAGGCCCATCATCGCCTCATCGTACTTGTGCTTGATCTCCCCCTCGAAACCGTAGATGCGGTTCATGCTCTTGCTCTCGTGGTTGCCGCGCACCAGGTGCATAGAGCTCGGGTAGGCCACCTTGTAGGCCAGGAGGAGGGTGATCACCTCGAAGGAGAAAGAGCCGCGGTCCACAAAGTCCCCGTTGAACAGGTACGGGTTGGTCGGCGAGGGCTTTCCGTTCATTTCGAATATGCGCAACACGTCGAAGAACTGTCCGTGCGTGTCGCCGCAGACAGTGATGACGTTCCCCTCCTCCCGCCCGGCCTCCGCGTCGGGGGTGCGCGGGATATCGCGGGTCCGAAGCTCCATCACGTTGGGGAGCGCTTGAAAGAGGCGCAGGGCCGCCAAGAGGATTCGGATCACGTACTTGGTGTGCAGGAGCTTTTGAGCCTTGAACCTCTCTGTCAAATCCTCCAAAAAAGAGGGGGTCACACCTAGCTCGCCCTCTGCCATTCCCTCCTCTCCCCCCTCGGGCCCCAGGCGCGGCCCGTCATAGCTGTCCTCCACCACGATGGCATCCACATTGATTGTCTGCGACAAAGGCATCGAGTCCTCTGTCTGTATGGCGGCCGCGAAGGCCGCGATTTTCACGCACTTCTCGCACTCCCGCAGCTTAGCCACCGCGTCCCGGTCGCGGGGGTGGACCTTCACAACATGCTTGAAGTCTCTGAGGGCCTCTTTGTACTACCGTGCGCAGTGATAGGCATGGAAGATATGGAAAGATAGGCGGAATGGACAAAAAGGGGAAGGGATTGGTGCCTTCATCGAGGGGAGCGAAACCCATCCGAGGCCAGTACACTAGGACCGCTGCCCTCCAACTCACGCCTCAAGCCCCTCTTCTTTGCCATGCTACCCCCTTTGTAACTCACCTTTCCAAGTGCGTACTTGGCACTTCCTCTCCGGTAGAAGGCTTTCAGGTACCCGGGGTCCAGGGCGATGGCCTCCTCCGCGTCCTGGATGGCGATCCCGTAGTTCTCCATCTTGATGGCCGCCATGGCCCTATTTGAATACAGGACGGCGGTGGGATGCAGAGCCAGGGCTTGAGTGTAATACTCCGTAGCTTGCTCGAAATGGTTATCATGTAGCGCTCGGTTCCCTTCCTCTTTGAGGGCTGTGGCAGTCTCCTTGGTTGCCTGACAGGATAGGAGGTACGAAAAGGAAGACAACTCAGACGGGCTTTCTCCAGATACCGAGTCACAGGCCAAGTGCTCTTGGCATATGAGTAACGAATTCTCCAACACATTGAATCTGATATTCGGTGAAAAAAAGGGGCAAAACACGAGCTGTGGAAGAGACGCGTAACCCTCTCAGTTACGGCCTTCACATCGCAGGATATCCACCGTGCCGCAGGGCAGAGAAATGTCCTGGGGTCCTCTGACTCACGAACACGTACTTTTGAAGGCCCATGTGCGTCACCCATTGTCACTTCGTTGACTGCGTTTTCCTTGTTATCCATGGATTAAAACGCAAACTCGTTGGGGTCCGCTAGAGGGGCGAGGAGGTAAATGGTGAAAGTATATTCCTTGACTGTGTTCGGCCTGACGCTACCTACCAAAGCCAAGCGCAACCAACCAGTTTGAAGTTATATACTGTATAAAGCGTGGAGGAAGGGTCAGTTTTGCATTCATTTCCACATAGATGCTCCTCCGACTTGAGGTCAATCGATGGAGGAGCCTGCTGAGGAAGGTGGCTTACGCAGTAAGGAGAAATACCAAGTCCAAGAGCAAAACACTGCGTGATCGTGCACACGGATTCACGAATGCCGCGCCCAACGGTTAGAAATTGCGGGAAAGGTATGTCAGCCGTGACTTGATATCAGAGTGCAGACAATCAGTGAGAACAAAGGCAGAAAAGCAACGGGCATGGCCTGCGGCCAGTGCCAGGGGCCCGATGGAGGGCTTTGTGTGGCTCCTGGGAGTCGGGATCGAGCCACTCTGTTTTTCCCTTGCATGAGTGGACAAGGCTCTCAATAGTGTCATCGTCTCGTGCAATGGACAGCGTGCAAGTTTGTGGAATCTTAGCAGAAGTCATATGCTGGTCGCGTGTTGTTGACAAGGGGTGGGGGCCTTACAGTCCACCCCACGATGAAAACGACACTCTGCTTTCGTATCCGGACTCCCTCAGTTGTCCCTCTATGCACTCAAGCTCCGGAATTTCACGACGCGTCGCATGTATATAAACACACATAGAAACTACCATGTTCAAGAAACTGGTATGTCTGGCAGTGGGCACCCTCGCTGTCGGCTCCCAGGCCTTCATGCCATCCTTGCCTATGGTCAAAATCAGCTCCTCTGCCGCTGCCCGCGTCTATCAGCCCGCTCAATCTGAAACCGGTACGTGTGAGATATTCATTTCAGCCGGGCCCCTCCCATGGGTAGTGAAGCTTATTATATCGAGGAGCGGATCGAGATATTGCGTGTGGTGACAAAGATGAAGCGTGGCCTTAATCGCAAGTTGGCATCTGCCACGCATTCTTATTTTCACTCAATTTCTTCTCTCACATCTATCATGCACGCTCTTCCCCCTCAGGCCTGCGCGTACCGGTGTCAACAGATGTGATGGTTTCTGTGGGGGACGGCGAGAAGTAAGTGTGATGTAATGGCCGATAGATTTGAGGAGGAAAGCCCGGTGCAAAGATAACAAAGATGCCCTGAATTGCGTATCCCGTTTCCTAGTCGTGGACTATTCACGGCCCACCACCGAACGGCCGATCATTGACTGATCCAGTGGGTTTCCATTCCCCTCCTTCTACAGCATTGACAACGCGGTCAAGCGCTTCAAGCGCGAAGTGAACAAGTCGGGGCACCTCCTCGACCTGCGTTTCCACCGATACCACGAAACGAATCAAGAGAAAGCCAAGCGCAAGGCCGTACAGGCGCGCAGGAAGGCCCGCATGCTTCGCCTCTCCCTGCGTAAGGGTCAGAAGCTCTAAGGATAGGTCGAGGGCGGGGAAAGAGTTGGATGCCGTAGATAATGCATCCGATCGAGGGTTGATGAAGCGATACCTTGCGCGCGCTCTGAAATGGGCGCCACGCCGGAGGGAGAGAGGGAGAGGCTGCGTGTGCCCGAGGGCCGGCCGGGAGGGCACACCGTAGAACTAATGCCACGCACTGGTGAAAAGCAACGAGACAATCTCTCTTCTGGCGGAGCTTCTTTTCTAAAGCCATACTGCTGCGCCTCCCCCCCTCCCATTCCAGGCGATGTCGCCCTTCGCGTCGCTGCCTGTTTGTCACCGTGCGCGAATCTAATGCCCCTTTTTTACTTCCTTTGAACAGCTTTCCCTCTCCACTGCACGCACCTCCCATTTCCCCCTTTGCCTCCTGCCGCCGATCTCCCTGTGAATGCCCTCCCCCCCACTCCACAACCTGTCATAAACCCCACGGCCTTGCTCCTTTAGTCGTGACCAGGCGCAGGCCCCGCCCCACCACCCTCCCACACACGGCCTCCTCCTTCGAGGACCTCGTCTGATCCCCTTCCGACTTTCTCCGTCTCCCTCGCGCGACTAGTCTTGCTCGCCCGCTCCTCTCACGACCCCTCCCGACCGCCCGTCCCAGCCTCGTCACCACTTACTCCGCTCCCCGCTTCCTCCTCTCCCAACGTCTCAAGCGGCCCCACAGGCCTCTCCTGCTCCCTTAGCCTCCTTTCATCTACTTGCCCCGAGGCTCCACACTCCTCTTCCTCCGCCGTCGGCCCCCGCATGACCCGCTCATACTCCTCCCACGGCAGCACCTGCGGGCCCTCCTCCTCCTCCTCTCCCTCTGTCAACCCCCCGCCTATATCTCCTCCTGTCACATCCAGTTGCCTCTCCAGCTCCAGGCCCGGGAAATCCTTCTCCATCGCAGCTGCGAACGTCCGCGCGCATCGGAGGATGTCGTCTCCGCCGCCCTCCTCTCGAGCCTCCCTCACGTTGCGCATCAGGCTCTGGAGGGAGGGGCCCAGGAAGCTGCCCTTGCCGACTTCGTCCTCGTCCACGAAGAAATCGGAGGGCGCGGTCTGGAGCTGAACGCGAAGGAGCTTAAGGAAGGCGCGATAGAGGGGGAGGTGGCGAGGAAGGGCGGAGGAGACCTGACACAGGAGGGCCGTGCTTTCCTTCCAGTGCCTAAGTCCCGCCATGGAAAAGAGGTTGAGGAAGAGGAGGAAAGCAAGCTGATGCTCCCCGAGGAGATTCATCCAGGCGGACGGGGATGAGGAGGAGGGGGGGAAGGGCAAGGACGAGGGGGAGGGCTTCTTTGCTGCCGTCGCGGCCGTGGACGAGGACCCAGGCATCTTGCTATAAACGTCTCGTAGCATGTCGTCCAGCAATTCCGAGCGGTCCATGTGGTAGCGCGTCAAGGCAGGAGGCGTCATGTCTTTCTTGTCCCGAAGGCGGCCTCTCACCCCCATGTCAGTGAAGACAGCCGCACGCCCCCCCCCGGGACAGAGGGATACCACCTCTCCCGCCTCCTCCCCCGCGCCTCGAGAACGCACGTTTTCTTCTTCCCAATCGCCAGGTAGAATACGCGTCTCAAGAGCCAAGCCGCACATGCTCAAAACGTCAGCTGTCACATACTTTGTCAGTTGCCGCCAGAGTCCTCCCTGGGCACTGTCTGGATACGCTCCTAGGTGCTTGTTCAGCTCCCCACGCTTCAGGGCGTCCAAGAGACTCCGCATAGAACCCTCAGGGAGACCTGTGCCCTCCTCAATCAGCTCCTCGTCCAATGCATTCCATGATTTCACAATAACCTCGTACGGCCGAGTGATATTGATGAAAAACCCTTGGCGTAAGCCCTTGCCGGTGCCAAAAGTCAACAAATGGATGCCAATCGGCACGCCGGCAACACCTCTAAAATTCGGCCCGACTTGATTTATCTGCATGTCTATGCCAAACTCAAATCCCGGCGGCATGCCTAAAATAATAACAATGCCTCCGTCTTGATGCGGACGGTCCGGGAGTCTCATGATAGAACTGTAAGAGCTCGGGAAGACAAGCCGTTGCTGAAATTCTCCTCTCCAGGAATGTAGCAATTATCCACAAGCCATCATGCGCCTGTGTGATTGATGTTTGATGCCGTCTGTAAATATTAAGGCCTGCGCCGTCTTTGCAATATTAACCTCCCTCCCCTACAAGGACACCTTTCCCCCTGGCTGAAGAATCGCCAGCTGGCTTGAAATGGCCCAACTCAAAAGCATTCTTGCCCAAACTCACGATTTTTTTCCGAACAACCGCTCTCTCAGGCATACGCGGCTGCTCTTTCGACGGAGCGCAGATGGCGGGGCCCGATGACCCGAAGTCCAGGGACAACGGACGTCCTAAGACAGTGAAGCGATGAGGTGCATATTAAGGCGTCATGGCTCAAGCGGCGCGACCCGCCCACCCATATGCTCCCAATCAACCCAATAGCAGAATATCATAGGAAAATTGAAGCGAGTTTCTACATTTTGCTTCGGACTAATCACTACAAGGGAGGGGCATAAGGGGCGGAGACTCGATCAAATGGTACCGAAACATACAATGACTTCTTCGTGGATCCTGGACACTGGAGGGCATAGCAATTGCGATTCCTATGAACGCTCTTCGGTCCCTTATCACCGGTCATTCTCTCTCCTATATAAGGCTTCTCCGTCCACCGAGGAATATGATGGCGTCGACCTTCCCCTCTCATTTCCCCTCCTGTCCAAGTCGCACAACCCCTTTTTCGCTCGTCCTTACCCTCCTACTTGCGATGACCTTGCAATCTCTACTTTACCTGTCCACTGGGGCTCTGGATTCGGTCATGAAGCATGGATGCTGCTCTCTTATGTCCAAGGCAAGGACTGTGCGCCTGGAGGCGCTGGCGAGATCAGAGGGCGGCATGCGGGACGGGGCCATGTGCGGCACCCACGGCATGGTCACAGCGTCGCAGACTGCGTGGGTGTGAACTGAGAATTTACACTGCGGTAAAAGGTGGTGTACAGATCGGAGGCAACTTTCTTGTTGTCAGCGACACTTAGGGGGGATGAGGACGTGAGCGAGAGCAGTGTGCAGAAAGTACGCAAAAAGAAGCAAGCGGCTGGGGACTGGAAGGTGGGAAAGAGTTTTAAAAACCAGCGCGTAGGTTTACGGAAAGTGTCTAGCGATTTTTCCGTCACGTCATATCATGTCATGTGGTGCATTTTTTTTTCATCTTCCAGTCGCATCGAGACTGCAAAAGATCTCATTCTAAACATTCTTACATTCGGCAAATTCTTGTCAAGCGTTTCCTTTCGAACCACCCTTTCGTCCCGAATCTTTTCACGCTTTGTTCTTGACCCGCTAATGCCTAGCACCCCTCTTGCGATGCTCTATATTCATGACATTGACAGCTATGCTTTTCGATGATCGCCGAGAGGCACGATAATCACATTCTCTCGCATGACTCCTTCATGCATACAGCGGCCCCATCTTTCCAAGAGACTCATTTTGCCCATTCGTGTTAATTTTCCATTCGTCATTCCACCCGCTCCTACGCTCATTCAATTGTCTTCCGCCCTATATTTCTCTCCCACTACTCACATGGCACCAGGCATGGAAGCCGAGTCCCGGTCCGTATACTGGTGTGGCCGGATGATCAATATCAGGCCCTGCGCGCTTGACCTAAGCGTTATCAAGACTTTCAACGACTGTTGCGGCCCTCGTGCGGCGTGCATTGGGACAGAACCGGAGGGAAGCCAGACAGTACAGGGCACCGCGCGCACCAGATGCTTGCAAAGGACGACCTTCCCGATGGCTGCGAAGATAGCCACCCTGTCCGTCACGTCCAACCACTCCCAGAGACAGCGCCCTGGCAATGGCTTCTCGGCGCCTCCCTTTGGAATGAACCCAAACAACTTTTCGCTCTCTTTATTCGCAAAGAGAATGCGCCCCTGAGCGTCGTTGGACAGCAGCAGCATCGCATCCGGGGCCGCCTCTACCAGCGTCTTGTACACTTGGAGCCTGCCCACCTCCGCGCGCAGGGCCTCCTCTTTCTTGGACTGCCGCTCGCGAGCCATGGCACTATATTTTCGTGCCCGAGCTTTCTTCCACTGTACCTGCTCTTCGGGCGTCAGCTTGGAGAAATCCATACGGGGGGCTCGCCGTTTTTTGCCCAGGGTAGTCAAGTCCAAGTGGTAGTTTTTCCCATCCTCACTGCCCTCATCATCATCGGCCTCCTCCTCCTCATTCCCACTGCTATCTCTATGGATCTGTGCGTCGAATTTGTTATTCCCTCTGTAGGAACGCGTCGAAACACCCGTCATGTCAACGGGGGGGACTATCCTCTGCGGAGGAGCGTTTGCATCTACACACCCGGCTGGAGTGGGAGCTTCCAAGGCCGTGGGAGGTCCTGAAAAACGACGCATAAATTGTCCGTTCACAGGACCCATGACATTGGATGAATCGAGGCGGCCTTGGCCCAAGTTTTTGGATTGCGCGAAGCCCTCGGACGTGCCCGCAGGAAGGTCCTTCTCGGATGTGGAGGACGAAGTAGATAGGGAAGGACAGGAGGACGACGACGCATGAGATCGAGAAGATGTAGCTGAGAGTAAGGGGAAAGGGGAGTATGATACTGTGGAAGCGTTCCCATCTTTTTGTTGCACGGGAGGCATGTAGGCGAGCTTCTCGGGCACTGGAGTGGGATAGCCCACATCGCGCGAGAAGGATGAGGCCTGAGACAAGGCTCTCAGCGCCTGCGAAGATAAGGACGATGCGCCGTTAGAAGTGTTTGTGGGCGGTGTGGATGTGTTCTTATCTTGCCCAAGCCCGGCCATCCGTGAGAATTTCTCAAGCGGGTGGTAAAATTCTCCCTTGGGACCATCTGGGTTCTTGGAAGCGGATGTTGTCTCGACTTTGCCATCGGCCGGCAGCCCACAAGATGATGTAGATGGACAATTTGTAGTGCTACTTATTTTGTTAGATTGTTTCTCTGGTATCCTATTGCAAGCCTCCAGTAATGATTTGAACCCGTGGCCTTCCCGCTGAGCTCCGTTGGTGGAACCAGTACTGGCTGCTCTGGATTTGGTGGCCCCAAGCTCCACCGAGCCGACCATTCTGTGGGATGAAATAGATACAAGCATTGATCAATTCAGCAAATATTCTATGAAGAGTCGTTTTAATTTTCGGAAAATTACTAAAACACATATTTTGTTGTCGAATATCTCGACATCCGTCACTTCGCCCAACTAAACAGCAACTGCGGTGGAAGTCCGGATGATTGAATATGTCCACGCATGGATGAATGACAGCGACATGTGAGCAGAGCTTTTCAAACGTATCCACTTGCGCTACGTAATGTGTGAACGATCTGGCTCATTTCCCATGCACCCCTCCTGCAGATCGAGTTCTCTGAGAATACGGGGAAGACCCATAATAATGGAAGTGTAACGATTGCCGAAGTCCACGGGATCGCCGTCCTGGTCGCACGCGAGGTGGATGCGCAGGCCCCAGGCCACTTTGCCATGGAGCAAAGAGACCCGCTCAGGCGTTCAACACGTAGACCTAGGATAGATTGTCATGCAAGCGGACACGCCATTGAACAGTTGCTCTTTTGTCGGTGATTAGAATTAGTGCGCGGTATTTTGTCCGAGGGTACAACTCCCGGCAAATCTCCAGCGGGCGAGCCAGCTTTCATGGACATCGGAAGGCGGTGCCGAGCTAACGTGCAACCAATTCTGCTTCCTGGGAAGAAAACCATGGACGCTGAAGGTCGCCACGGACAACAATTTGCGAGGAGATGCCGAATCCTTCTTGTGACGCGTTCGCCAAGTCTTTCTTGTGAAAACCTTTAGGTGCCCTGTTTTTTTGGGTCGCATCTTGAACTGATATGTCTTGATGTCTCTCTTATTCGCCTGACCTGTTGGCAGGCCGATGGCGATCCACTATTCAGTTGTCGAACTCAAACTTAGGTAAGCTGACATGACTTGTTCAAGGAAGCCAGTCATGAGTGTCATGACGCATAATATCGAGTTACAAATGTGACAGACCAGATTTCGTCTTGATCTCAGGTGGCCGGCCTAAGTAAAGGCATGAGGTGCTTGATACCGCATGGCCCCAATTTGCGGTCCCTCTATGTAACCCTGCGGAATACTCGTCATATTGATTTGTTCACAAATAGGACTATGTAGTCATCTTGAAAATAATAAGAACCAAATTGGCGTGTACGAACCATGGAGGTCGACAACCCGATAGTGTGAGGAGCAGGGAGGAAAATGGAGAAGGGAGGAAAATACTTGAGGAAAATTGAGGGTTGATAGCGCCGGTATGCCGCATTAAATACGTCTTCTTGTTTAATAATCTGACGCCATAATTCATATTGTTCTGAAAAATACGTACATGCGACTGACTCGCGAGCGGTGGGTTTTTGAAGTGAAGAAAAAAGCCTTTATCAAGAGAAAGGCGGAGCGCTCAAGATATCTGACTACGTAGTAAGGGAAAACCTACTTAGAAAGCAGAGCAATTGCCTCAAAAGGACAATTGAAGCAGTAGATGGCGATGTAATTGTCCTATGAAGTATTCCACCGCCAAAGCAGGTATTGAAACCTGTCACTTTATGTTGTATACCAAAGCCCTAGAAACAGCCCATCGACTGCCAAAGACCACATCATAGAGATATTCCTGCACCACACCGCTCTTAGTAGCTTTATCTTTCGACGCATGAGAAATTGAATGTGGTCGCAAAGGTGAGGTTCGTGGCATGCATGTTGGTGGGATTTTCATGAGCCTTACCCAAGTGTTTATGTGGCCCACACGAGAGCCGATACCATACTCTAAAGGCGTCAGGTGCAAAACCATATGATGAGTTACATTTGTGATGATTTCTGTGTTGGGTGATCATACGCATCTATTCAACTCTTGTTGCTTTAGGGCCTCTTCAATGAGAAAGCTAGGACGAATTGCATCACACAAGTTTGCGCATCTGATTTGCTTTCCAGTTGATCATATGATCGACTCTCGCTTTTTCCGATATTGAAATAGAGAGACTTTTCATCCTTCCAGATGTCACTGGGTAACACGTGGGAACACATGCCCACGATTTTGAAGGCTTGATTTTTGTGCGAAATTGACGGCAGCAGGTATTATGCGATTGGTCAAAGTCCCACCTCTTGAACCTTATCTCTTTTGGCGTATATTATCGCATGAAACATTTCTTTTAAAATAGTCGATCAGGGAAAGTCTCCTAGTATCCGAAGGTCGGCGCTTCCCAAGACTCGTTTTCCCCTTATAACAATGCAGCCACATCCAATCACATGGTGTAAATAAAATGGCTTATAGCAAATAGGATCAAACTTAGATTCTACATAAGCGCGCTATTTTAAAAGCAAATTTTAAAATGCTTATTCTGTGAAAGTCAAGGCAGCGCATTTACCTCCCGCGGATTGTTTGCGTCATATTTTGACAAAGAATGGACCGGTGTCGTCAAAGTACCCTTTCGACAGAAAAATGTCTGGTGTTAGAAGCCACAAACGGCAACCTCTCGGAGAAAATGTACTACACGCGGTATAAGTCAAACCCATCAACAGGGGACATACAAATAGTGATGGAGGTCGGAAAAGCACTCAAGAAATGAGTTGTTTCAACGCGTGCATGAAAACGGATTAAAATGTACAATAATTGACCTTATCACGTCCTTCTGGACTAGAACTTGATTTGCCAATGACGAGGGACATTTTGCAAACACTAGAATGCTTTTCCTTTCCCATCCCTCCGGTCCTGCGCCCAATAGCTCGGGATGCTCGCCAAGAAAAACATCTCCTGTCGCGCATTTTTTCCCCTCCCTTTAAACGAACATGAAATCTACGTTTAGACACGTAAAAGGTAGCGAGCACACTACCTGGGAATAAAAAGAAAAATGATCGCACCAGCCCTCCATTGATTGCTCTCCAACAATGCGGAGTGGAGTCCCTGGACCCCGCAGGAGGTTATCGTATGCTCGACAAACGGTCACAGCCCCGGGCTTCCAAGCACTGAGGGTGTACGTTGCCGGAAAGGCATTACGTAACAAGATCAGTGATAGAGATGATAGAGGTGCATCGGGTTTCGAAGAGATGCTGTCTTTTGATTTTGTAGAGGTTTTCGCTCAAACTGCCCAGCTCTTCCATATACATACCCAAAGGGAAAACATGTCTCTTCCGGATA
>Ga0102934_1002918_pt1 | contig 11751 bp, 17 predicted proteins | sample SalPonR2_A_D1_MG_FD_78175 | JGI IMG/M metagenome (GOLD analysis project Ga0102934, IMG submission 78175) | Salt pond soil microbial communities from South San Francisco under conditions of wetland restoration - Salt Pond MetaG R2_A_D1_MG | ecosystem: Environmental > Aquatic > Marine > Intertidal...
GATGTTTTCTTGCATACTGGACATTGTTTTAACATTATTGTATCTCCACTATATATTTTATTGTTACTTGATCTTGATTATATACTATATATTCGTTATTTCTTAAATCTATACCACCTTCAGCAAATAACGAATCATATTTGCCTTTTGACTTTAGTTTATCTCCAGTTAAAGAAGTCATCCAACTTTCGTGTTTTCTAACATGCAGTTTACTACCAGTATTTACTTTGAACAAAGAAATAAACCCTTTACTCTGATTTCCTCTTGCCCAATAACTTCCACGTAATGATGTATAATTTACTGACTTCTGACATTTATCAGCAAAGTATATTCCATAGCCAAACATCTTTCCTGTTATAATAGCGTTACTAGGTCTTAATACTAAGCCAGAATCTAATATTGACCACCAATTTTCGTTACGGCTTCCATGCCAGAATAAATCGATACTTTTATTATAAGCTATGTTGGTAATATATCTCTGAAATTTATCTTCTGTATTTTTATTTGTTACTTTGAATGCCTGTTTAAATTGATTCCAGTTTGGCCCCATCATAATTTCTATATTAGCAAGATCATCGTCATTGGTATTTTCAATTTCTAAGCCCATGGCATCTAATAGTGTTATGTTTGATTGTGCATTATCAGTTTTATTATGAGTTGACACTTGTCCTCTCATAACATCTAATAGCTCTTGCTCTTCTTCTATTTTTCTTCTTAGATTTTCTTTATTTAAAACAATTCCGCCGTTATCATTAAATAGGTGTTTGCGGACATTATTCATTTTTCTCGGAATTACTTTGTATAATTCAAGAAGTATAATGTTTATTTGGTCTCTGTCGTTTTTTTGTTTTGCTAGTTCGTTTATATACCCCTGAGCCTCATCTATTTGGCGTTCTGTAACAGACTGAGATGAAATTGTATAATTGTCGGATACTGATTTATTGGCATAACTTTGTAGCTCTTTTATAAGTCTTTCTATTTTTGGATCCTCTATATCAATAAACTCCTTATCTTCTTGAGTTTCTATTGCAAAGATTTCAGTGACATCCTCATAGCCTTTTCTTATTTTTTCTTTATATTTACGATCCCAAAGTTTTATATCATATTGTGTATTTTGGGATTTTACTCCGACTCTACCCCACTCAACATTAAAAGTACCGTCACCATTGTCGTGCATGTTATAGAGTTTATTATTATTTTCTTGGGATACAAAGATTAACCTTTTATCTCCTTTGCTTTCATTCTCCATCTATATTCCCTCGAGATCTATTTCATCTATCGTATTGTCCTCAACTACAAACGTAATGCTTTTTGGTACTAAATAAAAATCAATTAAATTTTCTGGAACTCACCTCAATAAAAGCTTATTCCTTAATTTAGTTTTATTCATAATATAACATCATTGCTTTAATATTGTCAAAATTTTTAACTAGCTCAGTAAACTCCTCTGGTTTAAGATTAATACCTTGTTTACCAGGACGTTCTTCTCCATCTTTTGTATACCATCTCCTAATGGAAAGGTATTCTTTACCTTTGTATTCGGTTTTTTCAATTCTAATATCGTTAACTCTTATCATTTAGTTCCTCTTTATCTATACATTTTGTTCTTATTAATCCGTTGCTTGCATTTTTAAATATGTCTTTATAGAGCTTATCTAGCATAGGAAAAAGTAGTTTTAATAACTCTCCATCTTCCTGTCTAGATTTAACTCCTAAAGATATAGAATTGCCATATGCCACTATTTCAGATTCTAAAAATAAACTGCCAGGAGTCATTTTTAAAAACCCTCCCGAAACGACTTTACCATCATTTGAAATGTTTTTATAAATATCGATATGTTCAAACAAGGTAAAATCTGGTGCAATACCAACTTTTAGCTTCCCACCAGTATCAATTATAATGTATTTAAATTTCCCACACAAACTTCTAACCCATTTGATTTTCTTGCTCAATATTCCAAAACAGAGAAATCCTAGTATCTGCTTCATTTTCATATACTATAAGAACTTTATAACCCTTCCTCTCGAATAAATCTCTTATTCTATTTAAGTCGTATGTTTCAGAGTCTTTAATGACTGTAGAGCCACTATAAAAGCCTTTTTGTATTCTTTCTTTGATAGCTTTTGTGTATATGTTATATATTAACTCGTCGGTTTTTCGTTGAATAGCAGTAATAGTTGTATTCTTTGCATCTTGAGCATTCATCATTTTAGCTCCTCCTAATAAGAATTATCCATATTATGGTTTATCCCACTTTTTAATTGTTAAATCTTTTTTTGTTTAGTATCTTTTAATGTTTTTAAGCGTAAACCATCTATAGGCTAGTCCATGTTATTATTATACCTTTAATTCGAAGTTGTCATTGTGACAACTGTTATTACTTTTAATTATTTTACTATCTTTAAAGCAAAATAATTTATCTTTACCAAGCCATGTGACGAATGGAGTGCAATGCTTACACATACCACATATATTTTGTCTCAATTGAGCTTTTAACTTTTTTCTCTTAGATCTCAACTTCATCTAATATAAAATTCTTATAGTCTATGTCGAATTTAATCATTTTAGAGCTTTCACCATTTCTGTGCTTATCAAAATATAAATTAATTAATCCATCTTCTTTTTCTAAAGAAGATTGAGATATAGTCATAAATACATCAAGTGTCTGTGTGATACCAAGAGATTCGGAAACTTGGGCTTGTGTAATAATCTCTTTAGTACCGCCTTTTTCATCTAGTGATTTTCTGTTAGTTTGTGAGGCAGTTATTATAGGTACATCAAGCTCTCCGGCCCATCCTCTCAAATCCTCATAGATGGTTTTTAGATCTTCATAACCATCTCCAGTTCTATATGATGGTCTTAATAGTCCTGCGTAATCAACTAATATAACATCAGGTTTAAAATCTTCATATAACATTAGTTGTTCATGATGAGCCTTTAAATGATTGATCGAGGAAGATTTAGTTGGGAATTCTTTAATCCATAAATTTGCTTTTGTCGTTTTAGCCAACATAGCATATTTCTTTTTTAGTTTATCTATATCTAGTGCTAGCTCGTCTACTGGAATTTTCGTAAAAATAGCATCATGTCTCATTGACAATCTTTCCTCTGAAATTTCAAGAGTATATACTAATGCATTATAACCTTGTTTAACTGCATTGACAGCCCAATTGGCAAGGAAGATGGAATTGTGACTGTGTATATTATTGGACCAATAGCTATGTACATCTGATACTTGTATGTCATAACAATTTTCTTTTTTATTCAGGTTAGTTATTTCACATTCTTCAAAACCATTTTTAGTTCTAACTTCTTTGGCATTTGTAACAAAGTCAAACCCGTTTTTAGTCTCTACTCTGTGTCTTGTTGCGCAATCAAGAGAAGAGTTATTTGTTCTAATATTAACGATAGGCAACTCTTCAGTTTTCATTGCTCCATTGACTTTTTTAAATCCATATGGAGTGTTAATTTTTATATTATAGTTATTTATATCTACTTCTTGTTTTTCTGTTTTAGCTCCTAAAGCTTCTACTAAATCACCAATTTTTATTTTAGCTCTTATTTTTCCCCATTTTACATCCTCATGTGGGTTATTTTTTATTAAGTTATAAATTTCACTATCTTCCTCTATCTCAATTTCGACTTCAGTATCATAAGTTTGACATTTTCCGACACCTGGTGGAGCAGCTACACTATATAGCTCTTTACGAGCCCATCCTCCGTGTAGAATTGAGTCAACTTGAGGAAAACCTGTTGATACTCTATCTGTTTGCAACTTGGCTATTTTTTCATATCTTTCATCAATATTAGATAAGGCAACACCCAAAGATGTGTCTAAGTTAAAGGTTAAAACTTTTTTAATTTCTTCGCCAATCTCGTCAAATTTCCCGTTTTCCATTAACTCAATTGATTTACGCAAAGAATCAGTCATCATGCTTTCTTTTATAAATCTTAGAGTGTTATCATAAATATATTGTTTCTTTTTGTTATCGCTGTCAATTATTTCCTTATCATAGATGGCATCTATAAAACCATCTTCGATTTCCCCAAGTTCGTTTTTTGCGATATCGATATCAGGTAAGTCGTTGTATTTAGCAAAATGGCCTTTAAATAATTGAAATATTTTTTTGTTTGTTTCCTTTTCAAAGTATTTTGGCTTTATATTTTCGAACACCTTTAACCAAAATGGTCTATCTTTTAATGCGTAATTCAGAATAAGATATTCCATGTTACCTAAATTAAAATTTTCCTCCACGATTAACTCCTATTTCAATAATTGTTTGGTAAGTTCATTCTTGCTTAAAATACTTGACAATCCGTAGAATGAAGTATTAACTATGTCGTCTGCAGATTCTATATACTTAGATTCAGCTAATACATTTACAAAATCGCTTTGACATAATATATAAGAATTGTCAGGTATTGGCTTAGCTTTACTATCAGTATATGAGCCTATAGTAATTATAGTATCATGCTCACATTCAAGTTTGATTAAGTTATATGATCTTTTAAAATTCTTTCTAAATTCATCATCTGTTTCTATTAAATGAATATATTTTACTTTCTCATCTATATACTCATCTATTGAAATTACATTTTTATTTATTTTTCTTGCATTTTTTATATAAAAGATGTTATCGTCATCATCCATTGTCGACGTATAAATATAAAATATTTGCTCTACATCAAATGATGTTATGGAGAAGAAGTTTAATCTTTCTCCATATAAAAAACCACTTCCTGTCCAGTTAAACATCATTATGTGTTATCCTCATATCTTTCAGCCTGACTAACATATCTATATATCTGTCTTTAGTAAATAATTGTTTAAATAAGCTTTCGAAATACCTCATTGTTTCGGGGTCATCAACCATGAATGTTACTTCCATCCTTTCATGTCTTCCCATAACATGTGATTTATTTTCAAAATTCATCGGGCTTGAAAGAAATTGATATCCAGTTGGAATAACCCCATTTAACCTTTTATATTGATTTCTCAATATTCCCTTTGTTGCTTCTCTTTCGTCCATAATAACTACAACTCTCCAAGCAATATTTTTAATTCGAAGTTTTTATTTACTTCCATGAAATCAGAATTAATTAATTCATCAAAATCTATCTTAGCATCTATCGGGTCTTTAAAATCTTTATATTCACCTTTCCACCATTTAACAATATAGATGGGGCATCCTATGTGAGCTCTTATTGATTTTATATTTTTAGCTAATTTTCGTCTGCCTGTTTCGTCATTATCGGGTATGAGGTATATAGCTTTAGGATTCTTTTGTTTAATTTTAAATATTTGTCTTTCGGAAAGGCTGGGTCCCAACATATAAGTACCAGAGTAATTTATAGCTTCCCATGGCCCCTCTGATATAAACAGGATTTCGTTTTCTAAAATATTATCATAAAATGGGATTACTATTGACTTCGGCTGGATTTCTTTAGGAGGGTTTTTATAACGTAGATTACTTGAGCCAGAATAATCTCTAGCTTGGAAATATACTAGCTTTCCATTTTCATAAGTTGGGATTATTATTCTATTGCTTATATTTATCTTTTTCTCGTTAGAAGATATGAAGGATGCCTCGGTCCATCTTAAATCATATTTTTTTGTCATGTTATAATTGACATTCTTTTCTTGTAAAAATTTAATGGCTTGATCAAAATTGAATACAGATTTGAATCTATTTTTTTGATTAAAAGTAAATGATCCAGCAGGCATATCAATTTCTTTTACATTTACTATTTCTGGTTTTACTATTTCTTTTTTATCTTCTATTTTAAAATCGCCAAATCCCATTAACATTTCTTGGGCTTCTTCAATAGATATATCTGCTATTCTTGAAACTAGATTTTCAATGCTTCCACCTTCGTCTAATTCAAAATCATAAAAGCATTGCTTTTCTATATTTATCCTACAATCATATGTGGTGTCATGCATGAATGGTGAATTAATAGCTATTTCACCATCGTCTAATACTTTGTAATCATTTTTAGAAAGCTTTTTTATAGCATTTTCAATTGTTTTTTGAGAGTATTTGAAACGTTTATTTTTCATTATATTAGTATCCAAGGAGTTATAGAATTTAAGACTAGTCAATCTTTTAATATAAATTATGTCTTAAACATCAAACATTTCATATTCATTTTCTTCTAAGACTTTATCCCTTTCGTTTACTTGTCTGTAACTCTCAATTGAAGTACTAATTTTGTTTTTTGTTTTTTCTATATATTTAGTTATATCGAGATTATTTCCTATGATAATATAAGTAGCATCGTCGATTTGATTAGTTCTAATTATTCCGGATATAACCCTAGCGTTTTTAGATTTTCTTGAAATTTTCTTGACAACATCCATAAATATAGCAGTGTTTTGGTCAATCTGGTAATCACTAACATGTGTATTGACTGCCTTAGCAATTACTACATTTTTTGCATCACTAATTTTGCCATAATCAAATTTTACGTTTGTGGGACCCTCTTCATATTTTTTGAAATCTACTCCTAAAATTCCATTTGAAAAAATAACAGATTCATGCTCCAGAGCATCAATAGAAAAAGGAGAATATTTATCTTTTAAGTGGTATTTTTCTACTAAATCTACTACTATACTTGTTGTGCTAATAATATGATCATTGATATGTTCTAAATTGGGTCTTTTTATTTCTTTACCATCTCCAGAGTATTCTATATCATAATAATCTTTACCCAACTTGTCATTATCAAACACTAATACACTTATTCTATTGGTATAACCTTCATCTTGTAGTTTGCTTAATGACTGTAATGCGTTAGGTTTATAAGGAAGGTTCTCATAATCAAATGGCAATACTAAAACAAGAAATACTCTATTATTATTAGCGAGCAATACATCGGTTACATACTTAATTGAGCTACTACCACTTCCCCCTCCGGCAGAAGAGAAGTAAATTACATCAGAGTCTTTTACTTTACGAAATTCTTTAGAAATCTCATTGATGTTTTTTTTCCAAATGGACGAGCCTCTACTAAATTTCTTTCCACTTCCTGATTTGCTTACTTGTATTAGGCCTGTTTTAGGGATGCCAACAGAATCTTCAACACTTGTACTTAAACTAATTAATCCTTCACTATCTTTATAGGTACGAAAGAATCGATTTGCTAGTTTCATTCCGCACTGGCCTGCTCCTAATACTATTCTTTTCCTGTTCATTAAAATTTACCTCTTATTGATTTTTCTTGTGTTTTTATTGTATATTTTTTTCTCTTTACTCTTAACTTCTTCTTTATAAAATTTCTCTTCTATTTTATTAATATCGATTTCTTCGTTTAAATTTAGGTTATTATAATTATATTCGTTTAATATGCCATTGATTTTCTTAGACATTTTAATCTATTCCTCATTCTCTTCGTAATCATCTGCAATTGCTTTATTAAGCCCAATTGATTCTTGAACATCAATTACTATTTCTTCTTCAGTTAATCTATTATTAGAGCGAATGGTTTCAACTTCCTCTGCCTCCCTTTCTAATATTTGTATTATGTCATCAAATTTATATTGATTAAAATAATATTTAGTAACTTTGTTTACTATTATTTCATTCATTATATTTTTATCTTCCATTTGATTCTCCTATAGAGGATTATCCCTCCACTTACCATATGGATCTGCTTTTATACCGCTTCTTATTTCATCCTTATGTCTATCTATGTGATATTCATCATTTCTTTTTACAGCACTAGCCCCTGTCCATCCTGATCCACGGTATATAATTCCCATCCCTCCAGTTATTTTTCGTTTCATTTTATTGCCAGTTTTTGGGTTAATAATATCCGGATCTTCTTTCATACTGTGTGTCTTTTCAATTTCCTCATCCGTTTCTGGATCATAATAAATATATGTTGGCATTACTCTAACTCCTCTAGTGTTCTAATGTCGTCATATCCAAATGCTTTGTAATCCTTTATTCTTTGCTTTGAGTGTTTATACAAATTTTTATGTATGTCATCTATAAAATCGTATACTGTTATACTAGATTTAGTTTTAGTTACTCTTAAACCTCTACCCAACCTTTGAATTGTTTTTCTAAAAGTAGCACCTGCACTTGCTATTATCAAAACATTAAAATTTTTAATATCAATTCCTTCATCTAATATTCTTGATGCTATTAATGTTTTTATTTTATTATTCTCAAATTCATTAACGATTTTTATTCTTTCCTCAACTTTTATCTCATTCCAAATAAATGGAGCGTTAGATATTAACTTTTGTATTTCTTTTCCTTGATCTACATACTTTGTCATTATTAATACTTTATCATTGCTGTGTATATCGGCAATTGCTTTTATAAGTTTATTTCTATGTTGATTATATATGATACCCGATGCTTCTGCCGTTCTATATGCTAGATCTTCTAGATTGTCTGGCTTATTAACATTGATCATATATATTGTTGGCTTTGCTATTATACCTTTTTCAATTAATTTTTTAGAATCTGCCTTAAATATAACAGGACCAATATTAGATATTATTTTGGCTGACTTAAGGTCCATCTTATTTGGATTTACGGCGGTGGCAGAAAACCCATATACTCTATTCCAATGGCTTTTGTTTAATAACTTTTGAAAACTTTTTGCGCTTGCATTATGTGTTTCGTCTATTATCAAATTTTTATATTTTTTTATATTGTCTATTTTTTCAATACTTTGAATAGTTGCCATTGTAATATTTTTCTCAAGTATATTTTTGCCTTGAACTATACCAGCATCTAACCCTCTCAATTTAGCTCTCTCCATGGTTTGTTGAGCCAATTGAGTCCTGTTAAACACAACTAAAGTTGAACCTTTTAACATTTTTATCATAGCAAGAAATATTTCTGTTTTACCAGATCCAGTTGGACTGACTATTAAGCCCCTTCTATTATTCAAAGCTTTTTTTATAGCATTTTTTTGGTGGTCATAAAGCTGAATGTCTTTTAACTCTAATTTTAAATCAACAAATTTTTCTAAATCAATTTTAGATCTTTCATCTATTACTTTATATTCATAATCCTCCAGGACGCTTTCTACAAATTGAAGAAACCCTATACTGACCTTTAAAGATGGTAACTCTAAATCGTTTACTGGTTTTGCAAATTTTATCTTTTTAATTAAATTCTTGTTAAATCTACCCATTGAATAAGCTGCAGAAGTGTCATTGAAAGTTAGTGTTTCTGATATACCATCTAATAAGCTTCCCTCTTCACTACTAATAATGAAGTAATTATTCTTTATTATTAAGAATGTCTGCATTAACCGCCTCTTTCAAATCTTTAATTGTGTTGTTATCTGGAGATGGATTTTCAACTTTATCTGATAAGAATCTTCTATATGCCTTTTTTATATATGGTTTTATAGCAATATAAAGTTCGTCATATTTCATTTTAATATTTTGGTTACTTTCTAGATATTCTTCAAATGTCTGACCTGTGTCTTCTGCAAGTTTAGTTATCTCTTTTTTCTTGACTTCATATTTAAAATACTTGTCAATCAAATCTTCAACTTCTTTGTCTTCGAGTTTTGTTAAAACAATTCCTTCTGTGTATTTTGATCCTTCTTCAATCTTCAGTATAAAGTAATTATTTTTTTCCCCATTTTTCTTTGTATAATCAAAATTTGAAAATTGCATATTATTCACCTTTTTTCTTTTTTGGAGGATTTATTTCAATTGCAGCATTTATAACAAATTTTCTCATGTTGTCTATATACTCTTCACAGAATTTTCTTACATCTTCTAATTCTTGTTCATTATTAATAGGAAAACTAGAGTCTCCATAATTTTTACTAAAGTAATCGTCTAGAGTGCTAGACATTCCCTTCTTTTCTACTTCGAAAATTATTTCTAAATCTTTATCTGTTAATTTATTTTTAGCTTTTAGCAAAGCCAAAGTACCGAAAGTGATAGTAGTTGATGTACTACCACTTTGGTTTCTCATTGCAATTATTTCATTAGATACAGATTTTAATCTTGACGTGTATTCGTTCTCAGGCATATTATTTTTCCTCGGAAGTTTTTTCTACAGCATTTTGTAAATTCTTTTTCTTAGTCTTTTTTTTCTCTTCTTTTTCAGCTGGATTATCAACGGCTTTTGTTGTCTCCATCACTTCTTCTTCAATATCAATTTCTTCATCAATATCCTTATGTCTAATACCATCTAGCATTTCTTGAATCATAGGAAGTAAATTATGTTCCTTAATCAAATCAGGAAACTCTTTAGCATAAAATTTCTTTTCAGGATCCCATTGTGGTAGTCGGCACCAGGCTCCATTCTTTTCGGCTAAACCAAGATCTAATAAAATTTGAAATAATCCTGAATATTTATCCACTCCCCTTTCAAAATCTAGTACTACTCTAACTGTTCTTTTTGGTGAAAATACTCTGTTCTTTTCAGTTTTGATTTTAATTGTAACTGCAGATGCTCCGAGGGACTCAAGTTTCTTGTCAATTTGTGTTTCGGCAATTTTAAGATCTAGCCTTACTGATGCCGCATATGGAAGTGCCGTTCCGCCGGTAGTAGTTTTGTTTGAGCCATACATAACCCCGATTTTTTGGGTATAGTGGTTAGTAACCATTAAAGCTATATTATGTTTTTCCATTTTCCTTGAATACACTCTAAAGAAACTTCTTAGCAATTTTGCTTTATTGCCCATATCTTGACCAGCGTTCGGATCTATTTCTTTATTAGTTGTTGCTAACGCAATAGAGTCAATTATCATGAGTACTTTTTTATTAGATTTGTTCATGACGATTGTATCAAGTACGTCTTGTGCAGCCTCTTGCAGTTGTTCAACCGTATCAATAGGCATGTACAATACTTTCTCTGGATCTACTCCCAAAAACTTAAGAAACTCTATATTCATTGCTGCTTCAGTGTCAAAATATACAATCAGATCTATGGTTGGGTCAATCATAGCCATTTCGCATAATAGAGATTTACCTGTAGAAGGATCTCCATCTAACTCTGTTATTCTACCAAGTGGATATCCTCCATTTAATTGACCTGATATTAACCAATTCATAGCTAGATTCCCTGTGTCAACAAAACCTCTGATCCTACCTAATTCAGAGTCTTCGCTCAGTTGCATCATAGGATTATCATCGCCAAATTTCTTGTTTATATTTTTCAACAGACTAGTCTCAAGCGTACTTAACTCTCTTTTCGCCATATATACCTCTTATAATTACTCAATTAGTTTACTTATTTTTCTTAAATATGCAGGAAGGTCGAAATTATGCTTATTGCTTTCAAAATCATAAACAGAAAATATCTTATACTGTTCAATCATTTCATCAGTAATATCTTTTGTTTGTGGATATTTTTTTATTAAAAGATTATATGATTCAAAATCCTTTTCGTCGTTTTCTTCGATGCTCTTAATTATATTGATTATCCACAATTTGTAATCTTTTTCTTCAATAGTTTTTGGATCTCTTTGTTCTAGGGCTTGGTTGTTTTGTATCTCTTTCATAACAGGGGCCATTTCTTCTAATATCTTTTTTATACCCGGAAATTCATTTTTCTTTTTTCTTTTAGCCATATATATCTCCATATGGATCGTCTGCATACGGATCTTCAACATTTTGTGTGAACGCTGTGTTAGCAAAAACCCTTGCGATTCTTAATTTACCATTAGCTACTGGCATTACAATAAACTCACCATTGTCGGGCTCAGATTCGGGCTCAGATTCGGGCTCAGATTCGGGCTCAGATTCGGGCTCAGATTCGGGC
>Ga0102934_1002921_pt1 | contig 11742 bp, 7 predicted proteins | sample SalPonR2_A_D1_MG_FD_78175 | JGI IMG/M metagenome (GOLD analysis project Ga0102934, IMG submission 78175) | Salt pond soil microbial communities from South San Francisco under conditions of wetland restoration - Salt Pond MetaG R2_A_D1_MG | ecosystem: Environmental > Aquatic > Marine > Intertidal...
AAAGTTCCGGCTTGGTCATCGACACGCCCGCCGGACGGGTTGTGCATTCAGGTGATTTCAAGATTGATGCAAACCCGGTGGTCGGAGAGCCGTTCGATCCTGATCTGTGGGCCAGCTTGGCCGAGCCGGGGGTCAAGGCGCTGATGTGCGATTCGACCAATGTGTTCAGCACCCATGCAGGTCGATCAGAAAGCGCGCTTGGCCCGGATATCGAAGCACTGGTGGCGGGCGCCAAGGGCATGGTTGTCGCCACGACCTTTGCCAGCAACGTGGCGCGGGTCAAAACCTTGGCCGAAGCGGCGGATCGCGCCGGGCGTTCGGTGTGTTTGCTGGGCCGGGCGATGCGGCGGATGATTGAAGCCTCGGTTGAAACGGGTGTTTTGACCAGCTTTCCGAAAACCATAAGCCCCGAGGAAGTCAAAGAAATTCCGCGCGAGAACGTGATGCTTCTGGTCACCGGCAGCCAAGGTGAGCGGCGCGCGGCAAGTGCGCAACTGGCGCAGGGCAAGTATCAGGGCATTAGCCTGAAAGAGGGCGATATGTTCCTGTTTTCGTCCAAGACGATCCCCGGCAACGAACGTGGCGTCATCAAGATCATGAACCAGTTCAGCGAGATGGGCGTTGACGTGGTGGATGAAAACAGCGGCAAATACCATGTGTCCGGCCATGCGAACCGGCCTGACCTTGAGGCGCTGCAAGATCTGCTGAAACCAGATGTCGTGGTTCCCATGCATGGTGAACACCGCCACTTGCGTGAGCATGTGAAAGTGACCAAATCCAAAGGTCGGCAGGGTGTTCTGGCGATCAACGGGTCCATGGTGGATCTGACGGGGGGCAAGGCCCAGATTTGCGATTACGTCGAAACTGGGCGCACCTATTTGGACGGCAGCATCAAGATCGGTGCGTTGGACGGGATCGTGCGCGATCGGATCCGGATGGCTCTGAACGGGCATGTTTTGGTCAATGTCATTCTGGACGAAGCGGACGAACCTTTGGGAGAACCTTGGTGCGAAATCAAGGGCCTGCCCGAAGAAGGCCGAAGCCGCGCGCCCTTGGTCGACGTGCTGGAAGAAGACCTGAGCCAATTCATGGGCCGGGCCGGACGCAGAACAATGGCCGACGATGAAAAGCTGGAGGAGGGGTTGCGCAAGATCACCCGCCAAACAGCCCAGACAGAGATTGGCAAGCGGCCCGAAGTGACCGTGATCATTAGCCGATTGAGCGAATAGGGTGGGTTCGCGTGCGGGCGGGCCCTAGGGCTTTGCCATGCGCGGGCATCAAGTATCAGAAAACAAAAAACCAGCCGTGAAAGCGGCTGGTTTTTTTCTTGTCTCGGCTGGCAGACCGTTGCCTCTGTCGGGGATTTACCCGGTGCGGCGTTCGTCAAAGCTCAGCGCGATAAAGCTTGGCATGTGGTCGCCCATACCGACAACCTTGTTATGACCATTGCCATTGCCATTGCCATTCCCGTTGTCCGACCGGCCACGCCCGCTGCCGCCACGGCGCGACCGTGTTGATTTCTGTGGGCTATCGTCCTGCGGTTTTTCAGAAACCTTTTCGGGTGCGGCTGTAGGTGCGGGCGTGTCGGCCTTCGCGGCCTCAGATGTTTGCGACTCCGCCGCATCGTCTGTTTTAGGCTTCGCGGTGCTGCGGCGGCTGCGCGATTTGCGCGGCGGTTTATCGTCGCTCTTGCTGTCCTCAGCCGTCCCGGCGTCGGCAGTGGGCGCGGCGCCCTTGATTGGGTTGTCGATGCGCGGCACCTCTTTCTGGATCAGGCGCTCAATATCTTCGAGGTTCTTTTCATCGCGTGGGGCGCAGATCATCATCGTCTTGCCTTCGCGACCTGCGCGTCCTGTGCGACCGATACGGTGCACGTAATCTTCGGCATGGCCGGGAACATCAAAGTTGAACACGTGGCTGACTGCGGGCACGTCCAGTCCGCGCGCGGCCACATCTGATGCCACGAGAATTTTCAAATCGCCCGCGCGGAACCCGTCCAGCGTGCGGGTTCTTTGCGATTGGTCCAGATCCCCGTGGATTGGCGCTGCGTCGTAGCCATGTTTCTTGAGCGATTTGGCCACGGTATCGACATCGATCTTACGATTGCAGAACACGATGGCGTTTGTGCATTTCTCGCCCTCACCGTCGATCAGCGCCCGCAGCACATTGCGCTTTTCGCTGTCGGCCCGATCGCGGCGCGAGGGCTTGAACATCACCACGCCTTGCTCGATCGTCTCGGATGCTGTGGCCTGACGGGCCACTTCGATGCGCTCGGGATTTTGCAGGAAGGTATTGGTGATGCGCTCGATCTCGGGGGCCATGGTGGCCGAGAAAAAGAATGTCTGACGGGTGAAGGGCGTCAGGCTGAAGATGCGTTCGATATCAGGGATAAAGCCCATATCAAGCATTCTGTCGGCCTCGTCCACGACCATGATCTGGACGCCGGTCAGCAACAGCTTGCCGCGTTCAAAATGGTCCAGCAGGCGGCCCGGCGTCGCGATCAGAACGTCAACGCCCTTGTCGATCAGCTTGTCCTGTTCCTTGAAGCTGACGCCGCCGATCAGCAACGCTTTGGTCAGCTTGAGGTGTTTGGAATAGGTGTCGAAGTTTTCGGCCACCTGTGCGGCCAGTTCCCGTGTCGGACACAGCACAAGGCTGCGTGGCATCCGGGCGCGGGCGCGACCACGGGCCAGAAGCGACAACATGGGAAGGGTGAAGCTGGCGGTTTTGCCGGTGCCGGTCTGGGCGATACCCAAAACATCGCGCCCTTCAAGGGCGGGGGGAATCGCTCCGGCCTGAATCGGCGTCGGTTCGGTGTAACCGGCCTCTTCAATTGCTTTAAGGACCTTGGGGTTCAGGTTGAGATCAGAAAATTTTGTCATGTGTGTCCGTGGTTTGCGGACACGATCCTGGCCCGCACGTCTGTTCAGGGTCGGGCCCGTTTAGCCCTGTGGTTCATCACATCTATGACCCTTGGACTGCGTTTAGCGGAAATCGGGGGGGCGGGTCAATGCAGGCCCGGTTTGGCAGGCGAATCCGGCACATCGGGTGGCACATGTTGTGGATTGGGTGACAGGTTAACCGTAGTCTGGGAAATGCTGCGCGCGTTTACGGTCAAGATCCAGTGCAATGTCGTGCAAATGGCCATGCGCCGCCAACCGCGCGCGCAGGTCCGGCGTGGCGGTGCAGACCTCGGCAAAGAAGGCCTCAAGCGCGGGCTCGCCTTGTTCGGCTTCTAGTAGGGTGAACAAGGCGTTCATCGTCAGGCTTTCGCTGCCCGAGGCGGGCGGCGGTTTCAGGCCGTCACGGTACGAGCCTTGGTGCAGGCGAAACCGATAGGCCGCCCGCCAGCGTTCCCAGTCAGGGGCGTGCAGGTGGCACAGCACGGTGTCGTCCAGCGTTGCCGGGGCGGGATCTTTGGTCTTGCCGAAAAAGGCGTTGTGAATGCGCAGACTGCTGTCGGGCAGGCCGGTGCGCACAAACACTTTGCCCGCCACATGGCTTAGAAATCCGCCATTCAGATGCGCGCCATAGGTGGGATAGATTTGGGCGGTCTGGTCGCGGCGTTCGCCTTGGAACGGCGAACAGCCCTTGAACCATGTATGCCCGGCTTCGGGCGGGTTGGCGGGATCGGCGGCCATCGCCTCAATCGGGCGAATGCGCGCGCTGCGCGTGGTGTCGGTCAGGGCGGCCAGCTGCGCCGCAATTGGCGCGGTGGGCCACAGGAATTCATCCACATCGATATGCGTCAGCCAATCCACCTGCGGGCGTTTGTTCAGGCAATGGGTGGCGTTCATTGATTGGCGTGGCTGGTGGGCGTCGGGGCGGGATTTGCCCCGGCGTTTCCAATAGCCCGCATCGCAGACTGTCACCCGGCATTTTGGATGCGCCTTGAGCGCGGCAAAGGCCTGCGGGTTGTCTTGATCCAGATAGATATGCAGCCGGTGCGCGCCCAGGTCCAGATGGTGGGCGGCAAAGTTCAGTATGTCGGTGGTATCGGCCTTGATCGTGGCGACAAGGCCCCAGCTGGGATCGGTCATGCGGGCAGAATGCGGTCAGCGGGGAAGACGTGCAAGGGGCGGCTGGCATGTGGCCACGAAAAAGGCGCCACTGCCGGGGCAGGGCGCCTTGCACTGTCGTGTGATGCCGATCAGGCTTTGGGGGTGTCGCCTGCGGGTTTCGGCGCGGCGGCTGGTTTTTCCGCGGCTGCGGCGGGTTTGGCCGCTCCGCCCGACTTACCGTTCAACGGGTCGTCCTGACGCTGCACGGAACCTTCGAAATGGGCCCCGGATTCGATGGCGATGGTCTTGTGGATGATGTCACCCTCGACCCGCGCGGTTGAGCTGAGGCGCACCTTGAGGCCGCGCACACGGCCCACGATACGCCCATTGATCACCACGTCATCGGCAATGACTTCGCCCTTTATGGTGGCGCTTTCGCCGATGGTCAGCAGGTGGGCGCGGATATCACCCTCGACCGTGCCTTCGACCTGAATGTCGCCGGTTGTCTTGAGGTTGCCGGTCACTTGAAGGTCCGTGGACAGAATGGATGCCGGTGGCTTGGCCTTGGGGCTGGAAGCCTTGAATTCGGTGCTGGCCTGTTCGGGGCGGGCGGCCTGCGGCGCGTCGGCGCCCGGTGCCGTGCGCGGCTTTTCGTCTGTCTTTGGGCCGGGTTCGTTGATTTTGCTTTTAGAAAACATCTTTAGCAGCCTTGATATAGATCATGGGATTGACGGCCTTGCCGCCGACACGGACTTCGTAGTGTAGATGCGTGCCCGTGGAACGTCCAGTGTTCCCCATAGCAGCAATTTTCTGGCCACGCGAGACCCTTTGGCCCTTCTTCACGAAGAGTTTCGAGTTATGCGCATAGCGGGTTTCGATGCCGAACTCGTGTTTGATTTTTACCATGCGGCCATATCCAGATTGCCAGCCTGCGTGAATCACGACGCCATCGGCGGTTGCATAAATCGGGGTGCCGTGAGGGGCCGCGAAGTCGGTGCCCTTGTGCATCCGGCCCCACCGCATGCCAAAGCCCGATGTATAGCGAAAAGAGCCTTTGAGCGGCACTGCAAACGGCGCCTTTTGGGCGGCGATGCGATACAGGTTCAGGCGATCCATCTGGTTGAGAATGCGATTGGCGCGCAGGGCGTCCGCCGAAGGGTCTTCGCCGCGTGTGGAGAAGCTGAGCGGCATCAATGGCCCGCCTTGCCCCGAGTAGCCGCGCCGCACCTCGTCCAACAGGGAATCGGTATTCAGACCGGCGGCGCGGAACATCTTGTCGAGCGGTTCGACCGAGATCGTCATCGCCTCTTCAAGCTGGCGGAAAATCTGTTCGTTGCGGTCTTCCAGATACTTGATCTGGGCGGCCATTTCATCGGCGTGCAGCAATGCGTTTTGCGCATTTTCGGTGATCTTGTCGCGTTCGGTAGCGGTGTCGGCCAATGCGGCGGCCAGGAAATCAAGGGTGCTGTCGTCGCTTGTGGTGGCTGCGGCGTCACCGGGGGCCACACCTTGGGTGTCGAGCGCCAAGGCCAATTGCTGTGCTTCATCACGCGCGTCCTGCCGCTCGGTCATGGTGCGGCGCAGGGTCGTTTGAATGACTTCAATCCCGGTTTCCAACTCGCGGCGGCGGGTTTCCGAACTTAGCAATTCGGATTGCATGACCGAGATCTGTTCGAGCGCGGAGTTGAACCGCTCTTGTGCGGCACGCGCTTCGGAAGCGCGGCTATCACGTTCCGAGGCCAGCGCGTTCAGTCGCGCCTCATAAGTGCGTTGATCGCGTTTGGCCTGTTCGCGGAAATTGCCCGACCCGATGCTGTCCATCAACAAGATCGAAGTGGCGATGATGGCCCATGCCATGATGGCCGAGGCCCCGGCAAACGCCATGATCTGTGACACCGGCCCAAGCCGGATGAAGCGGGTGTCGGTGTCGGATTTCAGGAATACCCGGCGTTCGGGAAAATACCGTTCGAGCAGGGCATGCACCCTGATGGCAAGTCTTGTCCGCAAGATCTCAGTCCCTATTCAACCCTACTCACGCGCGGCGCTGTTCAGAATTGGTCATCTTGGGTGACCACGCGCCTTCACCGTGGGGTTACCGAGTGCTTAAGCTTTGATCAAGTTTTTTGGGGCAGCGTGGCCCAAATTTGGGCCAAATGCCGCTGGCCCGGCAAAAAACCGCCGATTTGCAAGGGCTTGTCTAGCCTTTTGCAGAGGGTTGATTGGCCAGCGGCCAGTAGAAATCCGGCGGCAGGCCAGCCTCGGCGCGCTTTTCTTCGTTGAAGGGCGGTTTGAGGGGGCCGTGAAAATAGCGGCGCACCAGATCGTGAAACACCTCTTTGGGGTCAAGGTCGTGCCGTCCACACAAAAAGTGAAACCATTTTGAGCCATAGGCCACATGGTGCACCTCTTCGGCATAGATCACCTGCATCGCCTCGACGGCGCGGGTATCCCCGGCCTTGGTGAAAATGTCGATCATCCCCGGGGTGACATCCAGACCGCGCGCTTCCAGCACCATCGGCACCACGGCCAGCCGTCCCATCAGATCCTGTGCCGTGTCTTCGGCGGCACGCCACATGCCTGCATGGGCGGCCAAGGCGCCGTAATGGCTGCCATTTGCTTCAAGGCAATCGCAGATCAAATTGAAATGCTTGGATTCTTCGTCGGCTGATTTGACCCAGTCGTCATAAAACCCAAACGGCATCGGCACATGACCAAAGCGCGCGATGATGTCCCAGTGCAGATCCACGGCATTCAGTTCGATATGCGCCACGGCATGCAAGATGGCCAACCGCCCTTGCGGGCTGCCGGGGCGGCGGCGGGGCACGTCGCGCGGGTCCAGCAATTCGGGCCGCTTGGGGCGCGACGGTTGCAGGGGCGGCGCGCCTTCGCCAACCGGGATGTCTTGCCCCGCTGCGCGCGCCGCGAACCATGTTTGCGCGTGGCGCCGCGACAGGGCGGTCTTTTCGCGCCCATCAGCGGTGGTCAGAACCTCGACCGCCATTTGTGTCAGGGTTTGGTCGCTCACAGCGATTTCACCGCCTCCAGAACCTCTTCGGCGTGGCCCGGCACTTTGACCTTGCGCCAAACCCGGGCGATTTGCCCGGTGCTGTCAATCAAGAAGGTCGAGCGTTCGATGCCCCAGAACTTTTTGCCATACATGCTTTTTTCTTTCCACACGCCGTATTGTTCGCAAATGTCACTCTCGGCATCCGACAAAAGCGGTACACCCAGGTCGTGCTTGTCACGGAATTTTTCGTGCTTGGCCACCGTGTCTTTCGAAATGCCCATGACAGTCGCCCCGGCGGCCTGAAATTCGGCCTGAAGGGCGGTGAAGGCCAGCGATTCTTTGGTGCAGCCCGATGTGTCGTCGCGCGGATAAAAGAACAGAACCACGGGCGACGGGCGCAGCGCGGACAGGGTGACTTGATCCCCGCCGTCGCGGGGCAGGGTGAAATCGGGGGCTGTTTGGCCGGTCTCGGACATGGGCTTTCCTTGTTATGCATTGCTGTTGCGCTCATATTAGCGCAGGACGGGCCGGAATAAAGGCATCAGGCAGGCGGCGGGCGATGGCCCGTGTGATTTCTTGGACGAAATGAGCGAGCAAGCACAAACCACAACGCGCAAATCTCTGGCCCGACGGGTTGGGGGCTGGGCGCTTGGGCTGCTGATCGTTGTGATGCTGGCAGCCGGGCTGCTTTTGAATTTTGCCGTTGGCCGGGATATCGCCGCGCCGGATTGGCTGCGCGCAAAGATCACCGAAAAGATCAATGCCGATCTTGAAGGGCTGTCGGTGCAGTTTGGCGATATGGCTATTCTAGTGGACAACGAATGGGTGCCACGTCTGAGCTTGCGCGATGTGGCGCTGCGTGATGCGGCGGGTGCGCCGATGGCCAGTTTGTCACAGGTGCATAGCGAGGTGGCGTTTGGCCCATTGTTGCGCGGCAAGGTGCAACCGGCAGCGGTGACCTTGTCGGGCGCGCGGCTGACGTTGCGCCGGTCCAAGGATGGCGCGGTCGGCGTCACCATGGGAGAGGCGGCCCCGACGGCTCAGAACGCGCCAAACATGGCCGCCTTGGTGGGGCAAATGGATGCCGTTCTGGAGCGCCCGCCTTTCGCCGCCCTGCGCGAGATCGAGGCGAACAATCTGACCATTCGCTACGAGGATGCCCGCGCCGGACGGGCGTGGAGTGTGGATGGCGGCCGCGTTAACATGAGCCGTGACGGCGAAGATCTGACCATTCGCGGGGATTTTGCTCTGTTGGGGGCCCGCGATTACGCGACGACGCTGGCGATGAATTATCAGGGGCGCGTCGGCCAGACGACTGGCGATTTGGGCATAACGTTTGAGGATATGCCGGCGCGCGACATTGCCGGACAAACGCCTGCGCTCAGCTGGCTGGCGGCGCTGGATGCGCCGATCTCGGGCTCGATGCGCGTGTCTGTGGATGACAGCGGGGCGGTGTCGGGCCTGTCTGCGACGCTGGATATCGGGGCGGGTGCGGTTCAGCCCAACGAGGCGACCACACCGATTTCATTCAGCAAAGCGCAGACCTATTTCACCTACGATCCGGCCCAGCAGGTGTTGCGCTTTGATGAAATTGCGGTGGACAGTCAGTGGATGACCGCCCGGATCGAGGGCCGGGCCTATTTGGTTGGGATGGAACAGGGCTGGCCCGACGAGTTGTTGGGTCAGTTTCAGGTCAGCGCCCTAAGCGCCAATCCCGATGATGTTTACCCCGCACCGGTGACGCTGGATAGCGCGGTGATGGATATGCGGCTGCGGCTTGAGCCGTTTGAATTGAGCCTTGGACAAGCCGCGCTGTTGGACAAGTCCGAGAGGATGGTGCTGTCGGGCTCTGTTTCTGCTGCAGCCGATGGCTGGCGCGTTGCCATTCAAGGGCAACGCGACGGGTTGGGCCTTGCGCGGCTGTTGGAGTTGTGGCCCGAGCGCGGTGTCGCCCAGAAAGCGCGTGAATGGGTGGTGGACAATGTGCGCCAAGCGGCGCTGAGCGACGTTCAATTCGCCCTGCGGTTAGAACCGGAGCAGATCAAGCCAGAGTTGCTCTTGGCCTTCGACTATGACGGGCTGGAAACCCGATTCATCAAGGAGGTGCCACCAATCACCGCCGCCTCAGGCCATGCGTCTTTGTTCGCGGATCGTTTTGTGATCCGTGCCGACCGCGGGCATATCAATGCTGCCCAAGGCGGTCAGATCGACATCAGCGGCACAAGTTTCATCATCCCCGATGTGCGGATCAAACGCGGTCCGGCTCAGGCGCGTATGCACACTAGCAGCACGGTGACGGCCGTTTTGGCGCTGCTGGATGAAAAGCCGTTTCGATTTATGACAAAGGCGGGTCAGCCTGTGACTTTGGCGGATGGCCGCGCAAAACTGGCCGGACGGCTGGATTTTCTGCTCAAGCCCAAGTTGACGCCGGATGAAGTGGCGTTTGATGTCGGCGGCACGCTACACGATCTGCGAAGCGAAACACTGGTCAAAGGCCGGGTTCTGGCCGCGCCTGAAATGACCGTGCACGCCAATAATCAGGCGGTCCGCGTCGAAGGCGCGGGCCGGATTGGCCGGGTGCCGTTCGAGGCCAGCTGGCAAAGCCCGCTTGGCCCCAATGATGACGCACAAGGCACCAGCACAGTGACGGGCTGGGTCGAGTTTTCGGAACGGTTTTTGGATGAGTTCACGATCGGTTTGCCACCCGGCAGCCTCAGCGGTGCGGGCCGCGCCCAGATCGAGATTGCCTTGCGTCGCGATGCCCCGGCGCAATTCTCCATGCGCTCGGATTTGGAGGGCGTCGGATTGTCGGCCCCGGCACTTGGCTGGGGCTTTGGGCAGCGCGCGCGCGGTAGCCTTGAGGTGACAGGCCAGTTGGGCCAGCCGCCGCGCATTGACTTGTTGGCACTGGATGCTGGGGGTTTGCAGGCGCAAGGCGCGGTGCGATTGAATGAAGACGGCACGCTGGAGCGCGCCAGTTTCGATAGGGTGCGGCTGGATCAGTGGCTTAGCGCGCCTGTCGAACTGGTGGGGCGAGGTGCGGGGCAGATGCCTCGGGTGCAGGTCAGCGGCGGCGTCATCGACCTTCGCAAAAGCCGCTTTGGCCCCGGTGCAAATGCCGGACAAGGCGGCGGCCAAGGCTCGGGTCAGCGCGCCGGGCCGGTCTCGCTGGTGTTGGACCGGTTGCAGATTTCTGACGGGATCGCCTTGACCAACCTGCGCGCTGATTTCGACATGAGCCAAGGCACGAGCGGCAATTTCACCGGACACGTCAATGGTGGGCCGCAGGTGCAGGGCATGATTACGCCTGCCGCCGGAGACAGTGCAATTCGGATCCTGTCGACCGATGCAGGCGGGGTGATGGCCGCCGCCGGAGTGCTGAAACAGGCGCGCGAGGGCCGGATGGATCTGGCCTTGGTGCCGACCGGAGAAACCGGCGTATATGAAGGCCAGTTGACGGTGCGCGATGTCCGGCTGCGGGACGCCCCCGCCATGGCCGAGCTTTTGAATGCGTTAAGTGTTGTTGGCCTGTTGGAGCAACTGGACGGCGAGGGCATCCACTTTACCGAGGTTCTGGCCCGGTTCCGTCTGACACCGGATCGTTTGACCCTGCTGTCGGGCAGCGCGACAGGCGCGTCGATGGGGATTTCGATGGACGGGTATTATCATCTGGGCACAGGGCGCATGGATATGCAGGGCGTGGTTTCGCCGTTTTTCATGCTCAATGGCATGGGCGGTCTGTTCACGCGGCGCGGCGAAGGCTTGGTTGGCATGAACTACGCGCTGCGCGGCACAGCGGCGGCGCCGGTTGTGGACGTTAATCCGTTGTCGGTGTTGACACCGGGTGTGTTTCGCCGCCTCTTCCGCCGCCCGCCCCCCGGCGAGGCGGGCCCTGCCGCACCAAGGATTGAGGAGAACCGCCCTTGAAATTGGCTGATTTTGACTTTGACCTGCCCGAAGAGCTGATTGCAACGCGGCCCGCGCGGCCGCGCTCTTCGGCCCGGCTGTTGGTGGCGCAGGGCGATACCATTCACGACGCGATTGTGCGTGATCTGGGCGAGTGGCTGCGCCCCGGTGACCGGTTGGTGCTGAACGATACCGCCGTCATTCCCGCCCGGCTCAGCGGCGCGCGCCGTCGCCATGGCCCACAGGGGGAAACCCTTGCCAAGATGGAGGTGACCTTGTTGGAGCCGGGGGCCGATGGCACGTGGCAGGCGATGGTCAAACCCTTGAAAAAACTGAAAGCCGGGGATGTCGTTGAATTTGCCGCCGGGTTGCAGGCCGAGTTGCTGGACAAGGATCAGGGCCATGCAAAACTGCGTTTCAACCTAGAAGGCGATGCGTTCGATGCGGCCTTGGCACAAGCGGGGGCCATGCCTTTGCCGCCCTACATCGCCGCCCGACGCGCGGCGGATGACCATGACAAAACCGACTATCAGACCGTTTGGGCGCGCAATCCCGGCGCGGTGGCCGCGCCGACCGCGTCGTTGCATTTCGACGAGGGGCTGCTGGCGGCGCTGCATGACATGGGGGTCACTTTCACGCATGTCACGCTGCATGTGGGGGCGGGCACGTTCCTGCCGGTGAAGGTCGAGGATGTGACCACCCACAAGATGCACGCCGAATGGGGCGTCGTCAGCGAACAGGCCGCCGCCGAGATCGCGGCGACCCAAGCCGCGGGGGGCCGGGTGATCCCGGTGGGCACCACCGCCCTGCGCCTGATCGAAAGCGCCG
>Ga0102934_1002925_pt1 | contig 11734 bp, 8 predicted proteins | sample SalPonR2_A_D1_MG_FD_78175 | JGI IMG/M metagenome (GOLD analysis project Ga0102934, IMG submission 78175) | Salt pond soil microbial communities from South San Francisco under conditions of wetland restoration - Salt Pond MetaG R2_A_D1_MG | ecosystem: Environmental > Aquatic > Marine > Intertidal...
AATCAGAGGGAGACGGTGGTTGCCTGGAATAAGGCAACGGGAGAACCTCTTTATCATGCCATAAACTGGCAGTGCCGACGGACGGCAAAGAGATGTGAGTCGCTCAGGGAGAAGGAAAAGATGATCCATGAAAAGACAGGGTTGATCGTTGACCCCTATTTTTCCGGAACCAAGATAGAGTGGCTGATACAGAACGTACCCAAGATTAAGATAGCTGCTGAGGCAGATGAACTGGCCTTTGGAACAATCGACTCATGGCTGGCCTATAAATTGACAAGAAAGAACATCCACGTGACGGATGTCAGCAATGCCTCAAGAACCATGTTATACAACATAAAGGATTTGAAGTGGGATGAAGAACTCCTTGATTTGTTCGGTATTAACGAAAAATGGCTTCCGAGAGTTGTCGACACATCATCAGTGTTGGGTTATACCAAGGAGGGAATTCCGCTTGCCTCGCTGGTCGGGGATCAGCAAGGGGCTCTTTTCGGTCAGATGGCCTTTGAAAGGGGAATGGCCAAATGTACCTACGGAACCGGAGCCTTTCTGTTGATGAATCTTGGTGATGAACCGATATTCTCTGAACAGAGACTGCTCTCCACAATCGGATGGAAGATTGAGGATGAAGTCTGTTATGCAATGGAGGGGTCCCTGTTCATGTGTGGAGCTGCAATTGACTGGATGGTCGATAATCTGAAACTCGCCGAATCGGCACCGGCAACAGAGGATATGTCATTTGAGGTCCGGGATAACGGCGGGGTTTATTTTGTTCCGGCTCTTTCGGGTCTGGGAGCACCTCATTGGGATCCCGATGCAAGAGGTCTTTTTGTCGGGATGACCCAGTCAACTAAGCGGGAGCATTTTGTGAGATCTGTCCTTGAGGGGATTTCATACAGTGTCCGTGAGCTCTTTGATTCAATGATAGAAGAGTGTCATATTCCGCTAAAAGAGTTGAGAGTGGATGGTGGCGTGAGCAAAAATGCCTTTGTTCAGGAATTTCAGTCAACGGTTCTTGGTATTCCTGTGACAAGACCAAAAAATACCGAAACCACCGCTGTCGGAGCAGCAGCACTTGCGGGGCTGGCTGTTGGAATCTGGAACGAAAAAGAAGAAATTAAGGACTGCTGGGAGGCACAGAACAGTGTGTCAAAAGTCAAGGAAAGGCAGGTTGAGGAATCGTACAAGAGATGGAAAAAGGCAGTGGAACGATCGAAAAACTGGGTCTAAAGCGAACGGAGCTTTATCTGGGAATTGATTTCGTTGCATTCGAAACACTTGCCGCGTCCTTTGCCGAAAGACTGACGGGTGGCGAGATTGTTCTTTTCTTCGGGGATCTGGGGACCGGCAAGACCACCTTTATCCGCAAGGTGTCGGAGTCACTGGGTGTTTTGCCGGAACATGTCCGGAGTCCCACCTTCACAATCGCTAATGCTTATCAGGGTAGTGACCTTGATATTTATCACATTGATGTCTACCGAATCTCAGGAGATGAACTGATCGATCTGGGTTTTTACGATTACTGTCACGAACGTAGCGTTGTTTTTGTGGAGTGGGCAGAGAAGATTGTTGATTGGGTCGATGATATTGATTATATCGTTGAATTAAGCATTCAAGAGGAGAAGCTTGAGAAGCGTAATATATCAATTTATACCGGAACAGGAGACTGATCAGATGGCATGGAACTGTATTGTTGAAAACGATGATATCCAATTGTATAAAACCGTCCTTCCGCCGGTCGGTGTCAACACGTATTATCTCTTTGGCAGAAACACGCTGATTGTTGTTGACCCGGGAACGGGAGCAAGGCGGTTTCTTGAAGAGGCGGGGAAATCAGAGAGAAAGAAAAAAGCGATCATCCTGACCCACACTCATTTTGATCACATAGCCGGGGCCGATGAGTTCAAGGATTTCAATCTCTTCGTATCAAAAGAGGCCCAGGACGGCCTCTTCAATCCCTCGGTCAATCTGTCCTCCGGATTCAGCTCCAAAGGATTTGAGATTGAAAAAAGGAGCGTTTTAAACCTGAGCAGGGGCAAGAACCGTTTCGGGGATTTTGAGTTTGATGCAGCCCTTTTTCCGGGTCATACGCAAGGGGACACGGTTTTCAATTTTGGCCCCTTTATCCTAACCGGCGATTTTGTTTTTGCAGATTCAATCGGCAGGACCGATTTTACATTTTCTGATCCCTATCAGATGAAGGAATCCCTCAAGCGTTTCAGACAATACCTCAAAGATATCCCCGGGGAAACGTTAATCCTTCCCGGGCATATGGAGCATACAACGGTCGAACAGCTCTTAAAGAGGAATTATTATCTCGGAGCGAACTTCTAAGTTTGATAGCGTGTTTTGTGAAACATAGGTCAGGGTTTGATGTAAATGCTAACCCTGACCTGCTTTTGCTCTTTTATATCACCTTTAATGCCTGCCCCACTTCTTTAAAGGCGTTGATGCCATAATCGAGATCCTCCTTCGAATGCGAGGCACTGATCATGACCCTTATGCGTGCTTTTCCTTTCGGGACTGTGGGGAAGCCGATGGACTGGGCGAAGACTTTCTTGTCCAGCAGCCTTTTACTGAACTCGGAGGATACCTTTGCATCATACAACATTACCGGGGTTATAGGTGTTTCCGAATGGCCGGTATCGAAGCCGAGGGCTTTCATCCTGGATTTGAAATAGTCAGCGTTTTCCCAGAGTTTTTTCACCAGCTCATCTGAGGCACTAAGCTTGTTAACAGATTCTATGGCGGCCATTGTGTCCGATGGGCTGAGCGAGCTGCTGAAGAGGAAAGGTCGGGCCTTTTGCTTCAGGTATTCGATGAGTGTCTTCTTTCCTGCAACGAAACCGCCGATAACACCAAAGGCCTTTGAAAGCGTTCCCACTTCAATATCCACTCTTCCGTGTAATCCGAAATGATCAACGATGCCTTTTCCGTGATCGCCCAGAACGCCTTCTCCATGGGCATCATCAACCATAACGATGGCGTTGTGTTGCTCACAGATCTCAGTGATTGCTTTCAGGGGTGCCAGATCGCCGTCCATACTGAAAACACCGTCTGTTATGACGATTTTTCTTCTGACGCCTTCAGCTTCCGCCTCTTTTAACTTAGCTTCAAGATCCTCCGGATCACGATGTTTCCAGACGTATCGCCTGGCCTTTGTCAGTCTGACACCGTCGATGATACTGGCGTGGTTTAATTCGTCGGAGAGGATGGCATCCTCTTTGCCCGCTATGGCCGGTATAACCGCCTGATTGGCGCAAAAACCCGATTGAACCATGATAACAGCCTCCACATCTTTAAATGCTGCCAGTTTCTCTTCGAGTTCTGTGTGGAGGGTCATTGTTCCGGCGATTGTTCTTACCGCCCCGGGGCCCACTCCCCATTTTTCTGTTGCCTCAATCGCTTTTTTCTTCAGGTCAGGGTCATTGGCGAGTCCCAGATAATTGTTCGAGGACAGATTGAGGACATCCTGATTATTGATTTTCAACCAGGCGCCCTGTGGGCTCTCAAGGGTTCTGATACTGGTGAAAAGGCCCTTTTCCTTTAACCCGTCAATCTCTTCTTTCAGTTCTTTCCATTGATACATTCTACCATCTCCCTTTTTTTCAGCTTGAATTGTGCTTAAGTCCTTTTAAAAAAAGCGTAAAGTTTTTGGTTTTAAAGGACCTCAAGATTTGCTATAATGATCATTCTCTCTCTATCTTCATCTCCTATTCCGTAAAACTCATCTTTTCTGAAAATGGTGATTGCTTTTCTGTTTAATCTCGATAGAGCGGATTTCAGATATTTTCCGTAAAATTTGAAACTGATCCCCGCTTCTTCTGCGGTGTACTCATTGATTCCCCGATAGCACGAATAGTATAAGCCGGTTGTTTTCAGCTCAAGTTTTAAAGCATCTGGAGTTAACCTGGCTTTTATCGGGGTTCGAGGGGAAATGCGTTGTGTTTTTGTTATATCATGTTTCATCCCGTTCTTGTCAAGGACACTCACGGGTACTGTTTCATGGTATAAGTGGATAAGCTTAAGAATCCTTTCGCTTTCATAGTTTTCAACAGGTCTTGAGCAAATCTTTGTCAACAGGCCCGAGGTTTGAAAACCGACGGATGTCCCTTCCTGATTGATGCCCATGTTGAGTGAGCATGATTTAACGGATTTTTGAGCCTTTATCAGATGGCGTACGCTTTGATAGGGGACGGCTGATTCAATATCATTGCATTGTGTGCCTGTGTTGTAGATACAGAAGACGTTGTCATAGATAGAAATGATATACAATATACCATCCTTGACGAAGAAAAAGACCTTGTCATCTTCCGGCATATGGACGGTGGCAAAATCAAGACCGTTGAAAAAACTGCTGACAGAAAATTTTCCCACCATCTCAAAAACTGGTGATGGTGGAATCTTTTTGGAAGTATTCGTGGCAATAGTCAGGAGTTCGTTCTTTATTTTTAACGTGATCTCCCCCTTTTTAAGCGCCAGGTAGAGATCGTTTTCTCTCTTCTTTTCAATAAGCAGCCTCAGCGTTTTGATGGGCAATTCATAGACCCCGGTGAAAGGTTCGCATTTCTGTTTCAAACTAAAGACCGCACTCAGACAACCGTCTGTTGAAAACAATTTCAAGCCGTTATCATAGTACAAGCGGATAAATTTCTTTTCCCGTTCTGAACCGGTCAGTTTGTTGCAGAAATCTATCATTTTAGAGAAAACACGGGCATCAACTTTAAACTCCGGCAAGAAATATCATTTCCTTTCTGATCGAGATCATTTCCGCTTTATTATATCATCATTCAGTTCCTAATCTTAGCCGGATCGACGATGAGCGTATTAAAATAATCATAAATGACAAAACCGGGCGGAGCCCCTTTCGACTTTTTAACGTATTTCAGTCTGGTATAGTCCACCGGAACCTTACTACCTCCTCTGGCCTTGGAAAAACGTGCGGCCAGTTCAGCAGCTTTGACTTTCACAGGCTCGGGAACCTCTCTTCCAGCTGACTGGACAATAACATGAGAACCCGGAATGTTACGGGCGTGAAACCAGTAATCCTCCCGGGAATGCTCTCTTGTCATCTTGTCGTTCTGTCTGTTGTTACGGCCCACGAGGATCTTAAAACCGTTGTATTCAAATTCTCTGGGAGAACTCCTTTTTGCCTTTTTTTTCTTTTTCTTTTCCTTTTTGACCCCGCTTTTTAATAGTCCGGCTTCTTTCATCTCTTCCTTGATCTCGTTGAGCTCTTCTTCAGTGTTAACATCTTCGAGCGAGTTTAAGATCAGTTCATAGTAATAGATCAAACGGTTGAGTTTCTTAAGGCGTTTTGAGATAACCTTTTTTCTTCTTTTCAACTTCGCTGCCTTTTGAAACATCTTTTGGGCATTCCGGGTGAGCTCTTTGGATTGATCAAGTGAAAGGGTCTTTTCCCCGCCTGTTTCCCAATCGGTGACCTTGATTTCATTGTAATGGCCATGTGGATCAAACAGGTGGATATTGCCCATGATCAGTTCGGCCTCTTTTTGAAGTTCTTCTGCCTTATCACTTTCCGCCAGATCTTTTTCAAGGTTGTATGTATTTGATTCGATATTCTTTTTCTTCTTGATGACTTTTTCTTTTAATACAGCGATTTTCTCGTTGAGAGAATTTTTCTTTCGGGCCTGACCATTTGCGCTTTCAAGGGCTTTGGAAGGCGTTTTTTTCTCTGCGTCATAACCATTATCTAAAAGATGAAGCAGAGGCACCGGGGATACGGTTGCCTTGCCTTCATCATTTTTAAAGATATACAAACTCTGCTCTTTGTCGTTCAACTGTTCTTGAATATCAGTGAGAATTTCATGGAGAGAGAGGATACCGGCATCATCCAGGGTTCCTATGGGTTGTTTTCTGTTAAAAGTCGATGGTGATGCGCCGGGATTATCCCGGTCTTTTTCCGGAACACAGGAGGTTCCCTCGAGCCTGTAACCAATCTCATCAACATGCTGCCTGCCAAAGCCCTGAAAATGACTCTGAACAAAACGGGGTAAGCCCTTTTTAGAATTGTTTTGTATGGCATCGATTAGAAATTCCAGACCCTTTTCAGTATACTCATCCAGGGTCATTCCGTTTGAGAGATAGGGTTCGTATTCAACACCCGGCACGATTGATCGTTTATCGGTTATGCGTCTCTTCCAGGCCTCGATGATCATCTGCTTTTCATCAGTCAGGATGATATTCGAGTTCCTTCCCATGATCTCGAAAAAGAGCTTGAATATCCTCGAGTCACCAATTTCGTCGCGCTTTTTGAAATCAATCTCAAAAATCCTGTCATTTCCCAACTGTCGGCATTCTTGAATCCGGGAACCGGCCAGGTATTTCCTCAGCAACATGGTGAACGAATCCGGATGCTGCAGACTGGGCTCTTTCTTTTCAGTTAAAGCGACATAACAGTCGGAGGAAAGGATGGTGATATACAGGATTGCATGGGACAGTTCAAAATAGAACCTCCCGTTGGAGGGCATCTGGATCTTTTTGACATAATTTGAAACGATCCGTTCTTTTATCTCTTTGATGATGACACTAAGGGTTAAACCGTCTATATGCATGGTTGTTCCTTTCTAATTCAGAGATGATCTTAATCTCCTCCCGATGCTTTTTCCAGTCTCCGGGGGTTTCCATAATCAAGGGAATCGATGAAAAGTAGCGGGACGACAAAAAGACTGAAAACCCCTCTTTTCCGATATAGCCTTCACCGATATTGGCATGACGGTCCTTTTTCTCTCCTACGTCAAATTTGCTGTCGTTGAGATGGACGAGTTTTAAACGGTCTGAGCCTATGATCTCATCAAACTGCTTTTTGAGGGATATGACATCCTCCTCTTTTCGGATGTCATATCCGGCATCGAAGCCGTGGCAGGTGTCATAACAGACCCCAATATTTGAGTCTGATTCAACAGCGGCGATAATATCCGCAAGGCTCTCCAATGTGAAACCGACGTTGTTGCCTTTCGGCGAAACATTCTCAAGCAGTATCAAGACTTCGGTATCGGCTTCTTTCAAGAGTCTGTTTAAGAACGATTTGACTCTCTTCCGGCCTTCTTCAGCTCCCGCTCCCTTGTGCGATCCGGGGTGAACAATGAGATATTGAACGCCCAGTCTTCCGCAGAGCTCGAGTTCCTTTTTCATTAGTTGATAGGATTTGTTATAAACCGGGGAATCGATTTCGGAAGCCATGTTGATGAGATAACCGGAATGGATAAACATGTGATTCCGGGGGATTTCGTTTGCTGACAGTGCTTTCTGAAAATCTTCAACCTCTTGATCCGAAAATGTCTTATCGGTCTTGTAGGATCGGGGATTGTGGGAGAAAAACTGAAAGGCATTTCCTCCCATTTTCCCGGTCTTTTCAGGGATTTTATCGATACCTCCGGAAATCGGTAAATGACTTCCGATAATCAAATCCCTTTTATTCATAGATGATTTCGTATGTGAGTTCACTGGCCTTTTTTAACATCTCAGAAACACCGCAGTACCTTTCCTGGGAAAGGTTGACTGCTTTTTCAACTTTGGACTTTTTGCTGTCGTCATCAAGTTTGAAGTAATACTTAAGATGGATCTTTTTGTAATGAACAGGATGTTCCTCTGTATCCTCATGTTCAGCTTCAATTCTTAATGAATAGTCTTCTACCTTCATCTTCTTCAATATCGACACAACATCCATACCGGTACATCCCGTCAGTCCAACAAGCAGGAGTTCTTTAGGGCGAACACCCTTATCATTTCCGCCTACTTTTGGGGATGCATCCAGGATCATTTCATGATTCGACTCTGTTTGGGTCAAAAATTCCATGTTGCCTTTCCATTCAGTCTTAACTGCCATCTATTACACCTCCGTTTAATTGATGGTTTTTAACAGTGCCTCATGTAAGGTATTGTATTCGAATAGGTTTATCCCGTCGATCACCTTTTTACTGAGTCTCTCTTTTGTTTTTGACGGGACAACAACTTTTGAAAATCCCAGGCGTTTCAATTCCGTTATCCGCTTTTCCGGAAAGGATACGGATCGGAGCTTTCCATCGAGCCCCACTTCTCCAAAACAAGCCATTCCGCTTGGAAGATAGTTGTCTGTGAAAGAGGAATAAAGCGCCATTGCCACAGGCAGGTCTATTCCGGGATCAGCCGTCTTCAAACCGCCAAGCAGGTTGATATAGATATCACTGTATTCAACATTCACATTGAGTCTTTTTGTTAATACAGCGGATATGAGAGCCAGTCTTTCGGGGTTGACCCCTTTACTGAGTCTCCTCGGTGAACTGAACTGTGCCTTGACCACCAGACCCTGTACTTCGACGACCAGCGGGGTGTTGCCCTCAATGACAATGCCCAGACAATTACCGGAAAGATTGGAATCGATATCATAAAACCTTTCGGAAGGGTCAAGGACTTCATTCAGTCCGGTCTCCTTCATCTCAAAGACCCCAATCTCATTGGTAGGACCAAATCTGTTCTTAACACTTCTGAGTATCCTGAGGTCGGTCTCCTTATTTCCCTCAAAATACAGTACAACATCCACCAGGTGCTCAATCAATTTCGGTCCGGCAATCTGTCCCCCTTTTGTGATATGGGCAACGATAAAGACGGGTATATTTCTGCTTTTGGCAAAGGACACAATATTGGATGTGCACTCTCTGATCTGGACAGCCCCGCCCGGCAGGGAATTGACCTCGGATGACTTCATCGTTTGAATTGAATCCACCACGATGATACTTTTTTCATCATCGGGATTCAGTTTCTTTTCCAATTTTCTCAGAGCCACATCAATAAAGGTCGAATTTAGAACGTTGATCCCTTCACCTGATTTTTTCTTTTCCCTTTCTGATGCTTGCGATACCCTTTTATTCCTCAAATAGATCTGTTCAAAGGACTCTTCCCCGCTGATGTAATAACTCTTCTCAAACTTCGAACACAACTGGGTCAACAGGGTGCTTTTTCCGACGCCGGGATCGCCCCCCAGGAGAACAACAGACCCGTTCACAACACCTCCACCCAATACTCTGTTGAGATGGGTAAACTGACTGTTTATCCTCTGAGACTCGTTACCCTCGTATTGACTGAGGGGAATAAACTCATTCTCTTTGGTCGTATCAAATCCGTGTTCCTCTTTTTCTGCTATCTCTTTGGCGCTGTTCCACTCATCACACTGGGGACATTTTCCAAACCACTTTGTGCTTTCATAACCACAGATATCACAGACAAAGAGTGGTGCCTTTTTCTTCATTTTGCCGGTCCGACGCTAAGCAGCTCTCTGTTCTTTGGTGCAGAATCCTTTTTTATAAATTTGATCTCATTGTTCTTTGTCAACGTTATCTTGATCACATCCCCCGGTTCAAAGCGACTGGAGAGCAGCTCCTCGGCGAGAGGATCTTCGATATATTTCTGGAGGGCTCTTTTCAGCGGTCTTGCACCGTAAACAGGGTCAAACCCCTCGTTGATTAAGAACTCCCTGGCGTTTTTACTCAGATCCAGGGTCAGTTCCTTATCCGTTAGTCTCTCGGTCAGATAGCCGAGCAGGATGTCTATGATTGAACTGATGTTTTCTTTTGTCAGCTGGTGGAAGACGATATTTTCATCCAGTCTGTTTAAAAATTCAGGTCTGAATATCTTTCTGACTTCCCCCATAACGGTCTTCTTCATGTCGTCATATTGCATTTTTCTGTCTTGTTCTATCTCAAAACCGAGTGAATTCTTGGTCTTGTTGATGATTTCGCCGCCGATGTTGCTTGTGAGAATCAGTACGACATTTCTGAAATCAATGTTTCTTCCCTGGGAATCCGTCAAGCGCCCTTCATCGGTTATCTGCAGTAGGATATTATACACATCGGGATGCGCCTTTTCAATCTCGTCGAGAAGAACCACTGAATAGGGATTTCTTCTAACGGATTCTGTCAATGTTCCGCCCTCTTCATATCCAACATAACCGGGAGGAGCCCCGATAAGCCTTGAAACCGCGAAACGCTCCATATATTCCGACATATCATATCTCAATAAAGCCCTTTCGTTGCCAAAGAGATACTCTGCCAATGTCTTGGCGAGTTCTGTCTTTCCCACCCCGGTCGGGCCGAGGAAGAGGAATGTTCCGACAGGGCGCTTGGGATCTTTCAGGCCGCTTCTTGCACGTCTGATGGCCTTGGAAATAGCCCGGATTGCCTCATCTTGTCCCACAACTCTTTCATGGAGTGAATCTTCCAGATGGAGCAGTTTATGACTCTCGTCCTCCTCGATCTTAGTCAGGGGGATACCCGTCCACTTGGAAACAATTTGGGCAACATCTTCAAAATCGACGATTTCAATGCTGTTCATCGCTTCATCTTTCCAATCGGTGAAAGCTCTTGTGTATTCGCTGTTCAATTCCCGCTCTTCATTCTGCAATCTTTGCGCCTCAAAATAATCCGAGTTTTTGGCCGCTCCCACTCTTTCCTGTTTTTTCATTTTGACTCTTTCCTCAAGATCCTTCAGTTCTTGCGGGATCTCCAGTGCCATTAATCTCTTTTTTGCCCCGGCCTCATCGATCACATCTATCGCCATATCGGGGAGAAAATGATCGGATATGTAGGCCCTGGAGAGCTTTATGGATTGTTTTAACGCCTCATCCGTGTATTCTACTTTATGATGGAGTTCATATTTTTCTTTCAGACCCTTCAGGATCTCAATTGTTTCATCAAAACCGGGTTCTTTCACTGTGATCTTCTGAAAACGTCTTTCAAGCGCCCCGTCTTTTTCGATGCTTTTCCGGTATTCATCCGGAGTGGTCGCCCCTATACATCTGAAATCACCGTTGGCAAGGGCCGGTTTAAGGATGTTGGCAGCGTCGACAGCGCCCTCTGCTGCCCCCGCCCCGACGATGGTGTGCATTTCATCGATGAATACAATCAGATTGGGGTCCTGCTGGATGATCTTGAGGAGTTTTTTCATCCTTTTTTCGAATTCTCCCCTGTATTTCGTTCCGGCAACAAGCGATGCCAGATCAAGAGAAAAGATTGTCTTGTTCTTGAGGATGACGGGAACCTTGTTCTCAACGATCTTTTCAACCAGACCGTTGACGATGGCCGTTTTGCCTACTCCGGGTTCTCCTATCAGGACGGGATTGTTCTTCTTTCTTCTGATAAGGATCTGCATCATCCGCTGTATCTCGACTTCTCTTCCGATGACGGGATCCAGCTTCCCCTCGGCCGCCTGTTCGTTTAAGTTTCTGCCAAATTCCTCCAGTTGCTTGATGAGATAGGAATTCTTTCCTTTTTTGGGGACATCCAGCTGTTTACTGTCGGCAGGATTCATCCGATTAATCAATTCTCTGTTCAATGCTGTCAGGTTAATATTCAACCTTGTCAGTATTCTGACAGCCCCGTTCTGGTTCTGTCTTAAAATGGCCAGAAAGATATGCTCTATCTCGATCTTTGGACTCGAGAAAGCCTTTGATTCCTCAAACGCAGTCTCAAGAATCCCCTTCAGTCTTGGCGAGATCTGCGGGGACATGCTGGATAGTCTCTTGACGCCTTTGCCAAGAGATTTGATGACTTCTTCCCTTATCACATCATATTCAACATCATAATCGTTGATGAGCAGGTCGAATACAATATTGGATGGAACTTTACAGATTGAAAGCAATATATGTTCAGGGTCAATCATTCTGTGACCGAGATTTTCCGCTTCTCTTTGCGATATTAAAAACATCTCAGCTGCTTCATGTGAAAATTTATCAAAATACACT
>Ga0102934_1002928_pt1 | contig 11730 bp, 8 predicted proteins | sample SalPonR2_A_D1_MG_FD_78175 | JGI IMG/M metagenome (GOLD analysis project Ga0102934, IMG submission 78175) | Salt pond soil microbial communities from South San Francisco under conditions of wetland restoration - Salt Pond MetaG R2_A_D1_MG | ecosystem: Environmental > Aquatic > Marine > Intertidal...
CTGCTGGTGTCATTGGAACCGGGGTGCAGGCCCGCCTGCAAATGCAGGCGGCGCATTTGGTCCGGCCCTTCAAGCGCTTGCTAGTCTGGGGGCGCGATGCCGCCAAGGCGCAAACCTGCGCCGAGGATATGGCGGCGCAATTGGGGATCGAGGCGCAAGCGGTATCTGACCCTGCCGAACTGGTGGCGCAAAGCCAATTGGTTGTCACCACCACCCCGGCGCGCGAGCCTGTCTTGAAGGCCGAATGGCTCCATCCGGGCCTGCACATCACTGCCATGGGGTCGGATCAGGAGGGTAAAAACGAGATTGATCCGAAGGCCCTGATGCAGGCCGATCTTTATGTCGCCGACCGCGTCAGCCAGACCGAGAAACTGGGCGAGCTGCGCAGCGCGCAAGAGGCAGGGCTTTGGGATCGCGGTATTCCCGCCGAACTTGGGCAGGTCATCACCGGGCAAGCCCCGGGTCGACAGAGCGAGGAGGACATCACGATCGCCGACCTCACCGGCACCGGCGCGCAGGACACCGCGATTGCCAGCCACGTTTACCAGATGCTCAAGGATAGCCCCGCCGGAACGGTCATCTCTGCATGAAGCTTGGGGTTTATCAGTGCAAGGATGCGGGTCTGACCGCGGCAGACCGTCTGGCAAAGCTGGAGAAGCGTATTGCCGGGCAGGGGCTTGATCTGGTCCTATGCCCAGAACTGTTCCCGACAGGCTATAATCCGACGCTCGACTATGGCGCTTTGTCCGAGGCCGCTGATGGCCCCTTTGCAAAGGCCATGGCAACGCTTGCCCGCAATCATGGCACGGCCATTGCCTTTGGCTATCCCGAGCTGGCAGGGGAGGTGCTGTATAACTCTGCCGCCCTGATTGACGCCTCGGGCACGCTTTTGGCCAATCACCGTAAGCGCCTTCCTTCGCCACAAAGTTTCGAGGTGGCAACATTTGCCAAAGGCCCATCTACCACCTTCGCTGATCTGGGTGGCCTGCGTGTGGCGATCATCATCTGTTACGAAGTTGAGTTCCCCGAAAGCCTGCGCCAAGCCGCACAAGGCGGCGCGCATCTGGTGCTGGTGCCCACGGCTTTGGGGGCGGATTGGGGCGTTGTTGCCGAAAAGATGGTGCCGACCCGTGCCTTGGAGAACGGTGTGTGGCTTGCCTATGCCGATCACGCGGGCGAAGAGGGCGGATTGGCCTTCTTTGGCGGTTCGCGTATCGTGGCGCCGGATGGGCAGGACGTGGCGGTTGTCGGTCCGGGCTGCGAAGGCCTGATCTCGGCCGAGGTGGACGTGGCCCGCGTTGCAGCGGCGCAGGCGCGGTTGCCGTACTTGCAAAGTTGTTTGGAGCTTTGATGGAAAAGGCATGCTGAAACTCGATGATCGTGACCTTGCCATCCTGAGGGTGCTTTCCAAGGATGGCCGCATCACCAAGGCACAATTGGCCGAGCGTGTCGGCCTGTCGGCCAGTCCCTGCTGGGAACGCCTGCGAAAGTTGGAGGAGGCGGGGATCATTGAGGGTTATAACGCGCGGCTGAACCTGAAGAAGCTGGGGCCGCATGTTACCGTCTTTGTTGCGGCGGAGTTGGCCGATCATACTCCGGCCAGCTTCCGAGCCTTCGAGGAAAGTGTGCAACACTTTGACGAGGTGACTGCCTGTTGGGCGCTGGGCGGAGGGTTCGATTACCTGATGCAGATCGTGACCACGGATATCGACAGCTATCAACGCCTGATCGACGAGATGCTGGAGGCGCGCATCGGGCTTGCGCGGTACTTTACCTACATCGTGACCAAGCCGGTGAAATCCCCTTCCATGCCGCCAATTGCGGAACTTGCAGAGTGAATCATCTGTCAACTGGCGCATTTGAAGAAGAAACTTCTGAAATACCGATGAAGTTCAGCCCCAACCGTTGCCGCTAAACAGATATTTCCTCCTCAAAAGGAGGGAGATTTATGTCTGATTCAGCAATCTGGACCCGCAATGGTGTGACCGACACCCGGCTTGTCCGCAATTTCTCTTATGTGAACGGCAAGTGGACGGCGGGGGATGACAACGCCACCATTACAGTGACCAACCCCGCAGATGGCGCGATGCTTGGGGATGTGGCCAGCCTTTCCGCCACTCAGGCGAAGGCGGCGGTGGAAGCTGCGCAAGCGGCCTTTCCGGATTGGTCCATGACCCTCCCGCAGGATCGGTCTGCTCTTCTGCGCCGGTGGTTCGATTTGATGCTGGAACACAAAGAGGATCTGGCCCGGATCATGGTTCTGGAACAGGGTAAGCCCCTGTCGGAAGCACTCGGTGAGATCGACTATGCCGCCGGCTTTATCGAATACTATGCCGAGGAGGCCAAGCGCCCGAATGTCGAGGGTGTTACCAGCCACCTACCTGATGCCGAGGTCGAGCTTTGGCTGGAACCCGTGGGTGTTGCCGCGCTGATTACGCCTTGGAATTTCCCGGCCGCGATGCTGACCCGCAAAGCGGCGGCGGCCATGGCGGCAGGCTGCACCATTGTCGCGCATCCCTCGGGTGAAACACCCTATTCGGCGCTGGCTTTGGCCGAACTGGCCGAGCGCGCGGGCATTCCCGCCGGGGTGTTCAATATCTTGACCGGCAAGGCATCCACCATCGTCGAACCATGGACACAAGACAAACGCGTGCGCGCCCTGTCTTTCACCGGTTCGACCGAGATCGGTCGACTGCTTTATCGCCAATCCGCCGATACGGTGAAGCGATTGGTCATGGAGCTGGGTGGCCATGCGCCGGTGATCGTCTTCAAGGGAAGCGATATGGATATCGCGATCGAGGAGACAATGGGCGCGAAATGGGCGACCACCGGGCAGGATTGCCTTGGCGCCAACCGTATCTATGTGGAACGGGCGATTTATGAAGAATTCTGCGAGCGGTTCACCGAAGCAACCAAGGCGCTGACTCTGGGCAAGGGGATGGACGACCCCGATCTTGGGCCTTTGATGAACGAAAAAGCAGTGCAGAAGCAGGAAGAGCATGTCGCAGACGCTCTGTCGAAAGGTGCCAAGCTGGCGTGTGGCGGTCAGCGCGACGATCTGGGCCCGCTGTTCTATCAAGCGACAGTCCTGACCGATGTGCCCGAGGACGCGGCCATCATGCACGAGGAAACCTTTGGCCCGGTAGCCGCGATCACGCCTTTTGACACCGAGGAAGAGGTGGTGCGCCGCGCCAATGACTCTGAGTACGGCCTTGTCGCCTATCTGCACAGCCATGACCCGCGCCGCATCTATCGCGTGACGCGCGCCCTGCAATTCGGCATGGTGGCGGTGAACCGCACCAAGGTCACCGGCGCGCCGATCCCCTTTGGCGGGGTCAAGCAATCGGGCCTCGGCCGGGAAGGCGCCCGCAAGGGCATGGAAGAATTCATGGAGATCAAATACGTCTGCCGCGATTGGGCGTGAGCGGACGAAATCTTGCAAAGATTTCGGTCCGGAATTTTAGAAAAATTCCGGCACCGGGATCATACGAAAGGAAAGACAATGCTGAAGAACGACCAACTGGACCAATGGGATCGCGATAACTTTTTCCATCCCTCGACGCATCTGGCGCAATTTGCCCGTGGCGAGGCCCCCAATCGCGTGATCACCGGCGGCACCAACTGCCACATCGAAGACCGCGACGGTAACAAGCTGCTGGATGCTTTCGCGGGTCTTTATTGTGTGAACGTGGGATATGGACGTCAGGACATTGCCGATGCGATCGCCGAACAGGCCAAGGAACTCGCCTATTACCACGCCTATGTGGGCCATGGCACCGAGGCGAGCATTACCCTGTCCAAGATGATCATGGACCGCGCGCCCAAAAACATGAGCAAGGTCTACTTTGGCCTGTCGGGCTCGGACGCGAACGAGACCAACGTCAAACTGATCTGGTACTACAACAACATCCTTGGCCGCCCTGAGAAGAAGAAGATCATCTCGCGGTGGCGCGGCTATCATGGTTCGGGCCTGATGACCGGGTCGCTGACCGGGCTGGAACTGTTCCACAAGAAATTCGACCTGCCGCTTGCGCAGGTGATCCACACCGAAGCACCGTATTATTTCCGCCGTGACGACCTTGATCAGACCGAAGAGCAATTCGTGCAGCATTGTGTGGATGAACTGGAGGCCATGATCGAGCGCGAAGGCGCGGACACCATCGCCGCATTCATCGGGGAGCCGGTTCTGGGCACCGGGGGCATCGTGCCGCCGCCCGCTGGATACTGGCAGGCCATTCAGGCCGTACTCAAAAAACACGATATCCTGCTTGTTGCCGACGAGGTCGTGACCGGCTTTGGCCGTCTGGGCACCATGTTCGGCTCGGATCATTATGGGCTGGAGCCTGACCTGATCACCATCGCCAAGGGCCTGACCTCGGCCTATGCGCCGCTGTCTGGCTCCATTGTCGGGGATAAGATGTGGAAAGTGCTGGAGCAAGGCACCGACGAAAACGGCCCCATTGGCCATGGCTGGACCTATTCGGCGCACCCCATCGGGGCGGCGGCTGGTGTGGCTAACCTCAAGCTTCTGGATGAGTTGGACCTGATTGCCAACAATCGTACTGTCGGCGGCTATCTCAACAAGACCATGACCGAGGCCTTGGGCGATCACGCCCATGTCGGCGAGGTGCGTGGCGAGGGGATGCTTTGTGCCGTGGAATTCGTGAAGGACAAGGACAGCCGAACCTTCTTTGATGCGTCCGAGAAGGTCGGCCCCCAGATCGCGGCGGCGCTTGCCTCTGAAGGCATCATCGCGCGGGCAATGCCGCAGGGTGATATTCTTGGATTCGCGCCGCCCTTCTGCCTGACGCAATCGGAGGCAGATGAGGTGGTCGCCAAGACCGTGAAAGCAGCGGAATCCGTTCTGGGGTAACCCCGTCCGACAGTTTTCGAAGCAATCGCTAAACAATGCAAACGCCCTGCGATGGGGAAATCGCGGGGCGTTTTTGCCAACTAGGGCTGAATTTTTGGTCATTTCTCCTGCTGAGGTCGGAAACTCTCAATTTCCTATGAAATGGGCTTGCAAGCCAAGAAGTTTGCCGTTTTAGTCCGGTGCTAACGTGAAGCAATCACGAGTAACAAACGACAGGGAGCCGCAAGTGGCCGAAAGTGCGAACCGCGATGCATTCGTGGAATTTGAACGTGTGCAGAAAAGCTATGACGGTGAAACGCTCGTCGTCAAAGACCTGAACCTCTCCATGCCCAAGGGCGAATTCCTGACGATGCTAGGGCCGTCGGGATCTGGAAAAACCACCTGCCTTATGATGCTTGCAGGGTTCGAGACGGCGACCCACGGCAAGATCATGCTGGACGGTGTCTCGATCAACAACATTCCGCCCCACAAGCGCGGCATTGGCATGGTCTTCCAGAACTATGCGTTGTTCCCGCACATGACTGTGGCCGAAAACCTCAGTTTTCCGCTTGAGGTGCGCAAAATCGGCAAGTCCGATCGCGAGGCCAAGGTCAAGCGTGCCCTCGACATGGTGCAGATGGGAGATTTTGGCGGTCGCCGCCCGGCGCAGCTTTCGGGCGGTCAGCAACAGCGTGTCGCGCTGGCGCGTGCGCTGGTGTTCGAGCCCGAGCTTGTCTTGATGGACGAACCATTAGGTGCTCTCGATAAACAGTTGCGCGAACACATGCAGTTCGAGATTACGAATCTGGCGCATGACTTGGGCATCACCACCGTCTACGTGACGCACGACCAAACCGAGGCGTTGACCATGTCCGACCGTGTTGCCGTCTTCGACGATGGCCGCATTCAACAGCTGGCGCCACCCGATGAGCTTTACGAAAGCCCGGAAAACAGCTTCGTCGCGCAGTTCATCGGCGAGAACAATACGCTTGAAGGCACCATCAAGGAAATCAACAATGGCCTTGCGTTGGTTGAGCTTGATGACGGTGAACTGATTGATGCCAAGCCCGTGAATGTCAGTAAACCGGGCGAGCGCACGACCATTTCGATCCGCCCTGAGCGCGTTGAGGTGGACACGGCGAAGCTGGGCGAAAACGCTCATACGCTGAAGGCCGAGGTGGCCGAGTTCATTTACATGGGTGATGTCTTCCGCACGCGTCTGAAGGTTGCGGGCAAGGACGATTTCATCATCAAGACCCGAAACTCGGCGGACCAACAGCGCCTGCAACCTGGCCAGCAAGTCGAAATTGGTTGGTTGCCGCAGGATTGCCGCGCCCTCGACGCGGTATAATTTAACAGTATTCACAGCCCAGACGGGCTGTGATGAGCCTGAGGCCATGCTGTTTTCACCCGTGACACTTGGCCCGAAATGTAAAACGGGATGATACTTGGGAGTATGACATGAAACTCACAAAGACCCTTATGGCTACCACTGCTTTGACGGTGACTGCTGTGGCGGCCCACGCCGAAGACATGGCGGACTCGATGACGCTCGTCTCGTGGGGCGGTGCGTATCAGGACAGCCAACAAAACGCCTACGCCGAGCCTTACAAAGAGATGAATGACGGCCTTGAAGTGGTCTGGGATGAAAGCTCGAACGAGGCTGTGGCCAAGCTGCGCGCCATGGACGAAGCCGGCAATGTGACATGGGACGTGGTTGACGTGGTTGCGGCCGACGCGATGCGCCTCTGTGATGAGGGCCTTGCCATGGAGATCGACCCGGATGAGGTTCTGGCGCCAGCACCAGACGGGACGTCCGCAGAAGATGATTTCGGCGATCTTCTGGTCAGCGACTGCTTCATTCCCCAGATCGTGTATTCGACCACCTTTGGATACCGCACCGACATGGTCCCTGAGGGCGTAGACGCCCCGGATGAAATCTGCGACGTTTGGGATACCGAGACCTATCCCGGCAAGCGCAGCCTTGAAAAGCGCCCGATCAACAACATGGAATGGGCCTTGCTGTGTGACGGTGTTGCTAAGGATGAAGTCTATGACGTTCTTGCCACCGAAGAAGGCCAACAACAGGCTCTCGACAAGCTGGACGAGATCAAGGACGACGTGATCTGGTGGTCCGCCGGTGCCGACACGCCGCAGCTTCTGGCCGATGGCGAAGTCTTCATGGGCTCGACCTACAATGGGCGTCTGTTCAGCGTGATCGAAGAGCAGGATCAGCCGGTTGCGATGATGTGGGACGCTCAGGTGTTCGACCTTGACGGTTGGATCATTCCGGCGAACCTGCCCGAAGAGCGTCTGGCCCGTGCGCTTGACTTCATCTACTTCGCCACCGACACGCAGCGTCTTGCAGATCAGGCCAAGTACATCTCGTACGGCCCGGCCCGTGCCTCCTCGGCACCGCTGGTTGGTCAGCACGCGGACCTGGGTATCGACATGGCACCGCACATGCCGACCGACCCGGAGAACGCCAAGAACACATTCCTCTACAACTATGAGTTCTGGGCTGACTACCGCGACGACATCGACGCAAAGTTCCAAGCATGGCTGGCTCAATAATCCGGCCCGTCGCTTGATATAATTCGAGAGGGCCGTGCGCGGCCCTCTCATCCCACAAAAAGAAATCACAAACGGGGACAAGATGAGCGATACCACCGATACCGGCCGGGTTCTGGCCGCTGACGGCACACCGCTGAAGCGAAGCCTGAATCGCGCGCTCAGACGGCAGAAGTTGCGCGCCCTCGGGTTGATCGCGCCGCTGCTGATCTTTGTTCTTGTCACCTTTATCGCGCCGATCGCGGATATGCTTTTCCGCTCGGTCGAAAACCAAATCGTTTCCAACACGCTGCCCGGCACCGTCCAACAACTGGAGGCTTGGGATGGAATCTCTGATGAGGCCCCGGACGAGGCGGTCTACGAGGCGCTTTACTACGATATGTTCCTTGCCGCAGAGGCCAAGGAGCACACGCGTCTTGGAACGCGACTGAATTATGAAGAAACCGGCGTTTCCTCGCTTTTCCGCTCATCGGGCCGTAGCGTCGATGACATCGGCGAAGACTACATTGACGCTCTCGAAGACCTCAACGAAGCTTGGGAGGACGAGAGTTTTTGGTACACGCTCATGAGCGGTGGCGAGGACGCGGCGAAAAACAGCGGTCTGCTTGAAGAAGAACGGGACCGGCTGGCCAGTCTCACAAGCGATGACTTTGGTGGCGACATCGGCTTTGTGCCGGGTCAGGAAATGTCCGATCTTTTGCCGAATACGGCACGTGCTTACACATCCTTTGCATTGTTCACAGTTATTGCCGATGAAGACGTCGTTGCCGAGGAAGAGCCCTGGGAGGCCGTCAAGATCGCCTTGGTGCAAGATCTCAAGCGTGGCGTGGACCTTGCCGGATACAGTGGTTTCGGCGCGGATGAATTGCGCGCTGCCCAAGATATGTTGGCCGAGCAACCGGACATCGCGTTCAAGGAATCCTTTCTTGAAATGGACGAGGATTGGGGTGACACGGACAACTGGCGCACCATTCAGGTCTACAGCCCGCCGTTCACCACGGGCTACTTCTTGAACGCCATTGATATGCAGAAAGGGACCGACGGTCCCGAAGCGCGCCCCGATAATCAGCAGATTTACATCATGCTGTTCAAGCGGACGCTGTTCATGTCACTCATGATCACCGGCAGTTGCATCTTGTTGGCCTATCCAGTGGCTTACCTGTTGTCGAACCTGCCAATGCGCTCAGCAAATCTTTTGATGATCCTCGTGCTTCTGCCTTTCTGGACGTCACTGCTGGTTCGAACGTCGGCGTGGAAGGTGATGCTGCAACAACAAGGCGTGATCAACGATACACTGGTCTGGTTGGGCCTTGTGGATGACGCCAGCAGATTGATCATGATCAACAACCAGTTCGGTACGATCGTGGCAATGACGCACATCCTTCTACCGTTCATGATCCTGCCGATGTATTCGGTGATGTCGACGATCCCGCCGTCCTACGTCCGTGCGGCGCGCAGCCTTGGGGCCACCAACTGGACATCCTTCTGGCGGGTTTATTTCCCGCAGTCGGTGCCGGGTATAGGCGCGGGGTCAATCCTCGTCTTCATCCTCGCCATTGGCTACTACATCACGCCGGAAATCGTCGGTGGTACGACAGGTACCTTCATCTCCAACCGGATTGCCTACCACATCTCAAGCTCGCTTAACTGGGGCTTGGCGGCGGCCTTGGGGTCGATCCTGCTGGCGGCGGTTCTGATCCTCTACTGGGCCTACGACAAGATCGTCGGCATCGACAACGTGAAGCTGGGGTAACGGATATGACGATTACCATGATTGAACCGAAACCCGTGTCCTTTGTTTGGCCTGTGGTTGCAGCAGCGGGGGCCTTCGCAGGCCTTTTCGTGGGCACCGCACAGGGCAACAGCCTTCTGGGTGTTGTCGGTGGCGCGATTATCGCCGCAACCTTGGCCCTAATCTTCCTCACGATTTTTCGGCAAGAAAAGACGGCTCGTTGGATTACCACGCTGGGTACCGCGGCAATCGGTTTCGCTTTCGGCGGCCCCATGGGCGGCGTGATCGGCCTTGCTTTTGGCTGGTTCTTCGGCTGGTTCATTTTCTGGCTGGGCGAGGGGCGTTATCGCGCCAAATTGCCGCCTTATACGACATCACTACAGGTCTTCTATCATTTCCTGTTCCGGGTGATCTGCGGGATGATCTTCTTCTTCCTGATCACGCCAATCGTGGTGGTGATGCCGCTTAGCTTCAACGCCGAGGACTTCTTTACCTTCACTCCGGAAATGCTGCGGCTTGACCCCGAAGGCTATTCGCTCAAGCACTACCGTGACTTCTTTACCAATGATGACTGGCAACAGGCGATGTGGAATTCGGTCTCCATTGCTCCGATTGCCACGCTTCTATCGGTCAGCTTCGGCACCCTAGCGGCCATCGGCCTGAGCTCTGAGCATGTTCCGTTCCGTCGCGCGATCATGGCAATCCTGATTTCACCGATGATCGTTCCGCTGATCATCTCGGCGGCGGGGATGTACTTCTTCTATTCGCGGCTTGGCTTGCAGGGCACCTTTTGGGGCGTCGTTCTGGCCCACGCGGCCCTTGGTATTCCCTTCGTGATCATCACGGTGACGGCTACCTTGGTCGGCTTCGACCGCTCCTTGACGCGTGCGGCCGCCAACATGGGTGCCGATCCTGTGACCACCTTCTTCCGTGTGCAGATGCCGCTTATTCTGCCGGGCGTAATTTCCGGGGGCCTCTTTGCCTTCATCACCTCTTTCGATGAAGTGGTCGTGGTGCTTTTCGTCGGGTCCGCGGGACAAAAAACCCTTCCTTGGCAAATGTTCACCGGCCTGCGCGAACAAATCTCGCCCACCATCCTTGCCGTGGCGACGATCCTTGTGGCGATTTCAATTTGTCTGCTGACGACTGTCGAACTTCTCCGCCGACGGTCCGAGCGTCTGCGCGGATTGAGTCCAGGCTAAACGAAGTCGAGGTGACGTCTTGAAAGGCCGGGTCATGCGCCCGGCCTTTTCAATTGCCACGGATCACGTCAATCACGCGGCCGTCGCGGTATTCACTGACCCCGACGATCGGACCTTCGGAACGTTCATGAACCCTAGTATCCCCATGGGATTCGAATAGACCATGCCGCGAGAGCGTGGGAATGCCCGCTTCCTCTAGGTCTTTCGAGATATGCTGCCAACGGTCACTGGCCAAGGTCACGCCCGCCTCGGTGACAACTGCATCGACGAAGGTTCCGGGGGTTGTTCGATGCAGCACGTTGCTCAGGAGCTTCGGGCCGAACTTGCTTTGCACGGATGTGGTCAAAATGGTCATGCGCGCGCCTTCGCCTATGTCGCTGTGCCCACCTGAGCCACCGACGATCTGTCCTTCGCTGGTGGTGGTCACATTCACATTCAGATCACGGTCCACCTCCGTCGCGCCAAGGACCGCGACACTCAAACGATGCGCGACGGCATCGGCACGTTTTGGGCTGGCGTAGTCTGAAGCCGAGATGCCAAAATGCGACGGGTTGGTTGCATAGGAACGGACAGCAACCTGATCAAAGGCTTGGACGTCCCGCAGTTCGCGAAAAAGGCCCGCTTTGTGCATTTCCACCAAAGGTGCCGTGATGCCGCCACAGGCAAAATCCCCTTTAACGCGCCGCTCCGCCATGATCGGCGCAAGTTTTTGCGCCACAGCCAACGAAGTTCCACCGGCCCCGGTCTGGAACGAGAATTGAGGGGCAAGAAGCCCTGACGCACTGATAAGCTCCGCTGCCATGTTCGCAATTCCGTCGCCTTTCGGCCCCGGCACTCGGGCCGTTGATCCAGAGGCGATTTTTTTTGCGTCCCCGAGGCTATCCAGCCTTACAATTTGATCGACATGGTGCGCGGCGATGCAAGTCCGCGGCAGGGCTTGATCTGGCATGTCGGTCACGGCAATCACGTGCCCGGCATGCGCCGCGTCCACCATGGCGTACCCCAAAGGACCGCAAGCCGCGCGCCCTATAGCGCCACTCAAATTGCCTTCCGCATCTACGCCCGGCGCAGCGATAACCGCGACATCGACCCCAAGCCTGCCATCTTCGATCGCGGCAGCGCGCCCGCCATGCGTTTGCAGTACCGCTGGCGTCGCGAGCTTTCCCGCCATGACCGCATCAGCAACCGGGCCGTTCATATAGCTTGTGGTGATACGCGTAATCACTCCCTGTTCGATCAAGCGGACCAAGGGCGCGTTACAAGGGAAGATGGATGACGGCGCGATATGGAGGTCGCGCAAACCGATCCTTGAGCAAAGCTCAAGGGTTTCAACCATCAGCGCATCACCATTCCTTAGGTGATGATGAAACGAC
>Ga0102934_1002929_pt1 | contig 11729 bp, 9 predicted proteins | sample SalPonR2_A_D1_MG_FD_78175 | JGI IMG/M metagenome (GOLD analysis project Ga0102934, IMG submission 78175) | Salt pond soil microbial communities from South San Francisco under conditions of wetland restoration - Salt Pond MetaG R2_A_D1_MG | ecosystem: Environmental > Aquatic > Marine > Intertidal...
GCATCTTTTCCTATTCCCTATCCCTATTTCTCAGTAGATGAATATATTGATGTTACTTTTCCTGAAGAGCAGAGCAACATGGTTGAAAAATTAAACCAAAAGACACCTTCAGGCATGAATTTCAAGAGAGTAGAAAAGGTTCCTCGCAAAGCTCCTTCCCTATTTTCACAGGTCAAGGGCCTGAAATATAAAGTGACTCCTGTAGAAAGTATAAGCAAAACCAGCAGACAAAAAATTCAGGAATTTCTTGAATCCGAAAGCTGGATTATAGAAAGGAAAAAAAATAAAACAATCGATGCCCGAAAGTTTACAGGAGGCATTGCAATCCAAAACAAGGACCTGATCGTCGAACTAATCGTAATTAATCAAAAGAAGATTAAACTGCGGGAATTATTAAAGATAATCGAGATTCCCGAAAAATCCTCCCGAATTGTTCGGCAGAAAACACATATCAGGCCAGATTGATTAGTTTAGTTTTAAATTATAAAGATTAATGTTTAAATTTCAACCATCTGTGAGAGCAGTAGAATAAATTGTTTTCTACATATCGAATTGAAATGGTTCTCACAATTATAATATAGAAGGTTTTTAAATGAGTAAGAAGATACTAATTAGTAGAACATCCAGTGAAACCCGTAGTGCTATTCTTGAAGACGGAAGACTGGTGAATTTTTTCGTAGAACGACCTGAAGAGACTCGTCTTGTCGGTAATATTTACAAAGGGAAAGTGGAAAATGTAATTAAAGGTATTAAAGCGGCTTTTATCGATATTGGTCGTGATCAGAATGCTTTTCTCCCTTTTTCTGAAATCAGTGACATGAACAAAGTAAAATCCATAATGGCCGATATCAAAAGAGGCCGTGACTGGGAATATAAATGGCATTCCTCTGATAATAATAACAGAATCAATCTTAAATCCGGCAAAGAGATTCTGATCCAGATAATAAAAGAACCTTTTCGACAAAAAGGCGCCCGGGTAACGACTGACATCACTATTCCAGGAAGATTTCTGGTGCTTGTGCCCTTTGCCAACTATGTAGGGGTTTCAAAAAATATCAAAGACAAAAGTGAACGGAAGCGACTCAAAAAACTAATCAGTGAATTGAAACCAAAGGGTTATGGTGTCATTGTCAGAACAGTTGCCGAATCCAAAGGCCGCAAAACTCTGAAAAACGATCTGGACTACCTGGTAAAAACCTGGAAATCAACTAAAAAACGAGCAGCCAAAAGCAAAGTTGGTACGCCAGTCCTCAAAGATATGGGCAGTGCCAGTTCTGTTATTCGTGATTTTTTGACCTCCGATGTGGAAGAGATAACTGTTGACAATAAAAAATTATACAAAAAAGTCAAAAAATATCTCAATTTTGTCTCTCCCAATTTTGTTAAGAGGCTCAATCATTATAATAATGATGTGCCTCTATTTGATAAATATGGAGTTAAAAAAGAACTTGATAAGGCTCTCAGAAAAAAGATCTGGCTGAAAAATGGCGGCTTTATCGTGATTGAGCATACTGAAGCCATGACTACAGTTGATGTTAATAGTGGTAAATGTGTCAGTCGAAACAACCAGGAAAAGATATCAACGGACACCAATTTATTGGCCGCTCGGGAGACAGCCCGCCAATTAACTCTAAGAGATATCGGTGGCTTGATTGTTATTGATTTTATCCATATGTCCCGCAATAAAAATAAGAAAAAGATATATGATGAACTCAAAAAAGAGTTGAGCAGGGCCAAGGCCAAAGTAGCATTATCTCGAATATCAAAATTTGGTCTGCTGGAAATGACCAGAGAAAGAACAGGCGAAAATTTAACTTATACTATTAGTGATGAATGTCCTGTTTGCCATGGTTCCGGCCGCATTCCCTCTAAGGCTTCCCTGGTAACATCTCTGGAAAATTGGTTTCGCAGATTCAGTCCCAATCGGAAAACCGGCCGGGTTCTTTTTCTCCATATTCATCCTGAATTAGCCCATTATATAAATGAGACTAATAAACATCTTTTTCGCAAACTACAATTAAAAAATCTGATCAGGATAAAGGTCAAAGAAGACATTGAGTTAAATATTGATTCTTTTAAGGTTATCACTAAAAAAGGAAAAAAGGACATAACAGACGAATATTAGGCTTGACAATCCATTTTCCATTTAATAAATTAACCGGACTTTTTAACAAAGGAGTAGAACTAGAATGATCCAAAGAGAAACATACGCAATAGCTGAAATAGCCGGAAAACAAATAATACTCGAACCCGGCAAAAAGGTAAATGTACCAAAGTTGAAAGACTTTGAAGAAGGTAATGAATATATTGCTGACAAAATTTTATATTTGCGAGATGGTGATAAGGTTGAAATTGGTGAACCTTATCTAAAAGACAAAGATATAAAAGCCAAAGTTGTGGAACACACAAAAGATAAAAAAGTGATCGTTTTTAAGAAAAAACGGCGCAAAAGATATAAAGTCAAAAGAGGCCATCGACAGCAATATACAGTCATCGAAGTCGAAGATTTTAGTTAAACTCGCTTGAATTTCAAAAAAAGGGGTTAAAGAATGGCTCATAAAAAAGCAGTTGGCGCAGTTAGTAATGGTCGCGACAGCAAATCAAATCGATTAGGCGTGAAAAGATATGGCGGACAATATGTAAAAGCCGGTTCCATCATTGTTAGACAGCGCGGTACAAAAATTCATCCCGGTGTCAATGTTGGTCGTGGTAAAGATGACACACTATTTGCTCTTAAAGATGGTGTTGTCCATTTCAAAAATCAATCCCGCGGACGCAAAGTCGCTACAATTATAGAAGCATAAAAGTCATTTAATTTTTTTATAGATTTTTACAAAATTAGAGAACGGTTTTCTATACCGTTCTCTTTCTTTTTATTGTTTTCATACTTTTAATAGTTCAAAATCTCCGGTAATTATGAGAAATAAGACTGGTAATAATAATCAGACGCCCCGGCAATTTAAAGAAGAACGGAAACGCCTTAATAAAAAAGTTCTAGAAATGGCCGGTAAAAATACCAAACGTTTCTTCAGCCTGGATAATGCTGTTTATCGCAAAGGGAGTTTACCAGTTAAAACTAAAGAACTAATGGGTCTGGTTTCTTCTACAGTTTTACGCTGTGACGATTGTATTAGATATCATCTTGGGCAATGTTTCGAAAATAATGTCTCTGATGAAGAACTTGAGGAAACATTATCTATCGCTCTGATTGTAGGAGGTTCTATTACAATTCCCCATATTCGCAAAGCTGTGGATTTTTGGTTTGACCTAAAAGAGTCAGAATCAACAATTAATGAATAAAAATAAAAAATTATTTGCATATTTATAAAGTTTGGTTTAAAATTAAGCGCTTATTGAGAGTTAAAAGGAATCGATAAATTAAATGTTTAACCAATTAATTAACATATTACCCCTAAATATTATTGTGCTAGAAGGCATCATTATCCTACTAGTGGAAAAAGGGGTAGCTGGTTAAGCAGAATTAAAAAATAAAAATTAACCAAAAGCCCCTTTCAGAGATGGAAGGGGCTTTTTTTATTGGAAGAAGAATATGAACAACTTATCAATTATACTCGCCATTATTAGCCTACCCATTATTATCCTACTACTAGACCTAATTATTGTGATTCCACACAAGGAAGGGGCCAAGTTTTAACTGACAAAATACAGAAAAACTTCAAGCCTCTTCCGGAAAAGGAAGGGGCTTTTTTATTAGATAAAAAGGAGGTTTCGGAAAATGCGAAGCGATGTAATTAAAAAAGGAGTAGAAAGAGCACCCAACCGGTCTCTCCTAAAGGTGCGAGATCTGGATGATGGTGATATGGAGAAGCCTTTTATAGCTATTGCTAATTCTTTCAATAGCGTTGTACCCGGGCATCTCAATCTGGATCAGACCGCCAAAGTTGTCGAAGAGTCTATAGCGGAAGCTGGTGGTATTCCTTTCCAATTTAATACTATTGGAATTTGTGATGGGATCGCCATGGGACATGGCGGAATGCGCTACAGCCTGATGAGTCGGGAAACCATTGCCGATAGTGTAGAAGCCATGGTTCGAGCTCATGCTTTTGATGGTTTGGTCTGCATTCCCAACTGTGATAAGATTGTGCCCGGAATGCTGATGGCTGCTATGCGCCTCAATGTTCCTACAGTTTTTATTTCAGGCGGACCAATGAAAGCGGGCAAATCCAGTAAAGGCGAAGTCCTCGATCTAGTTTCCGTTTTCGAAGGTGTGGGGGCTTACAAAGAAGGCAAGATCAGTGAAGAAGAACTCAAGGATATAGAAAATAATGCCTGCCCTGGCTGGGGGTCCTGTTCCGGTATGTTTACAGCAAATTCCATGAATTGTCTTTGTGAAGCTCTGGGAATTGCATTACCGGGAAATGGTACAATTCCTGCTGAAGATCCAGAAAGGAAGGAACTATATAAGAAGGCAGGAAAAACAATTATAGAACTTGTGGAAAAGGACCTCAAGCCTCTCGATATTGTCAATAAAGATTCTTTTGACAATGCAATTACTCTGGATATGGCTATGGGTGGCTCGACAAATACTGTTCTGCATACCCTGGCAATTGCCAATGAAGCTGGTGTGGATTACGATCTGGACAGAATGGATGAAATTTCTCAGAGAACTAAAAATATTTGTAAAATTTCCCCATCAAGTAATTATCATATCGAAGATCTGGAAAAAGCTGGTGGCATTAGTGCAATTCTCAAAGAGTTAACTAAAGAGAATCTGATTAATGAAGATTGTATGACAGTAACTGGAAAAACTGTTGGTGAAAATCTAGACTCAGCAGAAATTACAGATCAGGAAGTTGTCCATAGTATCAACAATCCTTATAGCCAAACCGGTGGTCTGGCCGTGCTCAAAGGTAATCTTGCTCCTGAAGGTAGTGTGGTTAAGTATGCTGGTGTTGCTGAAAAAATGATGGAATTTACAGGAACAGCAATTATTTACAATAGTCAGGAAACAGCCTGTGATGGAATTCTATCGGGCGAAGTCCAAGCTGGCCATGTAGTAGTGATTCGATACGAAGGCCCCAAAGGTGGTCCGGGAATGCAGGAAATGCTTTCTCCCACATCTTATATAATGGGACGTGGTCTGGGAGAGAGCGTTGCTCTGATAACAGACGGCCGTTTTTCTGGCGGAACCCGGGGTGCCTGTATTGGACATATTGCTCCAGAAGCTGCTGACGGCGGCCCAATTGGATTATTGAAAGATGGCGATCAAATTAGAATAGATATTCCTGCGGGAAAACTTGAAGTACTAGTTGATGAAGATGAACTAAAAGCACGCAGAAAAAGCTGGCAACCCAAACCGCCAAAAGTTGATTATGGTGCTCTGGGTAGATATGCCAAAATGGTAGAATCAGCCAGTAAAGGCGCAATTTTAAAATAAATCAAAAAGGAATAGATCATGAAAGGTTCAGAAATAATTATAGATAGTTTAAAAAAAGAGAAAGTTAATAAGATCTTTGGCTATCCCGGTGGGGCAGTTATCCCTATTTTTGACACACTGTATTCTAATCCGGATATTGATGTTACTCTCACCCGCCATGAACAGGGTGCTGTTCATGCTGCTGATGGATATGCCAGAACAACTGGTAAACCAGGAGTTTGTATTGTTACATCAGGCCCCGGTGCCACAAATACAGTTACAGGACTGGCAACAGCCAAACTTGATTCTGTACCTGTAATTGTTATCAGTGGTCAGGTACCGACAGGATATATTGGGACTGATGCTTTTCAGGAAACTGATTTTTTCGGACTGTCTCGCTCAATTTGCAAGCACAATTATCTGGTTAAGGATATAAAGGAGCTTCCGAAAATTATCAAAGAGGCATTCCATGTGGCCAAATCAGGACGTCCCGGCCCGGTAACAATCGATATTCCCAAAGATGTATCTCTGGATGAATTAGAGAATTATAAATATCCTGATAAAGTTGATCTGGCCGGCTATAAACCCGTTCTGGAAGGCAACATGAAACAGATTAAGAAATTGGCTGAAGCTGTTAAAGAATCGGAAAAACCGGTCCTTTATACAGGCGGTGGTATTGTAACTTCTGGTGCAGAAGCTGAAATTCGCAACTTTGTTGAAAAGACTAAAATTCCAACCACAACAACTCTAATGGGATTAGGTACGCTCCCCTATGATCATCCGGAATTTCTGGGCATGCCTGGAATGCATGGAACTGTAGCGGCCAATTATGCTCTTACAGAATGTGATTTGTTAATCGCTATTGGAACCCGTTTTGATGACCGGGTTACAGGCCCGCCGGATACTTTTGCTAAAAATGCAAAAGTTGCTCATGTTGACATTGACCCGGCTGAAATTGGAAAGATCATTGAAACTGATATTCCTGTAGTTGGAGATGCCCACTATGTTCTCCAGCAACTTGATAAGATTCTGGAGCCCAAAGAAAAGAACGGCTGGAATGCTAAAACAACAGAATGGCAAGAACAATATCCGCTCCGCTATGATCAAGAAGGCAATCAGGAAATTTTAGCCCAATATGTTATAGATCAGCTTAACGAACTTGTTGATGATGCTATTATGGTTACTGATGTAGGTCAGCATCAGATGTGGGTGGCCCAGTTCTTCCACTTCAAGAAGTCCGGACAGTTGTTGACTTCTGGTGGTCTGGGAACCATGGGTTATGGATTACCAGCTGCTATGGGCGCCGCTTCCAGCAATCCAGGAAAGCCGGTTATCAATGTAAGTGGCGATGGCGGCTTTCAGATGAATATTCAAGAATTAACGACCTGTGCTCTCAATAATATTCCTGTCAAAAATATTGTGATCAACAACTCCTATCTGGGAATGGTGCGTCAGTGGCAGGAATTATTCTGGAATAAACGCTACGCTCAGACCAGTTTGAGAGATCGTTCCAATGGTTCCAAAGATAGTAAACATACTCCGGAAAACTACTGTCCCGATATAGTTGGCATGGCTGAAGCCAGTGGTGTGAAAGGTCTACGCGCCACCAAACCTGAACAGGTCAAAGATGTTCTCAAAGAAGGCCTGGAACATGACGGGCCCGTAGTTATGGAATTTTTCGTTCGCGAAACTGAAAATGTGTATCCAATGGTTCCTGCCGGAAAGCCAATTAATGAAATCTTATTAGGAGACTAATTATGAAAGAAAAACACACAATCATCATAAAAGTCACCAATCACGTTGGTGTATTAGCCAAAATAAGTGGTCTGCTTGCCCAGCGAGGCTACAATATAGAAAGTGCGATTGCCGCTCCAACAGAAAATCCCGACGTATATAAAATCAGCCTTGTTGTCAAGGAAAATGAAAAAGGGATTCAACAGATTACCAAACAGCTCAACAAAATGGTTGACACACTCAAAGTTACTGACATTTCCCATAAGAATAATTATGTAGTTCGGGAATATTTGATCATAAAAGTTCAGGTTAATAATGACAACCGCTCCGATGTATTTGAACTTATGCAGGTTTTTAGTGCCAAAGCCCTGGATGTTGATTCTGATTATATTATGATGGAATTAGCAGGTACTGCTCGCAAGATCAGCAGAATGATCAAACTGCTAAAGCCGTTTGGTATCGAAGAATACGTGCGGAGTGGAGAATTCGCTATGAGCGAATAGTAGGGTGATTTATAATTAACAATTATCAAAAAATTTGAATAAAAATTATAGGAGTACACAATGGACATTACAATGTATTACGATAAAGATGCTGATAAAAAAATTCTTGAAGACAAAAAAATTGCAGTAATTGGCTACGGAAGTCAGGGACATGCTCAAGCCCAGAACCTCAAAGAGAGTGGCTACGATGTAACAGTTGCGGAAGTAGAAGGTTCGGATAATTACAAACTGGCAAAGAAACATGGATTCGAACCAGTCAGTGCTGCTCAAGCCAGTAAAGAAGCTGACATTATTCAAATTCTTGTACCCGATGAGGTGCAAAAAACTATTTACATAAATGAGATCAGGGATAATCTTGCCGAAGGCGACGCTTTGGTTTTCTCACATGGTTTCAATATTCATTTCAACCAGATTGTTCCGCCTGAAAATGTTGATGTCTATATGGTCGCACCAAAAGGCCCCGGGCATCTTGTTAGAAGAGAATATACCAAGGGCAAAGGCGTACCCTCTCTGATCGCTGTTTATCAGGATGCTTCCGGTCAGGCCAAAGACCTGGCTCTGGCTCATGCCTGTGGTATTGGCGCAGGTAAAGCGGGAATTATCGAAACTAGTTTTAGAGAAGAAACGGAAACCGATCTGTTTGGAGAACAGGCTGTGCTTTGTGGCGGCGTTACCGAATTGATAAAAGCCGGCTTTGAAACTCTGGTTGAAGAAGGTGGATATCAGCCAGAAATCGCCTATTTTGAATGTTTGCACGAATTAAAATTGATCGTGGATCTTTTTTACGAAGGTGGAATTGCGAATATGTATTATTCAGTCAGTGATACAGCCGAATATGGCGGAATGACCTGCGGTCCAAAAGTTATCAACGACGAGACAAAAGAACGCATGAAAGAGATTCTGGAAAATGTACAAAATGGTAAATTCGCTAAAGACTGGATCCTGGAAAACAAAGCAGGCCGACCAGAACTTGAAGCCCGGCGCCGCGAACATAGAGAATTAAAAATAGAAAAAGTAGGTAAAAAACTCAGGGAAATGATGCCCTGGCTAAAAAAGGAAGAGTAAGTATGAGTAATAAAATAGAGGTATTTGATACAACTCTAAGGGACGGGACTCAGGCCGAAAAAATTTCATTTTCCGCTGAAGATAAACTCCATATTGCAAAACGGCTGGATCAAATGGGTTTTGATTATATTGAAGGTGGCTGGCCGGGTTCCAATCCCAAAGATATGAAATTTTTTGATAAAGCCAAAGAACACAAATTTGAAACAAGTAAAATTGTGGCTTTTGGTTCGACTCGTCATGCGAAGAATGATGTAGAAGACGATCCCAATATTCAGGCTTTACTGGAGGCTGAGACTCCAGCTGTATCATTGTTTGGAAAAAGCTGGATACTCCACGTTGAAAAAGCTCTTAAAGTTTCTAAAGACGACAATCTGGAAATGATCAAAGACAGTGTCGCCTACATGAAAGAAAATGGTAAGGAAGTCATCTACGATGCCGAGCATTTTTTCGATGGTTATCTGGATGCGCCTGAATATGCCCTGGAAACTCTAAGAGTAGCGGCAGAAGCGGGAGCCGATATGATTGTGCTTTGCGACACAAATGGAGGATCTCTACCAGGACAGGTGCGCGAAATTATGGATGAAGTCATGATCAAAATCGAGGCACCTATTGGCATTCATGCCCATAATGACTCCGGGCTCGCTGTTGCCAATACAGTTGAAGCTGTACAGGCTGGCGCTGTTCATATTCAGGGAACAATCAATGGCTATGGTGAAAGATGTGGCAATGCCAATTTGTGCTCAGCAATTCCCAATTTACAGCTCAAAGCCGGTTACCAGTGTCTGGCTGATGACAAGATCAGGGAAATCACCTCCCTATCCCATTACGTCAGCGAAGTAGCCAATCTCAGCCATCCTAATTCCATGCCCTTTACCGGAAAAAGTGCTTTTGCACATAAAGGCGGCATTCACGTCAGTGCTGTTATGCGAGAGGAATCCAGCTACGAGCACATTCAACCGAAGCTGGTGGGAAATTCCCGGCGAGTACTGGTTTCAGACCTTTCTGGAAAAAGCAATATTCGTTACAAAGCCAAGGAGTTGGGAATCGACCTTAATAAGACGGAACACAAAAAGAATATTGGTAAAATTGTTGACCAGCTCAAAATATTGGAGCACGAAGGTTACCAGTATGAAGCAGCCGAAGCCTCTCTTGAGTTATTGATCAATCAAATCAATGGTGAATATAAAAGCCATTTCGAATTAATCGGTTTTAGAATTTTCATTGAGAAAAACCAATCAGGAGAAATCCGCTCAGAAGCCTCTATCAGGGTAATTGTTGATGGCGTTGAGGAACATACAGCAGCCGAAGGTAATGGCCCTGTTAATGCTCTTGATAATGCTCTTCGTAAGGCTTTAATTGAATTCTATCCTGAAGTCAGTCGCTTGAAATTGGAAGATTATAAAGTAAGAGTCCTCAATGGTCAAGGTGGAACAGGTGCTCGGGTTAGAGTACTTATTGAAACTGGAACCGATGATTCGGAACAAACCTGGGGAACTGTCGGAGCTTCTCGCAACATTATTCAGGCCAGCTGGCAGGCTCTTACCGAGAGTGTATCCTATTATTTGATGAAAAATCAGAAACAATCAAACTAAAGAGTTAAGAATGGAAAAATTAATAATTTTTGATACGACTTTAAGGGATGGTGAACAAAGTCCCGGTGCCTCTTTGACAATTAGCGAAAAGCTAGCAGTTGCCAAGCAACTTGAAAAGCTGGGAGTTGATGTCATTGAAGCCGGCTTTCCAATTGCCTCCCAGGGTGACTTTGAAGCTGTTAAAAAAATCGCCGAAACAGTAAGCAAACCGGCTGTTTGTGGATTAGCGCGAGCCAATACTCGTGATATTGACAGATGCTGGGAAGCAGTTCAGCACGCTAATAATCCTCGTATTCATACATTTATTGCCACATCCAAAGTTCATCGTGAAGCCAAACTGCGAAAGAATAAAGACCAGATCCTTAAAATTACTGAGAAAGCGGTCAAGCGGGCTAAAAGTTATACTGACAATGTTGAATTTTCACCGGAAGATGCTGCTCGCACAAATCTGGACTATATGTGCGATGTAGTAAAGGTCGCTATCGAAGCCGGTGCCAAAACAATCAACATACCAGACACTGTAGGTTATGCTAATCCCGAAGAGTTTGGGGAGAGAATTAAGTATCTTATTGACCAGATACCCAATAGTGACAATGTAATTATCAGTGTTCACTGTCATAATGATCTGGGAAATGCGGTCGCTAATTCACTGGCTGCAGTAAGAAATGGAGCTCGCCAGGTAGAAGGTTGCATTAATGGAATTGGTGAAAGAGCCGGTAATGCTTCCCTGGAAGAGATCATTATGAATATTGAAACCCGGAAAGATTATTACAATCTGGAAACCAATATTAATACTGAGGAAATTTACAAAACCAGCCGACTGGTCTCAACTTTGACAGGCTTACTTGTTCAACGCAATAAGGCCATTGTTGGCGAAAATGCTTTTGCTCATGAAGCTGGAATTCATCAGCATGGCGTTCTCAGTGACAAAAACACATACGAAATTATGACACCGGAAAAAGTTGGCTGGAAAGGACAAAATATTGTAATTGGTAAACATTCCGGAAAACATGCTGTAACTTCTGTCCTGGAGGAAGAAGGCTTTGAGCTGGAAAAAGAGCAGATCAAACAAATTACCAAAAAAGTTAAAGATCTTGCTGATAAACAAAAAAAGGTAGCAACCGAGGAAGTAATCGCTATTGCACGAGAAGTTACTCATCAGCTCACTGATGAAGAGAAGTATATTGAATTGCTGGAGATGACAGTAACCTGTGGAATCAATATGACGCCCGTAGCTTCCCTCAAGCTAAAAGTGGATGGTAAAGAAATAATGGCTTCCGGTTTTGGCGACGGACCTATTGATGCTGTCAGTAATGCCATCTGGGAAATTCTGGAAAGTTCTTATGAACTGGAAGATTATCATCTCGATGCAATTACAGGGGGAACAAATGCTCTGGCTGATGTCTCGATCAAATTACTTGATTCCAATAACAATCTTTTTTCGGCCCGGGCTGTCAA
>Ga0102934_1002930_pt1 | contig 11728 bp, 10 predicted proteins | sample SalPonR2_A_D1_MG_FD_78175 | JGI IMG/M metagenome (GOLD analysis project Ga0102934, IMG submission 78175) | Salt pond soil microbial communities from South San Francisco under conditions of wetland restoration - Salt Pond MetaG R2_A_D1_MG | ecosystem: Environmental > Aquatic > Marine > Intertidal...
AAGGGAATGGCCTTTACATAATCATCTAAAAAACTGATCGAACCAAAAAAGATTAACTGGTTTAAATTATCGAAGTAATTATAGATAGAGGCACTATTATATCCAGCCACTTTTGCAATTTTACGGATGGTAACATTCTCAATACCCTCTTCATTAATTACCTTCCGTACTGAATTGATGAAAGCCCTCAGAATTCTCTTCTTCTTTATATCATTCTCTTCAAATTGAATCATATAATCACTTCTCCATATTTGAGAGTCAAATTATTTAATTTTTTCATCAAAATGACAAAACTGGATATTTATTAGTAATCATTCTTACTATTTTAAACATGTTTAATTATTAACCACGTTTTTTTATTTCTTTATGGTAATAAAAAATCCTTCTTTTTTATTCAAGTTATTATTATCACAAAGGTTAATATAATCTTGAAAACCTCTGTCATTTATTATATCATTACATTGTTAAGAAGAATAAAACTTTTAAAAAATATAATACTATACTCAATACTAGTAAAAATATAAGGGTGGTCGTATAAATATGATAGATTTTGACCAAGATGATCTAAAAGTTAAACGTATTATTAAAGTATTTGTGAGTGCAACTATTGATATTATTGAAAACAAAGGCTTAGATGATGTTACAGTGCGAGAAGTTGCTAAAATTTCTGGTTACAATCCGGCAACTATTTATAACTATTTTGATAACAGCCGTCAGCTTATCTTCTTTGCTTCTTTGAATTTTATGAAGGATTACTTTAAAAATATAGAAGATATTATTGATGGTAAAAATGATCCTTTAAATAATTATCTTGAGCTCTGGAAGGTATTCTGTCGTTATTCCTATCAAAATCCTAAGATCTACTATTCAATATTTGGGGAAAATATAGATGAAAGTCCTCAAATTTTAATTAATAAGTACTTCAAATTATATCCTGAAGATTTTGAATATAGTCCGGCTGAATATTTACCAGTTTTAACCGACTCTTTTGCTGAAAATAATATTACTAAACCTCTTAAAGACTGTGTTGATAAAAACTGTTTTTCAGATAAGCAGGCTAAAAAAATTGATGAAGTTAATATGTTATTTTATCAGGGTATGTTATCATTGATGGTCAATAAAAGAGTCTCCTATTCTATTGATGAAGCAACCCAAAAAACTATTGAACATATTAAACAGGTTTTAGATGATGTAATTAAAAACAACGAAAAAATATTAAAAGAAAAGGATTTTTAATATTTGATATTGAGGGGGAAAATTAATGAGAGAAGTTTATCTTGATAATGCTGCTACTACTCGTCGGAAACCCCAGACTGTAATTGATGCTATGCAAGAATTTTTAACTAAACTAAACTGCAGTCCGGGCCGGGGTGGTTATGAATGTGCTATGCAGGCTGGTCGTAAAATAATGGATGCCAGGTTTTTAATTTCTGATTTCTTTAATGCTGGTGAGGTAGAAAGTATCTTATTTACCAAAAATGTAACCGAATCAATAAATTATGTTATCAAAGGATTACTTAAAAAAGATGATCATGTCATCACCACTACCCTAGAACATAATGCTGTATTACGACCTTTACATCAATTAGAAGAAAAAGGTATAATTGAAGTTGACTACATAGAATCTGATAAACTGGGCATTTTGGACCCAGTTTTAATTGAAGATGCCATACGAGATAACACTAAACTAATTATGTTAAACCATGCTTCTAATGTGACAGGTACTATTTTACCTGCTGAAGAAGTTGGTAAAATAGCAAGAAAACATGATATCTATTATGCCTTAGATACAGCTCAAACTGCCGGTACAATTGAGATCGATTTTAAAAAGTTCAATCTGGACTTTTTAGGATTTACTGGCCATAAAGGGCTTTTAGGTCCCCAGGGAATCGGGGGTATGGCCCTTAGTGAACGATTAGCTGAAGAAATGGAAACTCTCATTGCGGGGGGTACCGGCAGTTTATCTGAATCAGTTAAACAACCCGATTTTTTACCTGATAAATTTGAAAGTGGTACTTTAAATACACCGGGGGTAATTGGTCTTAAAGCTGGTATTGAATATATTAATAAAGTTGGCTTAAAAGCAATTCACAACCATGAAACTAGACTTTTAAAATTATTTTTAGATGGTTTAAAAAATATTGATAAGATAACAGTATATAGTAGTAAAGATTTGGATAAAAAAGTACCCACTGTTCCGCTTGTAGTTAAAGGTTATGACCTAGGCGATTTGGGTTTTCAATTGGCTGAAAAGTTCAATATTATGGTTAGATCTGGTCTTCACTGCGCACCTCTAGCTCATAAAACAATCGGTACTTATCCAGGTGGTGCCTTAAGATTTTCTATCGGCTGGCATACTACAGAAGAAGAAATTGAATATACATTAGATACTTTAAGTAAATTATAAGAAATGATAACAATAAAATACTATATAAGTATAAGGTGATTTTATGGAGGAAAATAAGCTGAATTTGAAAGATAAAAGTTCATCAGTTTTAAATAAGTTAATCAAGAGATATAAAAATCACGATATTTCAGCTTATGCTGCCTTAATGGCATTCTTTTTGACTTTATCATTCTTTCCTTTTATGATAATTCTCTTTGCTGTTTTAGGGCAGCTTTCTCTTGATACTAATTTGATAATCAGTGCCCTCGAACTCTTTTTTCCACCGGAAGTACATGGGCTTGTCATGGAATTTATAAGACAGAACATTATTTTACAGGATTTTAGTGTTCTGTCTTTATCTGTTATAGGTGCCCTTTGGGCTTCTTCAAGAGGTATTCGCGCTTTAATGCTTTCCTTAAATATGGCTTATGAAGTACAGGAAACCAGAAACTATTTTGTAGTAAAATTAATTGATATTCTATATACGATCTTAATTATAATTGGAATTGCATTTTTACTCACTCTACCTAATATTGGGAGAGAATTTTTAAGATATGTGGATACCTATATTACAATTGAACCTAGAATAATTGAGCTAATTGGTGTCTTTAAATTAACCGCTCTACCAATTACAATAGTATTTATCATTACTACCTTATATATGCTCTTACCTAATAAAAAACAAGCTTTCATGAAAGTGATTCCGGGTACAGTTTTTACTGTTATCGGCTGGACTATTCTTTCTTACCTATTTTCAATTTTTATAAACTATATTGCTAACTATTCTGTAATCTATGGTTCTCTTTCAACTATTATAATTTTAATGCTCTGGTTATATTTCTCGAGTATTATTCTTATTTTAGGTGGAGAATTGAATTCCGTGGTTAAAGAGTTAAAATAATTCTAAAATATATATTAAAAAACACCAAAAAGGCAACCAGCTGGTTGCCTTTTTAGTAATTTAAATAGAAAGGTCATTTTTTATATCTTTATATTCAATATTTTTGTCATCATACTTCTTTTCAATTGCTTTTTTAATATCCTTTTTTAATTCTTGAGTTCTAACTGAACCAAATATGCTGACTATTCCGTTATCAGATGTTATATTTATATTAGGTATACCTCGTAAGGTTGGTTGTTCTTCGATTGCATTATGGGCTTCTTTTTTCAATAAATCATCATCATAGTTTGAACCAAAAATCATAATGCTTCACCCCTTTCGTTTTTCTCTTACAATTATATTATAATACTTTTTCCAGAAAATATTAAATTTAATTACAATTTTCTTTTAATCAACTTGTTAAGACCAACAAAATCATTTTTAAAAAAACTAAAAGAGTAAACTAATTCTAAAACAGTTTTATTTTTCAGATAAGATTTACAACCATTTTTAAAAAATAAAGATAATAAAAGTATAAATATCAAGGGATGAACAATAATTATTTACATATATTTATATTATTGAAGAAATTTCAAGCATATTATTTATTCATTTTAAAACCAGCCAAATATTTGACATCTAGGACTTCTAATGTTATGATTAATAATTGTTGATAACTAACTAAATAAGAGGTGAATTAATTTATGTCAGTAATTGAAAAAGCGAAAGAATTAGGTCAAGAACTTGTTGAATCCGAAGAATATAAAGAACTTAAGAAAAAAGAAAGTGCTTTATATGATAATGAAGAGGCTACTTCTTTATTAGAGGAATATGAAAATATTAATAAGCAGCTGCAGATGGCTCGTGCAAATGGTCAGGAAGTTAATGATGAGCAGCAAAAGAAAATGCAAAGCTTACAGATGAAAATGGAAAATAATCCTGCAATTAAATCTTATATTGAAAGCCAAAAGAAATTTAATGAAGTTATGAATTCTGTAAATAAGATTATTAATGGTTATATTACAGGTCAAGACCAAGAACAAGAAGCTCAAGAGCAAGAATCCAGTAATATCATTACCTAACATAAACCATTCTATAAAATAAAAACTATACTGCAAATAAAAATGGTTCCCAAATTGGGAACCTTTTTTATTTGTTATCTTATTTTCTATGCATTAAGCCCTGCTAAATAACCGGTTGAAAAAGCAATCTGTAAATTAAACCCACCGGTATAAGCATCGACATCGATTATTTCTCCAGCAAAATATAATCCTTCAATTTCTTTTGATTCCATAGTAGAAGGATTAATTTCATCTACATCTATTCCACCCGATGTTATAATACCTTCATTAAAAGAACTATAATCTTCTATTGTAAAATTGAATTCTTTTAGAAGACTTATAATTTTCTCTCTTTCTTCAGCTGTAATTTGATTGACTTTTTTTCTTAAATCAATACCAGTTCTTTTTAAGAAAATAGGAATTAATTTTGATGGTAATAAATCATCTAAGGAATTTTTAAAGTCTTTATTGGCGTATTTTTTAAAATCTCTCTGCAGTCTTCTATCTAAAGTTTGATAATCTAAAGCTGGTTTAAGGTCAATTGATAGAATATAACTCTTTCCTTTTACTTCTTTAAGATGAGAACTTGCTGAAAGGACAATGGGACCGGAAACTCCTTTTTCAGTGAATACTAAATCACCAAAATCCTGAAAAATTTCTTTGTTTTTGGGATCTTTTATTGTTATTTCAACGAATTTCAAACTTAATCCTTCTAGTTTTTCAGTTTCATATTTTTCATAAAGGTTTAAAGGAACTAAAGAAGGATATAGTTCATTCACAGTATGGCCTAAAGCTTTAGCCATTTCATATCCTTCTCCTGTTGAACCTGTTGATTGATAAGTATTACCTCCTGCAGCTAAAATCAAAGAACTACATTCATAAAAATTACCATCTTTAGTCTTAATACCTTTAATTTGCTTGTTTTCAGAGATAATCTTATCAACTTTTTCATATTTGACCTGAACTTCATTATTCTTTAAATATTTTTTTAAAGCCTTTGTAACATCACTTGCCTTATCAGATTTAGGAAAAACTCGGTTACCTCTTTCAACTTTTGATTTTAATCCCATTTTTTCAAAAAAATCAATTAATCTTTCACTGTCCATTGTATAAAAAGCACTATATAAAAAATCACTATTATTTACAACATTTTCTATTAACGTATTTACATCTACTTTGTTTGTGAAATTACAGCGTCCTTTTCCTGTTATATATAGTTTTTTTCCTAATTTATCATTTTTTTCATAAAGTGTTACAGATCTGTCTCTACTACCTGCCGTTCCAGCTGCCATAAGACCAGCTGGTCCGCCTCCAATTACTATTACATCAGTCATTATTTCACTCCAATTATCTTCCATATTTTTCTACATATTTTTTAATGCCTTTCAAGGCATACTCAATGTTTTCACGTGGGGTTGCTAGATTCATTCTTAAAAAGCCAGCCCCACCTTCACCAAACCAGTTACCTGGTTCTAAAGCAACACTATATTCCTGTACTAAAATATCATTGATTGTTTCAGAACAGTCTTCAACATTTCTAAAATCAAGCCAGAATAAATAAGTCCCTTCAGGTTTTGAATAATTAATTTCTGGTAAATTTTCATCAATAAAGTTAGCAGTAAAATCAATATTTCCCTGAAGATATTTCAACTGAGCATTCATCCAGTCTTCACCTTTGCTATAAGCAGCTTCCATACCAGTCAAACCAAAAATACTACCAGCACCTACAAGATGCTGACTAACACTTTTGAATTTCTTTCTGATCTTCTTATTTGGAATTACAGCAAAGGAAGTATGCAGACCTGCAATATTAAATGTTTTACTTGGGGCCATCAGTGTTATACTTCTTTGTTCAACTTCTTTTGATAAACTCGCAGGTGGAATATGCTTATTATCTTCAAAAACAAAGTCAGCATGAATTTCATCTGAAACTAATATTAAATCATTTTCAACCACAACTTCATTTAATTCTTTTAATTCTTCTTTATTCCAGACTCTACCAACCGGATTATGAGGATTACAAAATAGTAGCATCTCTGCCCTCTTACAACCACCATCTGTCTTTTCTGAAATACTTTCTTTTAACCCTTTAAAATCAATTTTATAGTATCCATCATCATTAATTAATTGGTTATTTTCAATCTGTCGACCGGTATTCTTAACAGTTGAAATAAATGGGTAATAAACTGGAGTTTGAATAATTACTCCATCACCGGGGATTGTTAAGGCACGGATTGATATGTTAATTGATGGAACTACCCCATTAGCATAGACAATCCAATCTTTTTTTATCTTCCAATTATAATGTTTTTTTACCCATTTAATTATTGTTTCTGTCAATTCTTCGGAAGGATGGGTATAACCAAAAACTCCGTGCTTTACACGTTCTTTTAAGGCTTCTTTAATAGCCGGAGCAGTTTCCCAATCAGAATCTGCTACCCATAAGGGCAGACAGGCTTCTTTATTAAAAAATTGATCTGTTAAATCCCATTTAATAGAATTAGTACCTGTCCGGTCTATTTGTTTATCAAAATTATATTCCATTCTTAAACCTCCTGGTTTTAATCATTATAAAAAGCAGTTAATAATTTAATTACTGATTCATGGTCAGCCAGTCCGTAAAGTTCTCTTATAGAATGCATCGATAAAACTGGATTACCAATATCGACAGATTTAACACCAAGATGTCTTAAATTTAAGGGGCCAATCGTTGAGCCACCTCTTTCATTGGAATTATTCACAAAGGTTTGATAGGGTATATCATTTTCAATACAGAGCTTTTTCATATATCCACCAGTATAACTATCAGTTGTATAGCGGCGATTGCTGCTCACCTTGATAGCTGGCCCTTTATTAATAATCGGTTTATTGGTAGGGTCATGTTTATCAGCATAATTAGGATGAACTGCATGAGCCATATCTCCTGATATCATAAAAGTATTTTCAACTATCTCAAGAAAATCAGCTCTACTTCCCCCTAATGCATATACAATTCTTTCTAATAAATTGCTTAAAAGAGGGGAATCAGCTCCTACATCAGTATTGCTGCCAATCTCCTCATTATCAAATAGCACAAGAAGTTTAAATTGATCATCTTCACTATTTAATAGGGCTTCAAGACCTGCGTGAGCCATACCGAGGTCATCAATCTGGCCGGCACTTAAAAATTCATTTTCACTACCCATGACCATGGGAATTTCTGTATCTCTTAGATAGAGATCAAAGTCCATAATTTGATCACTATCAACTTCAATTCGTTCAGCAATTAAATCCATTAGATAACCTTCTAAGTCTTCATCTCCCTGTATTGTTTTCATAATCGGTATTAGATCTTTTTGCTTATCAATTTCTTGACCCTTATTTACCTCACGATTAAGATGTATCGCTAAATTTGGGATAATCATTAAAGGATCTTTAAAATTAATGTTGATGTTTTCTATTTCGCCATCTTTTAATACACTGATCCGACCAGCTAAAGTAAGGGGCCTATCAAACCAGGTGTTTAAAATTGGTCCTCCGTAAACTTCTGTATTAAGTTTAAGATAATAATCCTCATCTTTAAATTCAGGTTGAGGTTTAATTTTAATAGAAGGACTATCTGTATGAGCACCTACTATTTTAAGGCCATTTTTGATATCATCTTTTTTACCAGTTGTAAATGCAATAATGGCTGAATCATTTTTTATTACATAATACTTCTTATTTTCTTTTATGGACCAACTTTTTTCAATATCTAAACATTCGTAATCATTACTTTCTAGTATTTCTCTTGTTTTATCTACTGCATGAAAGGGGGAAGGACTATCTTGTAAATATTCTATTAAAGATTCTTTGTTTTTATATTCCATTTTTTAATCTCCTTCCTTTTCATTTTTAACTGCTGCAATACCATTTAAAATTGCATCAGATACTGCTTTAGCTGCTAATACCCCTGTTTTATTTATGTCTGCTTCAACTTGATTTGTAGTAAATACAAAGATCATGTCACCATCAAACATAGTATGGACGGGATTAACAGTTCTGGCTAAACCATCATGAGCCATATTAGCTATCTTTTTAAGCATCGCTTTATTAAGTTTTGCATTGGTAAGAACTACCCCTAGAGTAGTATTTTGTCCAAATAAGTCCATAAACTCACTTTTTAAAATATCATCATAAGAAATAAAACCGGATTCACCTTTGATACCAGCCACAATTTCACCATTTTTAGGATTAATGATATTACCAACTGCATTACAAACAGTTAAGGCCGATACTTTACAATCTTTTGCATTGTTTTCAGCATAGCCAAGGCCTGATTTGGAAGCTTTATCAACTCCTAAGAGTTTACCACAGGTAGCTCCAGTTCCAACTCCTTTTGAACCGATTTCAAAGGAATTCTCTGCATTTGTAGCAGCATAGTATCCTTCATTACTGGAAGGACGTATGCCAGAATGTTTGTAATTTAAATCAAAGATAACTCCTGCTGGAACAATAGGAACTTTTGCAATACCGGTATCAAATCCAATGTTTTTTTCTTCAAGATATTTCATAACTCCATCGGCAGCTGATAAACCAAAAGCACTACCTCCGGTCATCAATACGGCATTAATCTGATCCATACGGGTGGTAGGATCTAAAAGGGCTAATTCCCTACTGCCTGGTCCTCCACCCATCACACTTACAGAACCAGCTAGTGGTTTATCAAACATAATAGCCGTACAACCGGTTCCAGCCTCTTGGTCGGTATAGTTACCCACCTTTATCTCAGGAAAATTACTTAATGTTATCTCCATAAATAATCCTCCTATTCTGCTTTAGCTAAAGCTTTAATCGCATAAGCAATAATCTTTGCGTTCTTATAGAAGTTTTCTAAACTAATAAATTCAGCCTTTTGGTGGGCAAGTTCTTCCTCATCTGGGAAAAGTGCTCAAAAGGCAACTCCTTTTGGCACAGCCCGTGCATAAGTTCCTCCCCCAATAGCAATTGGTTCACTATCTTCATCTCCTGTTACTTTGCGGTATACCTTCATTAAATTTTGTACTAAAGGATCATCTTTAGGAACATGTAAGGGACTCTGATGGTTTTTCATTTCTAGGTAAGCATCAAAGTCTGCAATAGAATTTTTTATTCCTTCCATAACTTCATCTTTGCTGTTGGTAACAGGATAGCGAATATTGATAGTTGTTTTAACTATGCCTTCTTCTAATTTTACCTGTCCCACATTAAAGATTAATTTACCAGATACTTCATCATTTAACTCACAGCCAATTCGTTCTCCATAGTAGTCTAAACCAATTTTTTGGTTATAGAAATCAACAAAGTCACCAATATTTAATTTATCTAACTCACCTAAAAAGGCCATCATTCTGCTAATCGCATTTACACCTTTTTCGGGCATACTACCATGAGCTGATACCCCATTACTGGTAATTTTATATTTTTTACTATTAATGCTTTCGATTTCAAAATCATAATTAGTTTTCTCTACAAAGTCAACCATCTTTTTTTCAAAAGCTTGGCCATATTCAGTTTTAATAACTGCTTCTGCAGATTCCGGCACCATGTTAGGGGCATTACCACCTTTTAAACTGATAACTTCATATTTATAGTCAGTGTCATCTTCATAATCCTCACTATCTATATCCAATTCATAATTCATATCAAAGATTAAAATACCTTTTTCGGCATGGATTACTGGATACTCAGCATCTGGACTAAACGCCATATCAGGCTTAGGTTCCTTTTGAAAGTAATAGTCTAAACCTTCCCAGCCACTTTCTTCATCAGTGCCTAAAATTAATCTTATCTTCTTGTTTAGTTTAACTCCGCTTTCCTGAATAGCCTTTAAAGCATAAAGAGAAGCTACCGCTGGACCCTTGTCATCTATTGAGCCGCGTCCATATAGCTTATCTTCATGTATTTCAGCCGCATAAGGGGGGTAAGTCCAACCGGTTCCTTCTGGTACTACATCAAGGTGACATAAAATACCTAATATCTCATCACCTTCCCCAATTTCTACATGACCTGCATATCCATCTACATATTTTGTCTTAAGTCCCAACTGATCAGCAATCTCTAAAAATTTCTTTAAACTTTTGTCAACCCCTTCGCCAAAAGGCATACCTTCTTTTGCTTTTGCCTCTACACTTTTAATTTTTACCATCTCTTGTAAAGTGTTAACCATATCATCTTTGTAACTGTCTACCTTTCGTTCTAAACCAATATCCATTACTTTTTGCCTCCTTTGTTAATAAAGTTTGCTAAGATTAATCCTGTTATTGGAACTAAAACAGGAAAAAATGTATATTTAAAATATTGTAGGGTATGAACACCTAAAATACCCATCATCATTAACGCATTTATATTCCAGGGAATTAAGGGAGATAAGATTAACCCTGAATCTCCTAATGATCTACCCAAAATACTGCGCGGTACATCTAATTCATCGTATTTACCAGCTAGCATCTTGCCTGGTAAAAATACACCTAAAAGTTGGTTACAGCTTAAAGCAGCTGTGATAAATGAGGAAGCCATTGTAACTGAAATGAGTTGGCTTCTATTATCAATAGCTTGAATAATCTTATTTAAAATAGTATTCAAAATACCCAGTTTTTCTAAAAGACCTCCTAAAACAACAGCTAAGATAATTAAAGCAATTAAATCTAACATACTGGCAAGTCCGCCCCGGGTTAGCAGTTGATTTAATAATTCAATTTCTGTTTGCCCTTTTGCACCTGCATAAAGCACATTAATTACATTTTTTATATTCATTCCACTAACAAATAAAGCAATTAGCGAACTTAAGATTAAATTAATTAATAAATTTAAGATTGTTGGGACTCTTCGCAAGGCTAAAATAATTATCATAAGTGGAGGTATGATCATAAGAAACGAGATTAAATAATTATTTACCAGTCCATCTAAAAGCAAGTTGGTTTGTGAAACATCATAAGAAAATCCATTATATCTAAAACCTAATATGAAATAAATAATTGCAGAAAGTATAAAAGGAACCCAAAAAGTTTTTAACATTTCCTTTATCATCTCATGTAAATCACTGTCAGCACTGTGAGCTGTCATAATTGCTATTGAAGAAAGAGGCGACATTCTATCACCTACATAAGCTCCCGAAATAATTGAGCCGGCAGCTAAAGGAAGTGAAATCCCCATGCCCTGGGCAATACTAATTAACGCCAATCCTACCGTACTTACGGTTCCAAAAGCAGTCCCTATCGAAATCGAAACTACCGCTGAAAAGATAAAGCTTATCACATAAAAGTACTGTGGTTTTAGAAACTTTAATCCATAATAGATCATAGTTGGAACAGTACCACTTTCAATCCAAATTCCAATTATCATTCCGATCAACATGATGATAATTAAAACATTACCTATTTTAGCAAAACTAGAAAACATCAT
>Ga0102934_1002931_pt1 | contig 11725 bp, 9 predicted proteins | sample SalPonR2_A_D1_MG_FD_78175 | JGI IMG/M metagenome (GOLD analysis project Ga0102934, IMG submission 78175) | Salt pond soil microbial communities from South San Francisco under conditions of wetland restoration - Salt Pond MetaG R2_A_D1_MG | ecosystem: Environmental > Aquatic > Marine > Intertidal...
ACCTCGCGCTCCTTCGGATTGAGCAACCGGTTCCGCTTTTCCAGCCCCGCGACGATGCGCTCGATGGCGTTGTTGAAATCATCAAGCGTCACCGCGTCCGCCTTGCGGCGGGTGGCGAGCAGCGTCGCCTCGTTGACCAGATTGGCCAGATCCGCCCCCGTGAAACCGGGCGTCAGCGCCGCGACCTTCTCGGGCTCGACATCATCGGCAAGCTTAGCCTTTTTCATATGGACGTGCAGGATCTGCGCGCGGCCGATCTTGTCGGGCCGATCAACCAGCACCTGCCGGTCGAACCGCCCGGCGCGCAGCAGCGCCGGATCGAGGATTTCGGGGCGGTTGGTCGCCGCCAGCAGCACCACACCGATCGAGGCGTCGAACCCGTCAAGCTCGACGAGCAGTTGGTTCAGCGTCTGCTCCTTTTCGTCATGGCCACCCATGCTCGGGCCCGCGCCGCGCGCCCGCCCGAGGGCGTCGAGCTCGTCGATGAAGATGATCGCCGGCGCGTGCTTGCGGGCCTGCTCGAACAGATCGCGCACCCGCGCCGCGCCGACACCGACGAACATCTCGACGAATTCCGAGCCGGAGATCGAGAAGAACGGCACCTGCGCCTCGCCCGCCACGGCGCGCGCGATCAGCGTCTTGCCGGTGCCCGGCGGGCCGACGAGGAGCACGCCCTTGGGCATGTGCCCGCCCAGCCGCGAATAATCCACGGGGTCCTTGAGAAAATCGACGATCTCCTTGAGCTCGTCCTTGGCTTCGTCCACCCCGGCGACGTCGTCGAAGCTGACCTTGGTATCGGTCTGGACGTAGATCTTGGCCTTGCTCTTGCCGATCTGCATCATCCCCCCGCCCATGCCGCCGGCCATCCGGCGCAGCAGGAAGATCCAGATACCGATGAAAAGCAGAAGTGGCAGCATCCAGGAAAGCAGATCGCGCAGGAACGTATCCTCGATCCGCCCGACGACCTCGACCTGATGCTCCGCGAGGCGATCGACGATTTCGGGCGCGACGCGCACGGTCGAGAACTGACTCTCGCCGCCGGCAAGCGGCGGATCAAACCTGCCGCGGAGGTGGCGCTCGGAAACCTCGACCTGCGCGATCCGACCTTCGCGCAAATACTGCTGGAACTCGGAATAGCTGATCTGCGCGACCTGACCCGTCGTCAGGAAGAATTGCAACAGCATCAGCCCGGCAAGAGCCGCGACCCAGTACCAGATGTTGAACTGTGTTTGCTTGTCCATCGGGCGCTTTGCGACAGAGGTTGCCTTCTCTCCCCTTGTCGCATCCGCACAATCCGCCCGCCATCGCGATACATACGTAGTCGCCGTTCAATCCGACTTGCGCTGATAATCCTTGACGTCGGTAAAGCGGATCGCCGGCCAGCGCTCGGCATCGTATTGCAGCGAGAAGGGCGACGGCGCCATGAAGACCGGGGCCCCGTCAAGATCGTTGGCCATGGCGGAATTGTTCGCGGTCATGAACTTGTCGAGTTCGGCCCGGTCATCCGCCTCGACCCAGCGGCAGATGCTGAAGCGCACCGGCTCGTAATCGATCGGCAGATTATACTCGGCCCCCAGCCGCTCCTTGAGCACATCCAGCTGCAGCGCGCCGACCACGCCGACGATGGCGCCCGAACCGTCGAACGGGATAAAGAGCTGTACGACGCCCTCCTCCGCGAGCTGCTGCAACGCCTCGCGCAGTTTCTTCTGCTTCATCGCATCGCTGATCTTGACGCGGCGCATGAGCTCGGGGGCGAAGCTGGGCACACCGCGAAACACGATCTGCTCGCCCTCGCTCAGCGTGTCGCCGATGCGCAAAGTCCCGTGATTGGGAATGCCGACCACGTCGCCGGCATAGGCCTCATCGGCGATGGCGCGGTCCTGGGCGAAGAAGAATTGCGGCGCAGACAAAGTGATCGGCTTGCCAGTGCGCACCAGCTTCGCCTTCATCCCCCGCGTCAGCTTGCCCGAGCAGACGCGCATGAAGGCGATGCGGTCGCGGTGGTTGGGATCCATATTGGCCTGGATCTTGAAGATGAAGCCCGTCATCTTGCGCTCATCCGCCTCGACCATGCGCCCCTCGGCCTCCTGGGCACGCGGCGGCGGCGCGATGGCACCGAGCGAATCGATCAGATCGCGAACACCGAAATTGCGCAGCGCGCTGCCGAAGAAGACCGGGCTCAGATGCCCCTCGCGGAAGGCGGAGAGGTCAAAGGGGCGCAGCCCCTCGCGCGCCAGCTCCACCTCTTCGCGCCATTCATCGACATCGTATTGCGAGAGCAATTCGTCGAACACCACGTCTTCCGGCCCCGATACCGGCGTCGCCTCCACCTCGGAATCGAGGCGTCGGATGGTGTTTTGCGCGAGGTTGTAGGTGCCGGCAAAATCCTTGCCGCGCCCGATCGGCCAGGTCACCGGCGCCGTATCGAGTGCGAGCGTCTTCTCGATCTCGTCGAGCAGGTCGAACGGATCGCGCGTCTCGCGGTCCATCTTGTTGATGAAGGTGACGATCGGGATGTCGCGCAAGCGACAGACCTCGAACAGCTTGCGGGTACGATCCTCGATACCCTTGGCAGCGTCGATCACCATGATGGCGGAATCCACTGCGGTCAGCGTGCGGTAGGTATCCTCCGAGAAATCCTCGTGGCCCGGCGTGTCAAGCAGGTTGAAGACGCGCCCGTCATATTCGAAGGTCATCACCGAGGTCATCACCGAGATGCCGCGCTGGCGCTCGATATTCATCCAGTCCGAGCGCGTGTTGACCCGGTTGCGCTTGGCCTTGACCTCACCGGCGAGCTGGATCGCGCCGCCGAAGAGCAGGAGCTTCTCGGTCAGCGTGGTCTTGCCCGCGTCAGGGTGCGAGATGATGGCGAAGGTGCGACGGATCGAAACGGGATTGTCGGGACGGATCTGCTCGGTCATGGATACGTGCCAGTTCGACGGCGGAGGGGCCGGGCGCCGACCACTGGGCATGCGCCGGAAGCCGGACCTGTTTTGCGCATCCGTTTGAACCATCGCGCCGCGAATTGCAATGGCGCCGATCCGGCGCCCGGCATCACCGGTCGAGGCCTCGGCAGATTGCCGTCAGTCCTGCGCCCCGATCGCCGGTTCCTCCGTCATGCCGGCGAGCACCTCGGCGACATGGCGCACCTCGACCGTCTTGCCGTCGCGCGAGAGCTTGCCCGCCATGTTCATCAGGCAACCGAGATCGCCGGCGAGCAGGACCGGAGCGCCGGAATCGGTTATATTCTTCGTCTTCGCCTCGACGATGGCGTTGGAAATCTCGCCGTATTTCACTGCGAAGGTTCCACCGAAACCGCAGCAGACGTCAGATTCCGGCATCTCGACCAGTTCGAGCCCCTCGACCCCGGCGAGCAGCTTGCGCGGCTGGTTCTGGACGCCGAGCTCGCGCAGGCCGGCGCAGGAATCGTGATATGTCACGCGCCGGTGGAAGCTGGCACCGGTGCGGGTATGGAACATCACGTCGACGAGGAAACTCGTCAGCTCATAGGTCTTGGCGGCGAGGGCATTCGCGCGCGGCAGCCAGTTCGGATCGTCGTGAAAGAGTTCCGGGTAATGTGTGCGGATCATGCCGGCGCAGGAGCCTGAAGGCACCACGACGTAATCGAAGCCTGCAAATGCATCGATCACCTGCTCCGCCAGATCGCGGGTGGTGCCGCGATCACCGGAATTATAGGCCGGCTGGCCGCAGCATGTCTGCGCCGGCACATGCACAGTGCAGCCCGCTTCCTCCAGCAGCCGCGCCGCGGCGAATCCCACCGACGGACGCATCAGATCGACGAGGCAGGTGACGAACAGGCCGACACGCGGCGGCTTGCCCGGGGAAGCCTTTGCCTTTTCGGGTGCGGATTCATGGTTGCGGGGCGTTTCGCTCATGTTTGCGCCTTGTTGTCAGGGACGGCTGGTTTGTGTTCATTCTGGGCTGCATCCGACGCGGGTCAACCGCCCGCGCGCACAAGACCCATATGCGCCTTGGCAAACCGGCGGCGCAGCAATGTCCTCATGCAAGGGCGAATGTCTTGACAGAATGCAGCGCCGCGCTTATGTCCACCCCAGCGCTGGCACTCACTGACTGCGAGTGCTAGCAGCGTGTTCAATCGGGGCCTCGCGTAGCGCATACCGGGCCCCAACGCCAGAGAAAACGAGGACGCACACATGAATTTTCGTCCCCTGCACGACCGTGTCGTGGTTCGCCGCATCGAAGCGGAAGAGAAGACCAAGGGTGGTATCATCATTCCCGACGCCGCCAAGGAGAAGCCGCAGGAAGGTGAAATCGTCGCCGTCGGTCCCGGTGCGCGTGACGAGACCGGCAAGGTTGCCGCGCTCGACGTCAAGGCGGGTGACCGCGTTCTGTTCGGCAAGTGGTCCGGCACCGAAGTCCGTATCGACGGCGAAGACCTGCTGATCATGAAGGAGTCCGACATCATGGGCGTCGTCGCGTAAGCACGGCCTGCTGTCGAACCCGGTGGCGAGACGCATCGCAAGGCGCCGCCGCAACGCTGAAACAGATGGGATCCCGGCCCGATCAGGGCGTCCGGTGATCCCGAAATTCCAAAAGGAAGTGTCAAAATGGCTGCCAAGGAAGTCAAATTCTCGACGGAAGCGCGCGACAAGATGCTGCGCGGCGTCGAAATTCTCGCTGAAGCCGTACGCGTCACGCTCGGCCCCAAGGGTCGTAACGTCGTGATCGAAAAATCCTTCGGCGCCCCGCGGATCACCAAGGACGGTGTGACGGTTGCCAAGGAAATCGAGCTTTCCGACAAGTTCGAGAACATGGGCGCCCAGATGGTGCGCGAAGTGGCCTCGAAGACCAACGATGCCGCCGGTGACGGTACCACTACCGCCACGGTGCTGGCTCACGCCATCGTTAAGGAAGGCGCCAAGTCGGTCGCCGCCGGCATGAACCCGATGGACCTCAAGCGCGGCATCGACATGGCCGTCAAGGCTGCCATCGAGGACATCCGCAACCGCGCCCGTCCGGTGAATTCCTCCGGCGAAGTCGCCCAGGTCGGCACGATCTCCGCCAATGGCGACAAGCTGGTCGGCCAGATGATCGCCGATGCCATGCAGAAGGTCGGCAACGAGGGTGTCATCACCGTCGAGGAAGCCAAGACCGCTGAAACGGAAGTCGATATCGTCGAGGGCATGCAGTTCGATCGTGGCTACCTCTCGCCGTATTTCGTGACCAATTCCGAGAAGATGGTCGCCGAGCTCGAGGATCCCTACATCCTCATCCACGAGAAGAAGCTGACCTCGCTGCAGCCGATGCTCCCGATCCTCGAATCTGTCGTCCAGTCCGGCAAGCCGCTGCTGATCGTCGCCGAAGACATTGAGGGCGAGGCACTTGCCACGCTCGTCGTCAACAAGCTGCGGGGCGGCCTGAAGATCGCTGCCGTCAAGGCACCCGGCTTCGGTGATCGTCGCAAGGCCATGCTTGAGGACATCGCCATCCTCACGGGCGGCACCGCCGTTTCCGAGGATCTCGGCATCAAGCTCGAGAACGTGACGCTCGACATGCTCGGCCGCGCCAAGAACGTGCGCATCGAGAAGGAAAACACCACGATCGTCGACGGTGCCGGCTCGAAGGACGACATCGAAGCCCGCGTTTCGCAGATCAAGGCCCAGATCGAGGAAACCACCTCGGACTACGACCGTGAAAAGCTCCAGGAGCGCCTGGCCAAGCTCGCGGGCGGCGTTGCAGTGATCCGCGTCGGCGGCTCCTCCGAGATCGAGGTGAAGGAGAAGAAGGACCGCATCGACGATGCCCTCAACGCCACCCGTGCGGCGGTCGAGGAAGGTATCGTCCCCGGTGGCGGCACCGCACTCCTGCGTGCCAAGGGCGCGGTCGACAAGCTCACCGACGACAACCATGACATCATGGCCGGCATCAAGATCGTCTCCAAGGCGCTCGAGGCTCCGCTGCGTCAGATCGTGGACAATGCCGGTGTCGAGGGCTCGATCGTGATCGGCAAGATCAACGAGAACTCATCGGCCACCTTCGGCTTTGATGCCCAGACCGAGACCTTCGTCGACTTGCTCGAAGCCGGTATCGTCGATCCGGCGAAGGTCGTGCGCACGGCGCTCCAGGATGCCGCTTCCGTCGCAAGCCTGCTTGTGACTACCGAAGCGATGGTCGCCGAGCTGCCGAAGAAGGAATCGGCTCCTGCGATGCCGGGCGGCGGCGGCATGGGCGGCATGGGTGGCATGGATTTCTGATCCGGCTTCCCGGCCCCGCGCCGATACCCGTTACGAGGCCCCGGAGCGATCCGGGGCCTTTTTCGTCGCGCAGGGCAGGCGGAGGCTTGTCGGCGCAGGAAACCCCTGCAAGAATATGCAATCTTTAATATACGTATCAGTGGCTCGCGATTTCGACACTATCGTGGAGGTATCAGGCGGATGATGGATCGTGCACAGCGTAACGAGAAGATACTCAAAACGATCGCTGAGCGCACAAAACAGGCGCTTACCTCGAAGCAGGCTGCTCGCGAGATGCTCATTAAGGAAGGCATCTATACGAAGAAAGGAAAACTACGAGCCGAGTTCGGTGGTGGCAAGTCCGGCGGTGGCAAACCCGCTTCTGGCAAGCGAAAGAAGCTCGTTACGGCGTAACCTGCCTTGGGACGCCTCGCCACATCCTTCGTTCTCGGCTTCCACGGCTGTGATGCTTCCGTTGCGACGGAGGCCGTGCTCGACGGGGCCGATGTCAACCAGAGCGAGAAGGACTACGACTGGCTCGGTCCCGGCGCGTATTTCTGGGAGTCGGATCCGCTTCGCGCCCTCGAATGGGCACAGTGGAAGAAGCAAAGAGGCGAATACGAGAATCCGAGCGTGATTGGCGCCGTTGTCGACCTGCGAAACTGCCTTGATCTGGTTTCGCGGGAAGATGTCGAATTGGTCAAAAATGCATACGACGCCTTCGTCAAGATTCGTAGGCATTCCGGGCTGGAATTACCGACCAATCGGAACCCGGACGGCACGGAGAAAGATGATCTGCTGCTGCGCTTTCTCGATTGCGCGGTATTGCGTCATCTGCACGAAATGGTAGATGAGACACCCGATACAGAACCCTTCGATACGGTGCGCGGCATGTTCGTCGAAGGCGGCAAGGCCTTTCCGGGAAGCGGCATTCATCGCAGGAGCCACGTCCAGATCGCCGTGAGAAACCCGGCCTGCATCAAGGGATTGTTCTTTCCCAGAAACTGGTCTCGCGCCTGAGCCCCTGTCGAGCCACCACTTTCGCTTGACAAAGCGTCCGGGCGAACGCATTGATCTCGCCATGTATACGCATTTTGAACGCCGTAGCCGACGTATGACCACCGCCCTCCAGCGGCTGCGATGACGCGCGTTTTCTTCTGAAATCCGCCCAGGCAAGCCGCGCGTTTCGTGCGGCTTTTTTCATGCGCGCCGGATACGCCCCCAGGCCGAAATCATTGACCGAACCGAGTACGCGATCGCATCGCTCCAGAAACGGAAGACGACCATGACCAGCCCGCAGGACAATCAGACGAAAAAGATCTTCATCGACGGTGAAGCCGGCACGACCGGGCTCGAGATCCGCGATAAGCTCGGCGCGGTGGCCGGTGCGCAGATCATCAGCATCGACCCGGCTCGGCGCAAGGATGCGCAGGCGCGGCGCGAGATGATGCGTGAGGCCGATCTGGTCGTGCTCTGCCTGCCCGATGACGCGGCCCGCGAAGCCGTGGCGATGGCGGATTCGCTCGAAGGCGCCCGCCCACGCATTCTCGATGCCTCGACGGCCTTCCGCACCGATCACGCCTGGGTCTACGGTTTCGCCGAGATGGAGCCGGGCCAGGCGCAGATGATCGCGGCGGCCGACCGCGTTGCCAATCCGGGTTGCTACCCGACCGGTGCGATCGCTCTGATCCGCCCGCTCGTGGAAAAGGGCCTTCTGCCGGAGGATTTCCCCGTCACCATCAATGCCGTATCCGGCTACAGCGGCGGCGGGCGGCAGATGATCGAGCAGTACGAGCAGGGCGACGCGCCACCCTTCGCGCTCTACGGGCTGAATTTCTCGCATAAGCATCTGCCGGAGCTGACGAAATATACCAAACTGGCGCAGCGCCCCATCTTCATCCCGTCCGTCGGCAAATACCGTCAGGGCATGTTGATCTCGATCCCGCTGCATCTCGACCTTCTGGGTGGTGCAAGCGCGAGCGATCTGGAGCAGACGCTGGCCAACTGGTACGGTGATGGCGGCCTCGTGCGGGTGATCACGGCACAGACTGAAACCCGCATCGAACCGGAGGCGCTCAACGGCACCGACCGGATGGAGCTGCGCGTCTTTTCCCACCCCGAATACGCCCAGGCCGTGCTGGTGGCCCGGCTCGACAATCTGGGCAAGGGCGCCTCGGGTGCAGCCGTACAGAACATCCGCCTGATGCTCGGGCTCTAAAGGGGCGCATCGGCGGGCGCGATGCCCCGAGGCGGTATTGGCATTTCCCGGCGATTGTCTGACCGCCGGGCTCGTGCTCTCCTGTCGTCATCAACGAAGACGAGCCACCCCTGCGCAGAAGACGGCGCATGACGCCGCCGGGGTGGCTCGGGCCAATGACGGGAGGAGACGCGGGATGTTCAAGAGCGCTTCGGACGATCAGAAATCAAGCCGTGCGAAGGTGATCACGCCGGAGCAGCTGCGCTCGCGGCTGTGGTTCGACAATCCCGATAATCCGGGAATGACCGCGCTCTATATCGAGCGCTATCTCAATTACGGCCTCACCGGCGAGGAATTGCAGGGCGGAAAGCCGATCATCGGCATCGCCCAGACGGGCTCCGATCTCTCGCCCTGCAATCGCCACCATACCGATCTGGCCAAGCGGGTACGCGAAGGCATCGCGGCAGCGGGCGGTGTTGCCTTCGAATTTCCCTGCCATCCAATCCAGGAAACCGGCAAGCGTCCCACCGCGATGCTCGACCGCAACCTGTCCTATCTCTCGCTTGTGGAAGTGCTATACGGGTACCCCCTCGACGGGGTGGTGCTGCTCACGGGCTGCGACAAGACCACCCCCGCCCTGCTGATGGCGGCGGCGACGGTGAACATTCCGGCGATCAATCTCAATGTCGGCCCGATGCTCAACGGCTGGATGAACGGCGAGCGCGTCGGCTCGGGCACGGTGGTCTGGAAAGCGCGCGAGCGTCACGCGGCCGGCGAGATCGATTACGAGGAATTCCTCGAAATCGTTCGCAGTTCCGCACCCTCGAACGGCCATTGCAACACGATGGGCACAGCCTCCACCATGAATGCCCTCGCCGAGGCGCTCGGCATGAGCCTGCCCGGACAGGCGGCGATTCCGGCCCCCTATCGCGAGCGCGGCCAGGCCTCCTACGATACTGGAAAGCGGATCGTCGAGATGGTCTGGGAGGACCTCAAACCGTCCGACATTCTCACCCGCGAGGCATTCGAGAACGCTGTCATCGCCTGCTCCGCCATCGGCGGCTCGACCAATGCACCGATCCACCTCAACGCCATTGCGCGCCATATGGGCGTGCCGCTTTCATGTGATGATTGGGAGACGGTCGGTTTCGACATCCCGCTGCTCGTCAACGTGCAGCCTGCAGGCGACTATCTGGCCGAGGAATACTATCGCGCCGGCGGCCTGCCTGCGGTGATGGCGGAGCTGATCGCGCGGGGCAAGATCCACGAAGGCGCGCTGACGGCCAATGGCCGCACGGCCGGCGAGAATTATCGCGAGCGCTTCACCTGGGATCGCGACGTGATCCGACCCTATGACGATCCGATGCGCCAGCAGGCCGGCTTCCTCAACCTGAAAGGCACGCTGTTCGATTCGGCCATCATGAAGACCAGCGTGATCTCGCCCGAATTCCAGAAGCGTTATCTCGACGATCCGCAGGACCCCGATGCCTTCGAGGGCAAGGTCGCGGTGTTCGACGGGCCGGAGGATTATCACGACCGTATTGATGATCCCTCGCTCGGCATCGACGATCACACCATCCTCATCATGCGCGGCACCGGGCCGATCGGCTATCCGGGCGCGGCTGAGGTGGTCAACATGCAGCCGCCGGGTGAGCTGATCCGGCGCGGCGTGTTCTCCCTTCCCTGCATCGGCGACGGGCGTCAGTCGGGCACATCCGGCACGCCCTCGATCCTGAACGCGTCGCCGGAAGCCGCTGTTGGCGGCGGGCTCGCGCTGTTGCAGACAGGGGACCGTATCCGCATCGACCTGCGCAAGCGCAGCGCGGATATCCTGATTTCGCAAGAGGAACTGGAACGGCGCCGGGCGGATCTCGCAGCGCGCGGCGGCTATCCGTATCCGGCCAGCCAGACCCCGTGGCAGGAAATCCAGCGCACGATGGCCGACCAGCTTTCCGAGGGTATGGTGCTCAAGCCGGCGGTCAAATATCAGCGGATCGCGCAGAGTCAGGGGGCACCGCGCGACAACCATTGATCACGGAAAGAAACCGGCCCGGGCGACGACCGGGCCGGAAGATCAGACGAGCGCCTCGCGCGTGCGGTGACGCGCTCCGTGGGTCAGCACCGTGACCCGCGTCCCGGTCGGCACGCGGCGATGCAGATCGATGATGTCCTGGTTGAAGAGCCGGATGCAGCCTGATGACACCGACTGGCCGATCGACCAGGGCTCATTGGTGCCGTGAATGCGATACAACGTGTCGCGTCCGTTCTTGAAGAGATACAATGCCCGCGCACCCAGCGGATTGTCGAGCCCGCCTTCCATGCCGCCCGCGAAGGGGCCGTAGCGCTCCGGCTCGCGACGGATCATGTTCTGCGTCGGCGTCCAGCGGGGCCACTCAGCCTTGCGCGCGATCACAGCATCACCTTCATAATCGAATCCGGCCTGCCCGACGCCGCATCCATAGCGCAGCGCCCGGCCATTCTCGCGCACGAGATATAGAAAGCGGCGTGACGGGTCGACGACGATGTCGCCGGCGCTTTCCGGCCCCGTGAATTCAACTTCCTGACGCAGGAAGCGCGGATCAACCTGCGAAACGTCGATCGCCGGAACCGGGAACGGCTCGTCTTGGATCGCCCTGTACATCGATGCGTAGAACGGATCCACGACATTCACAGCCCGGACCGCAGGCGGGGCCGAGCGACCGGCGGAAGCACAAGCGGCGAGCGTCAGCGGCAAGCCCGCCAGAAAGACGCGACGGGTGAGTTGGGAAGCGCGGAGATGGGACATGACATCCTTTTGGCAAAAGACAACGACGATTGAACCTTCAACGCGTCAATAAAGGCAAACACGCGCCATTTCCGCTGACTTCTGCGTGAGCGTTAATCCTGTGATGAGAATGCAACAGGATGGTTTATGTTCCGTAACCACACTTTCCGTTACGGCAGTGAGGCGAGCCGGATCACGCAATCGTGTAGCTTCTCGCCGATCCTCACGCCCCGCGACAGGGCTGCCGGATTGGCCGCCGAGACGATGCCCTCCTCGAAGGTCGAGCGGGCATCCCCGATTCGCGCCGATGCGGCGGAAACCGTCACCGCTGGAATACCGCGCCCCTGCAATGCCGGCAGTCGCGAGACTCCAACACCGCCGCCCGCATCGTTGAAAGCGGCGAAGGCGGCGTCGAATTTGAGCGCATTCATCGGGTTATCGCCGAACAGGGCCCCGTGCGAGCCCGTGATGACGATCTGCCCCGCGTCGCGCGGCACGACCAGCGAAGCGGAATCGATCAGGACGATGCGCCGATGCGCACCCTCAGGC
>Ga0102934_1002932_pt1 | contig 11724 bp, 12 predicted proteins | sample SalPonR2_A_D1_MG_FD_78175 | JGI IMG/M metagenome (GOLD analysis project Ga0102934, IMG submission 78175) | Salt pond soil microbial communities from South San Francisco under conditions of wetland restoration - Salt Pond MetaG R2_A_D1_MG | ecosystem: Environmental > Aquatic > Marine > Intertidal...
AATTATTTTTGATTTTAAAGAACCTGACGGTGCTTTAACTGCAAATGCCATGCAAAATGCTTTCGAACTGGAAAAAAGGCTCCTTGAGTTTCCGGAAATTCAGCGGGTTACAGGCCTTCATACTTTGATGAGAGAAGTGCATGCCATGTTTAACAACGAATCGACTGAGCTATCTCCCCTTCCCGATACGGATCGGGCAGTTGCGCAATATGCGTTGCTTCTCGAGGTAAGCGGCTCTGACGAATTATATCGCCTGGTCGATTTTAACTACTCAAAACTCAGAATTACGGCATTTACCGAAGATGCAGGCTCAAAACGCATCAACGAAATAAAAAACAGCGTTCAGCAAGATGTGAACGGGCTGTTTGCGGATGAATCCGTTGTTATTACAGGTACAACTATACTTAGTGCAGATCTGACAGATAAAATTGTCTATTCCCTGGCCTGGAGTATCGTTATAGCACTGTTTGCCATTACTGCAATTATGGTACTGCTGTTTCGTGATATGAAGCTCATTTTAATAGCTCTTATACCCAATCTTATTCCCCTGATAACAGTAGCCGGCGTAATGGGTTATTTCAATATCGATATTAAGCCATCTACAGCAGTGATCTTTACAATAGCTTTAGGGATAGCTGTGGATGACAGTATTCATTATCTGGCACGTTTACGCATCGAAACTCAAAGGCGAAAGGCTCTGTTTCCAGCACTATCAGCCACAACCATTCGAACGGGCCGTGCCATCATCATTACCAGTATGATACTGATTGCAGGCTTTGGGACATTAATTACGAGTTCTTTTACCTCCACAGCAATGATGGGAATTTTAGTCTGCACAACTATTTTTTCCGCTGTAATCGCGGATCTGTTTGTACTTCCTTCCCTGTTCTACTGGCTGAACCCGAAACTTCGTCATCGCGAATTAAACTCTGAATCAAAAGCAGATTTAATATCCTGAAACACGGTGTCTGGATCTCTTGAAGAATCGATGGTAATAAACCGGTCATTTTTTTCAGCAAGCAGGTCGTAGCCATTTTTCACTCTTTCAAAAAAGGCAGTTCCGGCTTTCTCCATTCGGTCTTTCTGACTGTTTTGAGTTCTTTTTGATGCGATATCAGGCGAAATGCTAAGGTAGAAAGTAATATCTGGTATGGTATTATGAGTAGCCAGCTTATTCAGAAAATGAACGTGGTCAATTTGAATGGAATTACGGCCATACCCCTGGTAGGCAACAGTAGAGTCATAATAACGATCCAAAATTACGAGCTCTCCTTTATTCAAAAGCGGAATTACCTTTTCTACCACCAACTGAGAACGGGCTGCAGAAAAGAGCAAGAGTTCTGTCCGAAAGTCCATCTCATCAGTTTCATGCAGCAATAAATCTCTGATCTTTTCCGACAAAACTGTACCACCAGGCTCTCTGAAAACGGTAACCTGAAGACTCCTGCTTTTAAGGTACTCTGTCAGATTATTTATCTGTGTCGTTTTACCGCAGCCATCAATACCTTCAAACGTGATTAACAAAGCGTACCTATCTCAAAAAATTAAAGTCATCCATTTCCTCTATCGGCTCTTTAGGCATTACAATGGCCATCGCTATGTAAACCAATAAAAAGCTGCCGTATCCCAAGAGCATAGCTGCCACAAATATAATGCGAACTATCGTAGAGTTGATACCTAAATATTTTGCCAGCCCCCCGCAAACACCACTTATTTTTTTATCCGTTCTCGATTTAGTAAGTCGATGAACGGATTCTAAGCGGTTTGAAAATTTTGACTGTTTCCTCGACTTGGTTTTCGATTGTTTACTCTTATTTGTGTAAAGAAACTCATCAAGCTTGTCGTATGTTTGATTAACCTGTTGCTTCTCTTCCCTGCTGATTTGCCTCTTCTCCCTGCTTTTAACAAAGGTACTGATAAGAATAAGCCCCAGAAGCACGCCTCCGAAATATGGAGCAACCGATACAATTCCGGTAACAAACGAAAGCCCTGTAAAGCCAATCGCCTGTCCAATTGAATGCCCGACAAAAGCCGCTGAAATTAAAACAAGAACAATTCCCGTAATTGTAGAAATATTCCAGATCGTTTTCTTTTCTTTCTTTTTTTCGTCTTCTTCCAGAAACTCATCCAGCGTTGTGCGGATGTCACTATCGGATATATTAATTGTTTTTTCCATATCGGGTCTTTCTCAGTAATGTAAAGATTTAATCAGGTATTTATGGTAGCCTACGACAATCTCCTGAAAACTGTTTCGAAATTTACGTCACAATCTTGGATTCGGTAATCAGAATATCAAGTTGTACATCAAATTTATCAGTTGGTAATTTCTCATTATAGAGTTGAAGATCAAATAAAAACCCAACTTTTGTTGCGTTAACTCCTTCTAAAAAACGATCATAATAGCCTTTCCCATACCCAAGTCTGTTTTTAAACACATCACCTGAGACCATTGGAACAATAATTAAGTCAAAATTATCAACCTTTGCAGAGCATTGTTTCTTTTCTTTGGGTTCGGCAACTCCAAAGCTGTTTTCAGTTAACTCATCAAGACCCTGAATATAAAAGTGGCTGAGCCTACCCTCTCCTTCCATTTTAGGTACCACTACTTTCTTGCCCTGACCGAGCATATGCTCAATCAAATTACGCGTTGCAACTTCATTTTGCCTGTTTATTGATACGTAACAGTGAATAACTTCAGCATCAAGGTACGCTTTGGTATTTATTAGCCTGGAAGATATAAAACGACTTTTAGAGAAAAGATCGTTGGAACTCAAGGCATTTCTGGCAGAAATAAATCGTTTACGGAGACGCTTTTTCTGTTCTTCTACTGCTAAACCCATTTACAGATAAATAATTTTGTGGCAATCCGGCTTTTCATCGGTAAGCTCATCCAAAAGCTTGTCCCAAATATCTACACCATATTTATTCATAAAATAGATAAATGCAATTTCCCTCTCTTGCAAATTTCTGTTTGGAAAGAGATTCTGCTTAATTTTCTCAATTCGGTTAATTTGTGTCTCTTCACTATCCTTTAGCGACTTATATACTTTCCCTTTCAATCTGTCCAGCTCGTTAAAAAAGATGGAAATCGATTTTTCTGCTGATTTTTTGAGAGTGGGATCAATATCAGAAATGTGATTTACGTGATGTTTTGAATCTTCCTTAACCTGGTTTTGCCACATACCAAACAGTTTTTCAACATCAGGAGTATCAATCTGATCAATAAAGTCAGATTCCAGATCTTCGATACGTTTGGAGTAATCAGGTATTGTAAATGGCAGTTTTTGAATGATGCGCTCAATGCCCGACTCAACCAGCGTGGCACTATAGCGGGGCGTTATAATTGGCATTTGCATGCCAAACTGGTGGTAAAACGTTTTCATCTGGGCATAGTAAGCCACTTCCCCCGGACCAGCCACATACGAAGCAACGGGCAGGAGTTTATCCTGTATAAGAGGGCGTAAAAATACATTTGGAGAAAATTTTTCGGGCATGTTCCCGATTACATCTGCCAGTTCATCTGTTGTCCAGCTTATGCCTGATTCAGGGACAATCCAATGATTATCTTCAATCTGGATTTTTTTTCTGTCCTGATTTTCATCAATAAAGAAAAGGTTTGACGGGTTCAGATATACCTGGTTCTTATAACCGGCGTTCTTCAGTTTTTCAGACTGGCTGAATAATGCATCATATTGAGACTGGTAACCGGAAACAGAGGTTGCCATCGTATCTGCAGCGAGTTCTTTCGACTTTTTTGTGTTTGATCCAGCGAGAATAAGACCGTGCTTTCCGAATAGGTTAAGAACGATCTGCCCAAAAGCTTCACCAAAGGTGTTACCAGGTTTATACACGGAATCAAGCATATTCCAGAGATCATCAGAAAAATCTGTTTCATACATTTGAGATTTCAACTCTTCCCTTATTCGTAAAATCTCATCACTAAAGCTGATCTCAGATACTCTCCTTCCACGCTCTGAACGATCTTCATACTCTAATTTGGCACATTGTTCCCCGGTTTGAACAGCTATATGCACAGCCTCTTCAAAATCGTGATCTTCATCTGCGATCCAAAAAACAGGAACTACCGGGCGTTTTAACATCTTCTCCCATTTTCTTGCTTTAGTTATTGCGGTAATGATTTTATAGACTGTAAATAACGGTCCGCCAAAAATGGTACACTGCTGACCGGTAACTATGACGAGTGAATCTGGAGACTCAAGTTTTTTTATAGATTCTTTAGTTTCCGGTGGAGCATTGAACCCGGTATGAAAGTCGGTTAGCCAGGAAACGGTATCACTTCTCTCTCCCGAAAATTTGAATGATTTAAGAAAATTCTGTACCTCGGCTGCATTTTGCGGGTCTGTTTCAAAGAAAGACTTTATAGATGGTTCACTTTGAAGGTAGCTGTTAAATATTTTAGAAAATGGAAGTGATGAAAAGGGAAGACAGTCTATATTCACGTTATCCTTTTAGTTTACTAATTTGGTCGCGTAATTTTGCGGCTTTTTCATAGTTTTCGGTTTCGATGGCCATTTGAAGCTCTTTTTCAAGCTCCTCCATTTGACTCAATTCCGTACCGGTTGATGGACTCTCCTCTCCTGCTTCGGTTTCACCCGATTTGGATTCGGTTACAATCCCGGCCTCATCAATCACGTGTTTAGTAACATAAATGGGGGCTCCAAACCGAATAGCGAGTGCAATTGCATCACTTGGCCGTGCATCAAGTTCAATCGTATCTCCATTTTTGTGATAATGAATCTGAGCAAAAAAAGTACCCTCAGTAAGGTCGTTAATTACAACTTTTTCCACATCTGAATCGAAACTTTCAACAATATTTTTCAGAAGATCATGCGTCATTGGCCTGGGCGGTTTGATGTTTTCGAGCTCCAGGGCGATTGCCTGCGCTTCAAAAGTCCCAATAATGATGGGTAACCTGCGATTTCCTCCGCTCTCAGTTAGAATTAATGCGTATGCTCCGCCGCTACTGGGGCTAGTTGAGAGCCCTAATATATCCATCTTAATATTTTGCAACGTATTCTCCTTTTTTTAACCTTGTCATGATGCTAGAATTTAACCATTTTTTGACCACTCTTAAACAGAACTATTGACAGCAGAGTTTATTACAAAGCAAACATCTATTCAAACAAAAAAGTGAAACTGCAAATACAAGACATCTCACCTCCTTTTGTTGGTTTAATTATTGGAATGCCTGTCTATGTTTTGATGAACATGGCAAATTTATATTTTCAACCAGATGAAGTTTTAAGACAAATAGAGGCAAGTATAGCACAATACTCAACGGTTTTCCTTGCGGGAAAAATATTGGCGCTCTTTTTTTCTGTATTTGTGGCAGCGGGAATTGCTTTTTTAATCAGAAAAGTAAAAACACCCTGGACTTTCAGAATTATGGCTTGTTCAACGATAATTCTGTCACTGGTCGAGTCATTTACGCATCAATTCCCCTTTTGGTATATCGCAGTGGCTATTCTAAGTTGCGTACTGGCTACGGCTGTTTCAAGGGAATTTGTTTATAAATTTTAATCTTATCTCTAACTATTTATGAAAGTAAACGTATCAGAAAAAAGGAATCCAAAAACCGGAAATCCTACAACAGTTGTATCCAATATCCAGCATAATCCCCAGGTAATTGAAAATCTCGCTACAAAACTGAAAAAATCATGCGGGGCCGGAGGATTTGTAAAAGCAAAAACAATAACGGTGCATGGTTCTCACACAGAAAAAATAAAATCGATTCTTGAGAAAGAAGGCTTCGAAGTTACAATTAAATAACAGTTACTTCTCAAAAGGGTCACTATTTTATATCAGGAATCATGAAAACCTGAAAACGGTATTTTGTTATAAATTTATAAAAAAATGAATGAGAAAATTGCTGTTCTGCTTCTCTTCCTTTGCCTGGTTGGTACAGGGAAAGTAGCAGGAGAATCATCAGCTTTAGAAGCCAGTAACAGTGACACATTAAAGGTAGGCCTTGTGCTTAGCGGCGGGGGTGCATTGGGAATAGCGCATATCGGAATACTGGAGGCCGCTGAGGAAGCGGGACTCCGCATAGATTATATCACGGGAACAAGTATGGGCAGTCTTGTTGGAGGGCTTTATTCTATTGGGTACACAACTGAACAGCTGGTGGATATTGTGGAATCCAACAACTTTTTGGATCTTTTTACAGAAGATAAAAACAGAAGATATGTATCTAACTATGAGCGGCCAACGGAAGGCAGGACGATAGCCAGTTTTCCAATCGAAGAAGCAAAAATTGATTTGCCTCTTGGAATCCTCTCCGGTCAGAATGTATATACCTTTTTATCCAGACTAACGTGGAATGTTCACGGTACGGAATCATTCGATAATTTTCCCATTCCTTTCAGAGCAGTTGCAACGAACCTTGAAACAGGAGAAGCCGTAACATTCGACTCCGGCTATCTCCCTGATGCCCTTCGGGCCAGTATCTCCATACCTTCAGTATTTGAACCACATAAAATTGACAGTACCGTTTATATCGACGGAGGTCTCATCAGAAATATACCCGTGGAAGACGCAATTGAAATGGGAGCCAACTACACAATTGCTGTGGATGTGAGCTCAGATCTGAAAATGAAGGACAGCTTAAATACTCTGGGCGCAATATTGAATCAGACAGTTCAGTTCAGGGTTGAAGATTATGCCAAAAAGCAGAAAGAACTGGCGGATCTTAATGTTGAAGTCGATGAGCTGGAACCATATGATGCAACCGATTTTGATAAAGGTGTAGAGATTCTTGAAATGGGGCGGCTTGCAGGTCAGCGTTATCTTGATAAATTTAAAGAACTGGCTGCTCTTCAATCTGTTCCTCCTCAGCCCCGACCTGGTGTTGGTGACTATGGAAGTTTACCTATCAGGAACGTTGAAATTACCGGAAACACCATTTATACTGATGATTTTATTATTAAACAGCTTGATTTCACTCCGGAAATTCGACTCAATCCTGAAATTATTGAAGACCGGATAACAAGACTTTACAGCTCGCAATATATCGATCTTGTTACGTATCGAATCCAACCAAATGAAGGCGAATACTACTATACTTTGCAGATTAATATTGAAGAAAATACACAGGATAAGTTTAATGTGGGTCTGCGATACGAAACGATAACTCAAGCATCTATTTTATTGGAAGCAGATTTTCAGAATTTGCTTCATGATGGATCTATCAACCGTTTTGAAGCTCGACTGGGCGATCGAATTCACTTTAGAGCCGACCATTTATATTACGGAGCACTGGGTTCTCAGCTGGCCTTATTAACGTCGGTTAGCTACGACTCTGAAACGATTGACTGGTATATCAATGAAGAACGAACGTCTCGCTTTACAAATCAGGTTCTGCGCGGTGAAATCTCTTTCGGAAACTACTACAGTATTCAGAATCTTTTTGAGATTGGTGTGCGAAAGGATTTTATGTTCAGAAGCGATAAAATTAACCCAGACTCTATAAGGGCTGCAGATATCGATTATCACTCTATTTTCGCCAGGTATACATTCGACAGACTAAACAGGCGGTCGTACGCAACCTCAGGTGAAAAGCTGGTCATAGAAGGCACTTTAAGTGATGAGGTATTTCTGAGTCCGGCCAATTTCTTTTCAACATCACTGTATTATGAAGGATTTTATCCTGTAACTCCATCCTTCTCTATTACAAATGGTTTTTGGATCGGCTACAGCATTGGCGATGAACTTCCGTGGGAATACTGGTTCTCTCCCAATCGTTTTACCCGCCATCAGGGAAATATCCGTTTTGCAGATGTTGACAGGTATCAGATATCTGAAAAAAATGTGCAAACTGCCTCCCTTGGTTTTCAGGCGGAACCAATACGGCACCGGTTCATAGGCTTCGATGTTTTCGCTGGCAGGTTCCTTGATGAATGGAATCTAAATCTGGATCAGGACGATTTTGAGACCGGATATTCAATTACTGTTGGTGCACTCACTATTCTGGGACCTGTAAAAGCCATATTTTCAAATGGAAGCACCAATAATTACAGATTTGAACTACAAATAGGGCACAGATTTTGACAAAGCAAGAAACGGTTCTGGAACAAATTGATGAAGTGCAATCAGAACTGGATAAACAACCCAATAATACTGAACTTTTAAACGACCTTGGTGTAGGCTATTTTTTGATAGGAGAATACAGTAAATCTGTCAAGGCACTGAAGAAAGCTGTTCAGTTAGAACCGGAAAATGTAAGTTACCTCTATAATCTGGGAAACTCTTACGCTGAAAATGAAGATTTTAACGAAGCTATACTGCAATATTTAAAGGCACTGGAAATAAATCCCGGACACTTGCCATCCTTGAACAATTTGGCAGATTCTTACGAAAAATCAGGTAACAGTGAAAAAGCTTTTGAAATATTTACATACGTAGTAAAAATCGCACCCAATGACCCTTTTCCACTTTTTAATCTGGGTAACTTTTTACTGAGAAGTAACCGCCATATTGAAGCAGTAAAGTGTTATGAAAAGGTGCTGGAACACAATGTTCAATTCACTGATGCATATTACAATATTGCATGGATTCTATCTGAGGCCGGAGCCACCTCGGATGCTCGATCATATTTAAATAAAGGACTTGCGATATCACCTGATGATAATGATTTAAATCAGTTAATGAACAAACTCAGCAAAAAAGCCGATTAGCTCTTTTCATTAATAAATGCTGCGTTTTTTTGGGTTACTTCTCTTTGCAGTTCCAGGGAGAATGCCGCTGCCATTTTACGGTCAAAATCAGCTGAAGCTTTTTTCCGTGGCAACATCGATAGCAATTGTTTGATATCCCACTCTTCCCTGGCAGCGCGAAAATCTTTGATATTCGGCCTTGTTTCACTCTCTCGATCTGTTATTGATCCCTGTAAAATTGAAGAATGATGTTTATTAAAAATCATAAGTATGTATTTGTGATTCATTGTTCACAAATACATACTCTTTACGGATCAGATTGTTTCCGAGTAAACGTAGTTTCCTATTGTTTCCTGAAGTTGTTGTCTTGCACGGTTAATTCGCGACTTAACTGTGCCCATAGGAGTATCCGTAATTTCAGAGATCTCTTCGTATGAAAGTTGCTGAATGTCCCGAAGCACAATAGCCTCCCGGAAATCATCATTCAGTTCTGCAAGTGCTTTTTCAAGTTCATCCATTGAATTTTTAAGGTGCAGTTTCTCATCCTGAAGTATCGATGTGTCTTCAATATCGAATGCTCTGTCATCAGGATTCGACTCATCTTCGTGAATACTGAACGTTTTCATACGCTGCTTCTTTTTGTACATCGTTTTGGCAAGATTAAGCGCAATTGTGTAAATCCAGGTCGACAATTTTGCAATTCGTTTATACGATTGCCGGCTTTTATACACTCTTAAAAACGTTTCCTGTACAAGATCTTCACAATCTTCATGATTGTGAGTATATCTGTAAAGAAAATTATGAAGTCTGTCTTTAAACCGGTGAACAATGATATCAAATGCGGGTATTACACCGTTCTGAAGCTGCTCCATTACATCTTCGTCGCTCATTTGCTGCAGTGTGGCTACGTTGACAGTATCCATAATATGTACTCCTGTAAGTCTGGTTGCTGTTCAGCAAAACCGGATTTTAACCGATCATGCGCTTAATAAGCAGGAGAAATATGGTGGGGCTGTCTAAGGTGCTCATTCCCTTGGCTGCCCTGTCGGCATCCAGCAGGCTTTCGAAAATCCGGGGCATCTCAGAAAATCGAAAGTTTTGAGCATCCCTGTATTGATAGTAGAATGCCCTGGGGTTTCCAAGTTCAGTTTTTATCTGATCTTTACCGTACCCTTTTTCGATTAACCTGGTGATTTTCCAGATATCGCTAAACACTTTGTTAAAGAACCCCACGGTTTTGATAATTTCACCCGCGTTGTTATTACTTTTAAGCAACATCTGTTCCGAAATTTTAAGGGCACTTTCGGTATCTCTCTTAATTACCGCTTCTTTAAGCTCTATGACGTTATATTCGCGGTATGATTCAGTAATTTTTTTTACATCGGCTAATGCGATCTCTCTTCCACTGTCCACAAAAGTACACAGTTTTTCTATTTCAGTAGACAGTAACTTCAAATCCTGACCCACAAGCTGGCTTAAAATTTGTGCAGCTCTTGGGTTCATTTCCATATTGTGTGAGTGTTTTGTCCAGTCGATTATCCAGTTTGGGAGCAGATGGTCATCAACTTTTTGAAATTCATAGAGCCCCAATTCACTCTTTCTATTTTTAGCAGTTTTACCTAGAGCCTTACCGGTTTCAGTGCGGCCATCCGGTTTTTTTCGGTCTATAAGGCACAGAACCGTCTGTGGATTTGAATTTAAAAAATAGTTTTTAAAATCGTCAATGGCAGATCCTGGCTGATCATCGAGTTTCAAAAAGTCTCTTACAATAACCACTCTTCTTTCAGCCATCATTGGAAAACTGTTAGCCATGGAGAGGACTCTGTCTGATGTGGACTCTCCCCCATAAATCAGATCAAAGTTGAAATCCTTCTGTTCTTCGGGCACGAGTGCTTCGATCTGTTCCTGGATCATATCGATCAGAAACGTTTCCTCACCATACAGATAATAGACCTGTTTTAGATTATTTCTCTTGTGTAAATCACGGTAGAGAGAGCGAAATGTGTCTAGTACGGAATTGCCGCGTGCCAATGGTTAATTTCTTTATGTTGACCTGAAATGATCTTGTAAACTATATGAAGCGATGGTAATCACTCTCCCATTGCGTATCTGATTCCCCCCAGCAGGTGATCAAGAAACAGTTCTTCAGAAAAAGATTCGCTGGTGTGTCCCAGACCGGTATAAAATGCCCGGCCACCATCATACTCATGATACCAGGAAATGGGATGGTTTCCGTGGTGGTCACTTCCTTCGTAACTGTCTGTGTCGAGCCTGAGCAAAATATTTGTATGAGTGGGGATTTCCTGAAAATTATACCATTCATCTTCTCTCTCCCAGTTTTCAGGCAGGTGCTCTGTTGACTGATGATCTGAGCTTACAACATTTACAACAGCATTTCTGACATTTGGATTACCGGGGTGATTGTCGAAATAGGCGCCAACCAATTTTCCATACCAGGGCCAGTCGTACTCTGTATCAGATGCAGAGTGTATTCCCACAAATCCACCACCGTTTTGAATATAGCTTTTAAATGCGGTTCTCTGCTCTTCATTAAACAGTGTGAGAGTAGTGTTCAGGAAAATTACAGCATCAAAACTGTTCAGATTTCCTTCATTAAATTGTTCTGAATCTTCGGTTTGAATCACATCGAATCCATTTTCTGCTCCAAGCTGTTCAATAGCAGGGATTCCGGCATTGATCGACTCGTGTCGAAAACCGGTCGTTTTGGTGAATACGAGTACAGATTTCGAATTATTAATCAATTCCTCTTCCGTATTCATCTGAGCTTCTCCCTTTTCGCATCCTATTGTCATTAAAAGAGTTCCAGTTATAAAAAAAACGGTCAACAAAATATTTCGTGTCGTTAACATAATTTTAAAGGTCTTATATCTTAAGGTTGTTTTTCATTATAGCCCTGATCTCCGATCTTCACAACAGATTTTTTTGGAGCCAGTTTAATGTATCAATACCATCCGGTTTCCACCATACAGGTGGTTTTTGAGCTGCAGTAAGAGGCTCAATAATCTTATTACCGGCATTTTCTCCAATATAT
>Ga0102934_1002933_pt1 | contig 11724 bp, 8 predicted proteins | sample SalPonR2_A_D1_MG_FD_78175 | JGI IMG/M metagenome (GOLD analysis project Ga0102934, IMG submission 78175) | Salt pond soil microbial communities from South San Francisco under conditions of wetland restoration - Salt Pond MetaG R2_A_D1_MG | ecosystem: Environmental > Aquatic > Marine > Intertidal...
CGCCGGGCTTCGCGGCGCATCTCCAGCCGTCGTCCCAGCCGCTCAAGAAAACCGTCGATAAACAGCACAAAGGAAAAGCGGGTCGAGAGGATCAGTGCCACCAGGAAAAACACAATCAGAATAATCGCCGCACCACCAACATTGAGATAATGGGTCAATGTCTGCACCAGGATGCGCCCTAAGGTGCCACCGGCTTCATCAATTTGCTGGCCGAACAGGGGGATACTGTCAAAACGCAGGGCGAGCAGGGCGCCAAGCGTGATCTGCATGAGCAGAAAAGCGATCAAGCGGGTGATGCGAAAGTGGACATCATTGAATTTAAGCCAGCGCCACGCCAGGTGCAGACAGCCCAACGGCCATAACAAGGCGGTCAGGCCAAAGGTCTGGTACATCAGGTCGGCCAGGTGGGCACCAAAGACACCGATCAGATTCTGTACCTGCTCCGGTTGCAGGTTGTTATTGAATGAAGGGTCATCATTGCTGTAGCTGAGTAGGCAGATCAGCAGGAAAATCCCCAGGGCCAGCCACACCAGACCGAGGATTTCCTTACGCATCCGGTTCTCGGTCAAGGCTGTTGTTTCTTTATCGTTCATATCAGAGTTGATGCTTTCACAAAAAGTGTCAATTTAGATGGCTAAGCAAAAAGTGATAAATGCAAGGCGCGATTGTTGAGCAATGAGGCGTACTTACGTGCGTCGAAGCAGTGAAATAGTCGCTAGCAACGCAGCAATTGGTGAGTTTTTGCGACACCATCAGAGCTCCAGAATGACCGGCAGGATCAGTGGGCGCCGGGCGATGGCGCGGTTAAAAAAACGGCGCAGAACCTTGCGGACTTCGACCCGCAGTTCCTCCCAGTCACTGACCATGGCCAAGCTGTGTTCTTCAAGCAGTTCGCAGACGCGTTGCCGGGCTTCGGCCAGTAATGCTTCACCATTATCAGAGTCTTCGGGGATAAAGCCTTTAGAAAAAATGTCCGGGCCCTGGATAATCTTTCCGGTTGACTGGTTGATCGCCAGCATCAGAATCACCAGACCATGGTTGGCCAGATGGCGGCGATCGCGCAACTCCATGACCCCGACGTCACCGACCCCCTTGCCGTCGACAAAAACCCGACCGCTTTCAAAGCGCTCGCCAAGGCGCATTCCCTCGCTGTCAACGATAAGCTCCTGACCATTCTCGAGGACCAGGGTGTTTTCCGGTGCGACTCCCATCTCTATGGCGAGTTGACGGTGTTTGACCAGATGACGGTATTCGCCATGCAGCGGCACAAAATAGCGCGGTTTGACCAGGCTTTGCAAGAGCTTCAACTCTTCGCGACTGGCGTGGCCAGAGACATGGATTTCACTGGTTTTTTCGTAAATGACTTCAGCACCACGGCGGTAGAGATGATTGATCAGGTCGCTGATCGCCTTTTCGTTGCCGGGGATAAATTTCGACGAGAGAATAACCGTATCTCCCGGTTCAATGCTGATCTGTTTATGATCACCCAGAGCCATGCGCATCAATGCACTTAAGGGTTCGCCCTGGCTGCCGGTAGTAATAATCAGCACCTCTTCTGGTGGCACGTGGGGCAGATCACGCAGCTCGATAAACTGTTCATTCGGGATCGTCAGGTAGCCGAGTTGGCGGGCAACCGCAACGTTGCCAACCATACTGCGACCATTAATCAGCAGTTTACGTCCCGCCAGCCTGGCGGCGTCGGCAACCTGCTGGATGCGGTGGATGTTGGAGGAAAAGGTTGAGAGAATAACGCGCTGCTGACAACGTGGGATAATCTCTTCCAGTACCTTACCGACGGTGCGTTCCGACAGGGTGTACCCTTCATTTTCGACATTGGTGGAATCCGCCAGGAGCAGCAACACTCCTTCCTCGCCGAGTTCTGCCAGACGGGCGAGATCGGTGTTTTTGCCGTCGACCGGCGTCGGGTCAATCTTGAAGTCGCCGCTGTGGACAATCAACCCCGTCGGGGTTCTGATTGCCAGTCCGACACCATCAACGATGGAGTGGGCGGCGCGATAGGGCTCAACCGCAAAAGGGGGAAGGTCAATCTTCCGCCGTGGGGTGATCTCGATCATTTCAACCTGGCTGTCGAGATCATATTCCTTGAGTTTGCGCCGCAACAGTCCCAGGGTCAGGCCGGTTCCGTAAACAGCCGGGGAGCCGAGGTGTTGCCATAAAAAGGGCAGCGCGCCGATGTGGTCTTCGTGGCCGTGGGTCAAAATCAGGGCAATGATGTCGGCACGCCGTTCTTCAAGGACGCTGATGTCGGGCAATACCAGGTCGATACCGAACATGTAAGCTTCGGGAAACATCAGTCCGCAATCGATCAGCAGAATTTTACCCTGGACTTCGATCCCGAGCAGGTTCATGCCGATTTCGCCAAAGCCACCAAAAGGCAGGAGGCGGATCTCTTCGTCAGAATGTGCAAATGTCATTGGGCGTCACTTTTCAGGCAGCGGGCAATCTGGTCATGGACTTGCTCGGCCAGTTTATCAATGTGCGTCATTTTAAGACCAGCGGTAGCAATAGGGGGCATGATAACCAGCTGCAAAGGGGTTGGTGTGATGCGTAGGCTGCCTTTGGGTTGCACCTGGTGGCTGCCGTGAATGGCCATGGGAATAACCGGCACCCCCGCTTTGGCTGCCAGCAGCAGTGCCCCTTTTTTGAAGGGTTGCAGGGTGCCGTCAACACTGCGGGTTCCCTCTGGAAAGACAATGACCGATACGCCGTCACGAATCCGCCTGGCGGCCGCTGTCAGACTGCGCATTGCCTTCTTACGATTTGAGCGGTCAATCGGGATATAACCACTGCGTTTCATGGCCGCGCCGAACAAGGGAATTCTGAACAATTCCTGTTTGGCCATCCAACGGAACTGGATCGGCAGGCCGGCGTAAAGTAACGGAATGTCAAAATTGCTCTGGTGGTTGCTGACGTAAATCGCCGGGCCATCAACGGTCAGATTTTCGCTTCCCGTGACCTTGAATTTCAGCCCCGCCAGCCCCAGACAGCTACGCCCCCACAGAATTCCCCAGCGATGAACAATGTTTTCCCCGAAGGGCGCCAGGCAGACCGCTATGGTGAGTGCAAGCACCGTCCAGGGGTAGAAAATAGCGTAGAAGAAAATAGTCCGTAACACCTCAGGTTAACCCTCCAAAGCATTATAAGCTGCTTATTGTACTTTCTCTGTAGCAGTTAGGTCAAACAATTCTCATATGTTGCCGAGGTCTGCGGAAAAAATGCTCCTCATCAATTTTTTGCACAACGCTAACACAATCCTTACACAAAAAGCGCGATGATGCGCCAACGAAAAATTGCGACGGAGACGATGTGCTGTCGTCTTTAGCCAACCCAAAAAGGAGAGAAACAAGATGATGAGAAACAAAGTATCAAAACTGATTGCAACCTGTCTGCTGGTTGTCGGCCTGCCGACAGTTGGTCTGGCCCTGGACCCGAATTTGAAACCTTATCAGCCGGTCTCGGGTGTTTCCGGTACGCTGAAAAGTATCGGCTCGGACTCGATGAATAACGAAATGACCCTGTGGGCAGAAGGGATGCTGAGCTATTACCCTAACATCCAGGTCGAGATCGAAGGCAAGGGATCCGGAACCGCTCCAACCGCTCTGATCAGCGGGACTTCCCACTTCGGTCCGATGAGCCGGCCGATGAAGGGGAAAGAAATCGATGAATTTGAAAAACGTTACGGATACAAACCGACACAGCTGAATACCAGCATCGATATGCTCGCCGTCTATGTCCACAAAGATAACCCGATTGAGTGTCTGACCCTGCAGCAGGTGGATGCGATCTTCTCCAAAAACCGCCGCGGTGGTAACGCTGAAAACATCCGCACCTGGGGCGAACTCGGTCTGACCGGTGCTATCGCCAACACGCCGATCAGTCTTTACGGCCGTAACTCGGCTTCCGGAACCTACGGTTTCTTTAAGGACAATGCGTTGTTTGGTGGTGACTACAAGGACGAAGTAAAAGAGCAGCCGGGCAGCTCTTCGGTGGTCCAGGGTGTCGCCAGTGAACTCGCCGGCATTGGTTATTCAGGTATCGGCTATAAGACCGCAGATGTTCGTGCCGTGCCGCTGGCAACCGCACCAGGAGCGAAGTGTGTCGCGGCCGTTGCTGACAATGCCTACACCGGCGAATATCCGCTGGCACGTTTCCTGATCATTTATACGAACTACAAGCCGGGCAGTGAAATTGATCCGCTGCGGCGCGAATTTGTCCGCTATATCTTCAGCCGTAATGGTCAGGAAGATGTCGTTCGTGATGGTTACTTCCCGGTCACCAATGTAATTGCCCAGGAACAACTGCAAAAACTGGGAATCAAGTAACCGAAAATCTGCAAATGCAGGGTCCAGCCCGGAACCGGGGAAGGGGATGACAACCGGTTCCGGGCTGATTTCCGGGAGTGATCGTACCGGAACAACGCTACGATGATTGCCGAAAATCAGGTCACCGATACAGTGTTAACCGCTTTTTGCGATGGAAAATAAAAATATGAGTAAGCAGCAAAGTTTTACTGGGGCAAAGCGCCGCTACAAGACAAAAAAAAGTATCAAATTTATGGATCTTGCGGCGAAGATTCTCATCTCATTAGGTGGAGTAGGAACCATTATCGCGGTCACCGGAGTATTTGTTTTTCTTGCTTCCGTTGTCGTTCCCCTCTTTGCTCCGGCTGAATTAACCCCTGCGCAGCGGGTGACGGAACTGAGCGAACAGACTAGAAATGCCCCTTTGCTGATTACCGATGAATACCTGTTGAGTGCCTGGACTCTGGAGGGCGGTGGGGCCGCAGCGCACTCCTTTGTCCTGGCTGATGGTAGAACTTTAAAGAGTATTGAGCTCTTTGGTGGCGAGGTTCCGCAAGCTTATGACTACGATTCTATTTCGCAGGTTCTTATCGCAGCTTTTGCCGATGGTCGGATTGAACTGAAAAAAATCAGTTTCAATACGAAATTTCTGTTGGATGAAGAGATTTTGCCGAATGCGTTGCAGGAGCTGGAAGTTGGTAATGAGATCGCTTACGAGGGGAACATTGTTCAGCGCACCCCCATCGGCCAGTTGCGCAGCTTGAGTCTGGAGGTCGAAACACAATCTACGGTCGATACCGGACTGGATGACATTGTACTGATCTCCATGATCATGACCAATTCCGGTCCGGTGATCACCTATATCACCGAGGATGGGGAGCTGCGGGTGCAGAGTATGGTGTCGCGACGCAATCTGCTTACCGGCAACGTGACGACAACAGTTACGGGTGGTTCGGTTCAGCTGGACTTTTCCCAGCGCGGAACACCTGCTCATCTGGATCTGTCCGGGCGTGGCGACGCGGCTTATCTAATCTGGTCTGATGGTCATCTGGTGCGTATCGACAGCCGCAATATGAATGCACCAGTGGTCGCTGAAGAGTTGAGCCTGATCCCTGATGGGGATGCAGAGCTGACAGCTCTGTCCTTCCTGATTGGACGGACAACTCTGATCGCCGGGGATTCCAAAGGTCGGTTGCATGGGTGGTTTCGTACCCGGCCTGAGGTGGCGAACAGCGCTGATGGCAGTGTCTTGACAAGGGTTTATAATCTCGGCAAGGGGCCGGCAGCCGTTATCTCCCTCGCACCCTCAACGCGGAGCCGTCTGCTGGCGGCAGGTTATGCCGATGGCACAGTGCGTACCTATCATGTGACCAGTGATCAGCTGCTGGTAGAGGAAAAAGTCAGCCAGACGCCGATCACGGCGATCGCACTGGCTCCACGTGACAATATGCTCACGGCCTTAAGTTCCACCGGTATGATGGGTTGGTATCTGGATAATAAACACCCTTCGGCAACCTGGAAAACCCTCTTCGGCAAGGTTCATTATGAGGGGATGAATGAGCCGCATTATGTCTGGCAATCAACCGGTGGCACTGATGCTTTCGAACCGAAATACAGTCTGGTACCATTGATCTACGGGACGCTGAAAGCGACCTTCTTCTCCATGTTATTTGGTGTGCCGCTGGCGCTGTTGGCCGCCATTTATACCAGTGAATTTCTTGAAAATAAAAGACTCAAGGCACAGGTCAAGCCGATTGTTGAAGTGATGGAAAGCTTGCCGACGGTTGTTCTTGGTTTTCTCGCGGCGCTGGTGTTCGCCACCTTTGTCGAAGGCAGTACCGCGGGGGTTATGGCGGCCTTTATCACGGTACCCTTCTGCTTTGCTCTAGCCGCCTACCTTTTTCAGTTGCTACCCATCGCCGATTTTATCAAGCTCTCGCGCTATCGTTTTCTCTTTATCATGTTTGTTGCCTTGCCGGTAGGGATTCTGCTGGCTGGACAATTGGGACCGGTTCTTGAATGGTTACTGTTTGCCGGGGATATCAAGGCCTGGCTAGATGGCCAGATCGGCACCGGAACCGGTGGTTGGTTCCTGCTGTTTTTGCCGCTGATCAGCGTCATATTGACCATAATTTACGGACTGTTCGTCAACCCCTGGATGCGCAACAAAACGGCTGAATTGCCCCGCTTTGGAACCGGCGTGGCCGAGCTGGCAAAATTTGCCTGTGGGATTGTCATTGTCGTCACGATCTCGTGGTTACTGGCATCAATGCTGACCATGGCCGGCATCGATATTCGCGGAGATTTTCCTTTCACCGGGCAAATCATGGGTACCTATGTTCAGCGCAACGCCCTGGTGGTGGGTTTTGTCATGGGTTTTGCGATCATCCCGGCGGTTTACACCATTGCTGAAGACGCCCTGTCGAGTGTCCCTGAGCATTTACGCTCCGGTTCTCTGGCCGCTGGTGCCAGCCCCTGGCAGACCGCGATCCGGATCATTATTCCGACTGCTGCCAGTGGCCTGTTCTCTGCGGTGATGCTTGGTCTTGGGCGTGCGGTGGGAGAAACCATGATCGTGCTGATGGCAACCGGTAATACCCCGGTGATGGAGATGAACATTTTTAACGGCTTTAGGACCCTGTCCGCCAATATCGCGGTGGAGCTGCCGGAAGCGGTCATTCATGGCACCCACTACCGGATTCTGTTCCTCGCCGGATTGACCCTGTTCCTTCTCACTTTTACCGTCAACACCATTGCTGAGGTGATTCGTCAGCGCTTTCGTAAACGTGCATTCCAGCTGTAATGGCTCTAAAGCACCATGATGACGAAAAAGAATCAAAACTTGATGCTTGCGAAAAGTATCAAATTGGATGGCTAAGCAAAAAGCGCCAAATGCAAGGCGCGCCATTGTTGAACAATGAGGCGTACTGATGTACGTCGAAGCAGTGAAACAACGGCAGCAACGCAGCAGATGGTGAGTTTTTGCGACGCCATCAAAACTTTGCAGATAAAAGGTACGGCATAAGATATGGAAAATGAACAACAGACACCTGCTCCAGCGAGCGGAAAAAAATCCGTACGCCTCTGGCGGCGCCAAAGTAGCGGCTCGACTGTCGCTTCTCTGGGTCAACCAATGGTCTGGTTGGCCGGCGGAATGCTGGCCTTAAGTGTTGCCATGATTATTGCGCTGCTACTGTTGGTGCTGGTGCGCGGGATGGCGACCTTCTGGCCCGGCCCGATCGTCAGTTATCAGACTGTTGCAGGGGAAGTCGTGACCGGTGAGATTACCCGTAGCAGCACTTATGAGCCGAGACAGGAACTGATTGACGACCTGCCGGCGGTAGCACAGCTGCAGGCACGCCATCTGCTGGAGCAGAACGACGGAATCTCCAAGCGGGTGCTGATTCGTACCGGTAATTACGAGCTGGAAAATAATCACTTTACCTGGGTCAGTGATTTTGCTGTTGAAGACATCACCTACCCGGAGTGGTTTGTCGTGATGGAGCGCCTGACCTGGGGTCGATTTTACGGGGTGCCGACAGAATTCCAGATTGATGGTCAAGTCGTAGCCAATGAACCACAGTCGGTGTGGGAGCAGTTTGAAATCAACCACAATGAGGTCCGTAAGCGCTGGAAACAGCGCCGGCACCTCGAAAAGAATGTGGTCGGCAAAATTAATCATCAGCAGGATAGTGCCCGTCTGGAACTTAAGGGGTTCCAGATTGCCATGCAGGAGGCACGCAATCGCTACGGTGTCCGCTCGGATCAATTTGAACAGGCAGAAGCTGCATTCGAGCAGCAACAAAAGCTCTTTGATGAGAAAGATCGTGAACTTAACTTGCAGTACGATCAAATTCGAGAAGAGATTGCTGCGCTTAATCGTGAAAATGATCGTTATCAGATCACTCTGACTACCGCCACTAATCAGGTAACAACTATGGGCTTGGCCGAGGTGGTGCGGGCTTACCCCTCCAATCAGCTCAGTTTGTCCGGCAGGATCGGGATTTATCTTGATCGCTGGGTGGAATTTTTGCTCGATGACCCACGTGAAGCCAACAGTGAAGGTGGTGTCTTCCCGGCGATTTTCGGCACCGTGGTGATGACTCTGATTATGGTTGTGTTCGTAGTGCCCTTCGGGGTGCTCGCCGCTCTTTACCTGCGTGAATACGCCAAAGCCGGCCCGCTGGTCAGTGTGATTCGCATAGCGGTGAACAATCTGGCCGGAGTGCCCAGCATCGTTTACGGGGTGTTCGGGCTTGGATTCTTCTGTTATCTGGTAGGGGGTGGGGTCGATCAGTTGTTCTTCAGTGAAAAACTGCCCAACCCGACCTTCGGTACCGGCGGAATTCTCTGGGCCAGTTTGACCCTGGCGTTGTTGACTCTACCGGTGGTTATTGTCGCAACAGAAGAGGCCCTGGCGGCAGTTCCCGGCTCCATGCGCGAGGGCTCTTACGCTTCCGGCGCGAGCAAATGGCAGACGCTGCAACGGATTGTGTTGCCGCGGGCGATGCCGGGGATTATGACCGGTATGATTCTGGCCATGGCACGCGGTACCGGAGAGGTGGCGCCGCTGATGCTTGTGGGTGCAGTCAAGTTAGCTCCGGAGCTACCGATTGACGCTATTGCTCCATTTGTTCATCTGGAGCGCAGTTTCATGCATCTAGGTTTTCATATCTACGATCTTGGTTTCCAGAGTCAGAATAGTGAAGCGGCAATCCCCATGGTGTTTTCTACTACGTTGCTGCTGATTCTGATCATTACTCTGCTCAATGTTGGTGCCATCTGGTTGCGCAATCGCTTAAGGCGCAAATTTATTGTCAGTGCGGTTTAACGCTCAACAGCTAAAAGGTATGTATCAATGGTAAATCACAACCCCAATGAAGGCTCCGACACGGGAACTCGAATTTCCATGGATCCACAATTTTCAAGTAAAAAGCAAGGACGCCTGCAGGATATCGCTGCCGGTAAATGGTTTCCCCCGGTGGTTGACAAGAGGCTTGATCAAGAACAGGCGGTACTGACAATCAAGGATTTCAACCTCTGGTACGACAAGGCGCAAGCCCTGTTTGATGTCTCGATGAATGTTCCTAAAGACAAGGTCACCGCGCTGATCGGCCCCTCCGGTTGCGGCAAGTCAACCCTGCTGCGCAGCGTCAATCGGCTCAATGATCTGGTTGACTCCGTGCGTATCGCTGGCGAGATGAAGCTCTACGACGATTCCATCTATGCCAAAGGGGTTGATGTCATCGAACTGCGCAAACGGATGGGGATGGTCGCGCAGAAACCGAATCCGTTCCCCATGTCAATTTATGAGAATGTGATTTATCCGCTGCGCATTGACGGGATCAGGGATCGCCGAATTCTCGACGAGGTCTGTGAAAAATCGTTGCGCGGCGCAGCCCTCTGGGATGAAGCCAAGGATCGCTTGCAGCAAAGCGCATTGGGTCTTTCCGGGGGTCAGCAGCAGCGCCTCTGTGTCGCCCGGGCGATTGCCTCTGAACCGGAAATGCTGCTCATGGATGAACCCTGCTCGGCACTGGATCCGATTGCAACCGGCAAGATTGAGGATCTGATTGATCAATTGCGCGGCGAATATTCGATTCTGATCGTGACCCATAATATGCAGCAGGCCGCACGGGTCAGTGATTATACCGCTTTTATGTATCTTGGGCAGATCGTTGAGTACGGTGCGACGGAATCCCTTTTCAAAAAACCCCAGCTGAAAGAAACAGAAGATTATATTTCCGGGCGTTTCGGCTGATTGCCATTCATTTATATGAAAACCGCTAATTAATCCCATGTCGGGACTCTTTACCCAAAAAAAACAAAGGAGAAACAAACAATGGTCAAGTTAAAGAATATCCTGTTTACCTTAATGCTTGTTCTGGTGGCTGCTGCAACCATCGGATGTGCAGCTAAAGATCTCAGTGCTTCCGGTCATAGTACAAACTACGATCGCCCCGGTTTTGTGACCGGTGTAGAAGATGACCGCTTATGGGTGTTCCGTGAAGGATCAACAGAGGCCAAAGCCTATCTTGAAAAAAAGAGCAAGCCCGCCAAGCATGTCGTTCGCCCGGGTGCCGGCCCTAATCGGATGACGGTTAGATCCCCCGAGATGGAATTGATCGACGCCTATTTGCTTTCCAAACCGGGCTTTGTGACCGCTGTAGAAGATGGTCGTTTATGGGTGTTACGTGAAGGGTCAAAAGAGGCGAATGCCTACATTGAAAAGAAAAGCAAGCCCGCCAAGCATGTTGTGCGTCCGGGTGCTGGGCCGAACGGCATGACAATCCGTGCGGTTGAGGCGGCGGATATTGATGCTTATCTTGCCACCAAGTAACAAGCAGTAAGAATGAGGGTCTTCTGAATCTACCATCAAGAGACGGAAGACCCTCTTTAGCGCGATGAAAGAAGAGAGAAAAACCATTATGACGCAGATTTTTTTAAGAGAAATTGGGCGTATCAAAAAAAGACTGCTGGAATCCGGCGCGTTGGTAGAAGATCAGGTCAAAATGTCCAAGCAGGCGTTAGTCAACGGAGATATTGAACTGGCGCGTAAGGTTCTTGAAATCGAGGACCGGATTGATCAGTTGGAAGTTGATCTGCAGGAAGAGTGCTTTAAGGTGTTGGCCCTCCATCAACCGGTGGCTGTTGACCTGCGCTTTTTAGTTGCGGTTCTAAAGTTCAACAATGATCTGGAACGGATTGCCGACCTGGCCGCTAATAATGCCAAGCGCGCTATCAAGTTAATCGGCCATGGCGTCACAACCCTGGTTTACGATTTTGAGGAGATGGCCACCATTGCTAAGCAGATGTTAAAGCTGTCCCTGGACGCTCTGGTAGATATTGATGCTGATGCCACCGCGGAAGTTTTCTCTCTGGAAAAAAGTATTAATCGGCTGCATAAGCAGAACACGAAGATGATTCAAAAAGCCCTGACGGAAAACTCGCAGAGTGCCGAAGTCCTGATCCACCAACTGGTAATTTCCCGTAACCTGGAACGGATCGCTGATCTGGCCACCAATCTGGCTGAAGAGGTGATTTATGTCGCTCGCGGCGAGATCGTTCGCCACAGTGAGGAACCCCTCTAGGGCTAGCCTCACGGCATGTGATCCGGGGGGATGAAGTCGACATGGTAATAAAAAGGGCGATTCTGCTGGGGGGGGGAATCGGGGGACATAATAGAATGGCACTAGTTTAAGGTCTTTTTGCAGGGGAAAGTAGCTGAAAATATTGGGTGAAAATGGCATAATAAGCCATGAAAAATACAACGCCGATGTTCCCAGGTTTTCACCTACAGACCCTTCGCCGAAAGCCACGTTCTGCCCAGCAGAAACTTGCAGATAAAATGTCACTGCTGAAACAAAAGTCTTTCAAGCAGATCGGCGAAGTTTTTGGAAAG